>Ga0116183_1006215_pt1 | contig 11017 bp, 9 predicted proteins | sample AD_UKC078_MetaG_FD_89753 | JGI IMG/M metagenome (GOLD analysis project Ga0116183, IMG submission 89753) | Active sludge microbial communities of municipal wastewater-treating anaerobic digesters from USA - AD_UKC078_MetaG | ecosystem: Engineered > Bioreactor > Anaerobic > Digestate | place: USA...
CCCATTACCATGAATTAACAGCTTTAGAAAACAATATGGAGCGAGTACGAAACAAAAATGTTCAGGTTCATGAAGAAGATGAAAAAATCACCTTCCTTTATAAGGTTAAGGATGGCAAGGCAGACCGTTCTTATGGTATTCATGTGGCTTCTTTGGCTAAACTTCCGGAAAGTGTAATTGAAAGAGCTGATGAGCTTCTAAAAGGTTTTGAAAAAAGCAAAAAACATCGGAATGATCAGTCGCAGATAATAGTTATGGAAAAAATACCGCCTCACATAAAAGAGATCGAAGAGATTATGAGAAAAATTGACCCAAATAATATGACTCCGATTGAGGCACTGCAGCTATTATCAATGATGAAGAATAAAACAGAGGGGAAATAATTGTGAGTAAAATCAGGATACTGGACGAACTTTTATCAAACATGATAGCAGCAGGAGAAGTAGTTGAAAGACCAATGGGAGTAGTGAAAGAACTCATTGAGAATTCAATCGATGCTAAGGCTACCAGAATAGAAATCCGTTTGATGAATGGAGGCCTGGATTACATTGAAATAACCGATAACGGATGTGGAATGGATAAAAAAGATGCCACAGCCGCTTTTAATCGTCATGCCACCAGCAAAATTTCAGAAGTCAATGATTTATGGCAGATAAGCACAATGGGCTTTAGAGGCGAAGCTCTTCCTTCGATTGCATCGGTAAGTAAAGTGTCTTTAACAACAAATGATGGCAGTGACTCAACACTGGTTAAGGTGGAATACGGAAAAATTGCTGAAGCTAAACCATTCGGAGCGCCAGAGGGGACAACGATAAAGGTAGAGGGACTGTTCTACAAAACACCAGCCCGTCTGAAACATTTAAAGAGTGGCAACGTGGAACTTAATCTGATATTGGATCTGGTTTCTAAGATGGCCTTATCTCATCCGGAAATTTCTTTTGAACTGTCTAATGACGGGCAAACAAGAATACAGACCAATGGTTCAGGTTCGCTGCTGGAAGTAATTATGGCAATCTATGGCGTGGAGGTTGCCAGAAAATGTATTGCTGTTGACTTTGAAGATTATGACTTTAGAGTAAGTGGTTATATAGTAAATCCAGCAATCAGCAGAGCAACAAGACAATATATAAACACTTTCATTAATAGTCGAATAATCAAAAGCTATCAGATTCAAAAGGCTATTATTGAAGGTTATAAAGGATATCTGATGTCAGACAGATACCCAATTGCCATCGTTAATATTGGTATCGATTATAAGCTGGTGGATGTCAATGTTCACCCGTCTAAATGGGAAATAAGAATTTCCAAAGAAAAACAATTATATAAGCTGGTTACTACGAAAATAAGCGAAGTTCTAAAAAGAGAAATGACACCAAGTGATCTGCTGCTAAAAAATCTGTCAAAACCGCAAAAAGAGAATATCGACAGGATAATTGAACCGGCAAAAGAAGAGACTTACCAGACTTTTCAGCAGCCGGCTTTAAATATTGTCCAGGAAGAGATCTTTGATTATCTGGAAATGGAACAGACACACCGGTTTAAATATCTGGCTCAACTGCACGGTAAATATATCCTGGCTAATGATGAGGAAAACCTTTATATCATTGATCAGCATGCAGCCCAGGAAAGATGCATGTATGAAGAAATTCAAAATCAGATAATGGAAAAGAGCATAACAACCCAGCACCTACTTCTGCCTCTGGTAATTGAAGTAGGTCCCGCTATTGTCAATCAGCTGGATTTGATCAATCAGCAGCTGGATTGCATAAAACTGAAGTTTGAACAGTTTTCCATGAATTCAATAGTTACACGTGAAGTACCTGATTTCTTTGAGCAGATTGACGAAGTACATTTTATCCATGACCTGATCAATGAAATAGTAGAAGACAGACAGATGAACAGAATTGATATCAGAAAAGAGAAAATTGCTTCACTGGCCTGCCATAGTTCCGTTCGTTTTAATCAGTACCTATCTATCGCAGAAAGCCAGACTCTGCTGGTTAGGCTTTCCAAGTGTAAACAGCCTTTTAATTGCCCACACGGCAGACCTACAATGATTGCAATTAATGAAAAAGATTTGATCAAGGAGTTTAAACGTGCCTAAAGTCTTGGTTATCGTAGGACCGACAGCGATAGGGAAAACAGCTTTGTCAGTGGATCTGGCTCAGCGGTTTAATGGTGAAATAATTAATGGTGACAGCATTCAGGTTTACAGGGGCCTTAATATTGGCAGCGCTAAAGTAACGGAAAATGAAAAAAAGGGAATAGTCCATCATCTTCTGGATTATAAAGATTTGACTGAAAGATACGATGTGGCAACTTTTCAAAAGGATGCCAGAGAAAAAATAAGGGAGATTAATGAAAGAGGAAAAACAGCTGTTGTAGTGGGCGGAACAGGACTCTATATAAAAGCACTGTTATATGATTACGAATTTGTGGAGAATCCAATTAACATTGATGAAAACAAATATAATGACCTAAACAATGAACAGTTGCATCAAAGATTAAAGGAGCTAGATAAAGAATCAGCAAAAGCAATACATCCTAACAATCGAAAGAGAATTATCAGAGCTTTGATTTTAGCGGAAAGCGGCACTAAAAAATCGACCCAGGAAGATAAACAGGCTGGGGTGATGATTTATGATGTCAAGATAATCGGTCTTACAATGGATAGACAGAGATTAAAGAAAAGAATCCATTTAAGAGTTGACAGGATGATTGAAGAAGGACTGGTTGAGGAAATTAATCAGCTTTTCAGCAAATATTCCTTAGACAGCCAGGGCTTTGCCGGGATAGGATATAAAGAAATGATTCCTTATTATTTAAATCAGGAACCTTTAGAAAAGTGTGTAGAAAAGATAAAGACACATACCAGGCAATTTGCCAAAAGACAATTTACCTGGTTTAACAACCAGATGAAGGTTGACTGGTACAACATCGAAGAAGATAACTATCTAAATAAGATATATAAAGAGGTAGAGGAGTTTTTAAATGGATAACAGCAGAACTATCAATATGATCGGTAAAAAAAACTTCGACCTGATTCAAAGTAAGGCAGTAATGGTTATCGGTCTAGGCGGAGTGGGCGGTTATGCCTGTGAAACACTGGTAAGAAGCGGAATTAAGAGAATAATTCTGGTGGATAGTGATGAGGTAGAGACCTCAAATATCAACAGGCAGATAATTGCCGGCGTAAAAACGATTGGGCAAAAAAAGGCTGATGCAATGAAGGAAAGGCTTTTAGGTATCAACCCAGAAGCGGAAATTACAGGTTACAAGGTATTTCTAAATCAAAAGAATATCGAGGAAATATTCAGTGAAAAAGTAGATTATGTGGTCGATGCAATTGACACTGTCAGCAGCAAGGTAGCGCTATGGAAATATTGCCTGGGAAATAATATCAGGGTTATATCATGTCTGGGAATGGCCAGAAGACTAGATCCTCAAAAAGTATTTATCACAAAACTCGCCAAAACAGAAAATGATCCAATGGCTAAAGCCTTAAGGTCGCTGAGCAGAAAAAATGATATCCCTTTAGATATTCCGGTCGTATTTTCCAAAGAAAAACCACTGGAAATAAGTGAAGCTCAAAAAGAAAGCCTGGGATCAATGATGTTTGTTCCGGCAACGGCCGGGATAATGTGTGGCTACTATATAATAAATGACATCATTGACATAAAAGATAAATAGTGTAGAATAAAAAATCGTAGGTAATTTAAATGAAGTTGATTGTAGGTTTAGGAAATCCAGGGAGAGAATATGCAAGAACCAGACATAATGCTGGCTTTTTGGTCTTGGATATTTTAGCTGATAAATTACATGTTGATGTCAACAGGAAAGCCTTCAATGCTTTGGTTGGTAAAACGATGTATAAAGGGCAACAGGTACTCCTGATGAAACCGCAAACCTATATGAACAACTCTGGCGAGGCAGTAAGAAAAGCAGTTAACTATTATCAGATTAATCCACAGGAGGATTTGCTGGTAATTTATGATGATTTGGATATCAGTTACGGTCAAATCAGATTAAGAAGCAAGGGATCATCTGGCGGTCATAAAGGAATGAAAAGTATTATTGCCAATATCCTGACCAAAGAATTTCCTAGAATCAGAATTGGAATTGAAAAGGACCCATTAATTCTGACTTCGGACTATGTCTTAGGAAAAGTAGAGAAAGATAAGTTACAACTATTTAAGTCTGCACTGGAAAATGCAGCTTCAGCGGCGCTTGATTTTATTGATTTACCTTTTGATAAAGTAATGAATATGCACAATAAAAGGGAAAAAGATGATTAATTTCTATCAATTGTTAGAGAAAGATCCGGCGGTCTTAGCCCTGAACAAGAATATCGAAAAGATAAACGGGCTGACAGAGACCGAAGAAACATTAGTTTTGGCAGCCAGCTTTCAGCAACAGAAAAAAACAAAGATTGTCGTTAAAGGCAACATGTATTCAGCACAGCAACTTTATTATCGGCTATACCCCCTGCTAAAGGATGAGGTGCTGCTTTTCACTATGGAAGAGTCATTAAGAGTGGAAGCTGTCGCTGCTTCTCCCAGTATGTATGCCAACCAGATGGAAGTGCTGACAACCTTATGCTTAGACAAAAATCCAAAAATAGTCATTACTCATCCAATGGCACTGATAAGATATCTGCCAAAGAAAGAAAGTTTTGAGAAACATATAATTAATCTGACGGTAAATCAGAAATATAATATGAATGATTTAAGAGAAGGCTTAATAAAAAACGGCTATAAACAGACAGCCAGAATTGACCAGCCACTGACCTTTTCCTTAAGAGGCGGGGTAATTGATGTCTTTTCTATTCAGGATGAAAAACCGATAAGAATTGAATTTTTTGATGAGGAAATTGATTCAATTCGCTATTTTGATATCTCAACCCAAAGAACAATAAAAAAAATCAGCAGCTGTAAAATTGTACCGGCCTCACTATTAATCTTTGATGAGGATTTTTCTGCTTTTGAGCATAGAGTATATAGCCAATTAGAAAGAGATAAAAAGAAAGCCAGAAACTTTACGACCTTAAAAGATAACATTGAAAGGGATATTAATTACCTTAAAAATAATATTTTTGAGCATTATCTCTATCGCTATCAATGCTTTAAGGAAAAAACAGCTTCACTTCTGGACTATGTAGCAAAGAAACAGGTGATAATTTCAACCGCTGATGATATCAGTGCCAATCTAGACCTGATAATCGAGGAGAACAATGAATATATCGGTGAACTATTCAGCAGTGATTTAGGGCTGAATTACTATAGTGTTTTTGATGATTTTGATCGAGTTGTTGAAAAACATCACCCTTATCATATAAGAAGTACTTTTTCCAGCTTTGATTCAGTAAAATCAAAAGTTAAAATGACTTACTTTCCTCTTTTGCCTTTAGATAAAGTGGTTGAAGAAATAGTAAGAATGTCAAAGAGAAATAAGATAATACTGTCAATCAACAACACCCAGAAAGAATTGCTGGATAGTGCCTTCAGTCAGGAAAAACTAAAGCTTTCTGATTATGTCGATTATACTGAAGTTGAACTTTTTGAAGGTTTCAACTATGAAGAAGTGATGGTTTTAACAGCCAAAGAGCTGTTTGGTGTCAAAATTGTCAGAGGAAGATACGAGAGCAAGTTCAGGGAAGCAATTGTCTTAGAGTCATATACCGATTTAAAGATTGGTGATTATGTCGTTCATAATCAGCATGGCATTGGGAAATATGAAGGAATCATAACCAAAGAAATCCAGAACAAATATCGCGATTATCTGCAGATCAGATATAAAGATGATGACTTACTGCTGGTACCACTGGAACAGTTCAAAATGGTCAGAAAGTTTCTGGCCGCTGAAGGAGTAGGGGTAAGGTTAAGTAGACTTGGAAGTAAAAGCTGGGAAAGAAGCAAAGAGAAAATCCAAAGTGAAGTAAATGACATTGCCCAAAGACTGGTAGAACTTTATTCAGCCAGAGAAGAAAATATCGGTCATGCTTTCAGTAAGGATGATGAGTACAGTCGTAAATTTGAAGCCAATTTCCCCTATCAGTTAACTGAAGATCAGCAAAAAGCCATTGTCGAAATAAAATATGATATGGAAAAACCGAGACCGATGGACAGGCTTTTATGTGGTGATGTTGGTTTTGGTAAAACAGAAGTGGCAATGGTAGCAGCTTTTAAAGCTGTTAAAGACTTAAAACAGGTCGCTTACCTGTGCCCAACGACTATCCTTTCTTTGCAGCATTACAATACCTTTGTCGAAAGATTTCGCGGCTTTCCGGTAAAAATCAGACTGTTAAACAGGTATGTTGTGGAATCACAGCAGAAACAGATTATTAAAGAATTAAAACAGGGTAAAATAGATATCCTGATTGGAACTCACCGGATAATAAGCAATGATGTCAGGTTCGCAGATTTAGGTTTACTGATAATTGATGAAGAGCAAAGATTTGGTGTTCAGGCTAAGGAAAAGATTAAAGAATATAAAAAGAGCATTGATGTTTTATCATTAAGTGCCACGCCAATTCCCAGAACTCTGCAGATGTCTCTGGTTGGGGTAATGTCTCTGTCCCAGCTGGATACCGCTCCGCAGGACAGAATGCCGATACAAACCTATGTTGTTGAAAAAAACGACTCCCTGATAAGAGAAGTTATTTCCAGGGAACTGGCCAGAAGCGGGCAGGTGTTCTACCTCTATAATAATGTCAGCAACATTTACAATGTAGCCAGAAGAATATCAGCGATGGTTCCAAATGCTACAGTAGCGGTTGGACACGGAAAAATGAACAGAGAAGAAATTGAAGATGTTATGTATCGCTTTATCAATAAGGAATTTAACATTCTGATCTGTACGACCATCATTGAAACCGGAATCGATATTCCCAATGTCAACACCATCATCATCGAAGATGCTGATAAATTCGGTTTAGCTCAGCTATATCAGATTAGAGGCAGAGTCGGCCGAAGCAATAAGATAGCTTATGCCTATCTGATGTATCGTGATAACAAACAGTTGTCAGAAACAGCAACCAGAAGACTTCAGGCAATAAAGGAATTTACCGAGCTTGGCTCAGGATATAAGATAGCGATGCGCGACTTGACAATTAGAGGAGCTGGAGATCTGCTGGGGGAAAGACAGGCTGGTTTTATCAATACAATCGGAATGAGCCTATATCTGGAAATGCTGAATAAGGCGATAAACAGACAAAAAGGAATAGTTGAAGAAGAAATTCAAGAGACCAGAAATAAGATTAGTGAGGTAGATGGTTATATTCCTGGTAAATTTGTCAGAGAAGATCTGGAAAAGATAGAAATTTATCAGAAATTAGCCTCTATAAAAAGCGAAAGGGAACTCACCGGCTATAAAAAAGAATTAACGGATTATTATGGTAAGTTGCCTGTAACTATTACCAATCTCTTTGAAAAGAAAAGACTGGAAATAATGTTAAACAGCGATAGGATAGCTTCTTATGAAGAATATGAGAAGGAAAACCGTATAGTTTTAACCAGAGAGTATTCAGCAGTGATTGATGGCGTAGAATTCTTTGAAAAAATTTCAAAAATTTCAAATGAAATAAATCTTAGATATATTAAAAACCAGATTATTCTGATTATAGGAAAGAAAAAAAACTATATGAATAGAATAGCGAAGGTATTGGAGGTGATTAACAGTTTATGAGATTAGATAAATATTTAAAGGTTTCAAGAATACTAAAAAGAAGAACCGTATCAAAGGAACTGGCAGTTAATGAAAGAATCACGGTAAACGGCAAAATCGCCAAACCTTCAAAAGAAGTAAAAATAGGTGATATTATTGAAATAACCTACGGCACCAGAGTAATGAAAATTAAAGTCACAGATATTAAAGAGCAAGTAAGAAAGAATGATGCCGGCATACTTTATGAAGTTTTAGAAGAGTATAGAATCAGCCAAGATGAAAAGAAAAGGAATGAGTGAATAAAACCTGTTCGTCGGGTCTTTATTCTCACAGCAGTTCACCATATAGGTATGTAAGGATATTAAAAATATGAAAAGGAAAGTTAAATTAGCTATTGCTGCAGCACTGATGTTTTCAATTTTAATAATGATACTGCATTTTACTGGAGTCAAACAATCAGAAGAACCATCACCACAGTATCAAATAGTGGAACCTCTGGAATTGAGTTTTTATCATCCCTATCGCAGGTTCTATTTTAATAATATAGATATAGCAAAAGCGGCAATATCGTTAGCTGTGATGGATACTACGGCGGGAACAGACAAGTTATGGTTCACCTGTTGGGGTATAAGTGATGTAGTTGCCTATATTGGAGTTCCGGGTTACTGCCCTGAAACATTTGTAAACATAGCTCCAAAACTAGTAGTCGAATTAAATAATATCTCGTACACTGAGCATAATACTTCCAGATGGTGCTATCCTTCATATTGTTTATATGCCAGCTGTGATTTCAATGTTGCCATGGCTGTCTGGTGGAGTGGCGCCGATGATAATTTTCCAGCCTGTTTAGGCGGACGAGGAGAATTTAATCCTAAGCATACTTATGCACAGACGGGGTATCTGGTACATAATTTCAGCAATGGAAAATGGGTGCAGGTTGAACCGGGGTCAAAGGTCTTGCCTGGAGATATTGCATTAGGCAGAGATGAGGACGGAATTATTGGTCATGTTTGGATGTATGTTGCGACTTGGGAAAATGGCAGATGGATTGATAATTCACTGGTTCAGGAAAGATTTCCTAATTCTACAGCCAATCGATATGAAGGCTCATATGAAAGCTACTATGCCAAATTAGGGTATGATGCAAATCCCTGGTTAAGTTCGGCATATATTTTTAGATTTACAGGCGACATTAATGATAATAGCAAGTTTAAACTTGTTACATTTCCTTGAGCGGGAAAATAAAATTGACCAAGAAAAAAAGAAGAGTTAATCTTCTTTTAATTTTGACAATTTGACAAGCCAGTCTTTACCATCCTTTATCTGGTAGATATCTCGGAAGTTATTCTGATTTAAACCAATAGAGATGTAATTACTGCTGGAATTGTATAGAACAGGCTTGTTTAAGTCGACATAGCCAAATGATTTTTCATATAGAACATCATCTTTAAAATAGACTTTATCGTTATGAACGATTTCAACATGGACAATATCGCCATGACTGTAGCCAACCTGATTAAAGTCTTTTGTCAGAACATTGAAGATAATAGAACCGAAAGGATCTGAAACACTGGTGACAATTCCTTTGATATTATTATCAGCAACCTTTGCTCTTAAATAGATGTAATCTTCAACAACGATTTCTTCTACCGGATAACTTGCTCCAACCTGCTCAAAGGAAATTATTCCGCTGGCCAGCCTGGCAGCAGTGTAGGCAAAGATATCACGACCATGGAAAACTGATACATCTTCAGTTCCTTTATAGCGGTTGACAGTGGTATCAATTTCTCTAACTTCTCTAATTCCAACATTATAAAACAAATGGGTTAAAGTTCCGTTATCAGGTGTAACTACATAGTTGCCGTCATTCAATAGAGCGACACAGGCTTTTCTTGGTGTGCCAACCCCCGGATCAACAACGCTGACAAAGATAGTTCCTTTAGGCCAGAAGGGTTCAACATACATCAGCTCTCTTGAAGCCGCCAGGACATTGAACTGTTCAATATCGTGAGTGATGTCATAACACTCCAGCTCACGGTCGACCTGTTTAACAACGCCACGCATACTGCTTACTGCTCCCCAGGTTAAGCTGAAGTCGGTCTGCCAGACAATATTTGGTTTCATTTTTTAAACTCAACCCTCCAATCCATACCAGAAGATATTTGATAGACTTCCGCAAAGCTGCCCTGATTTAAAGCCAGGCAGATTACCAGGTTTGAACCATTGAATATAATCGGCTGATTAATATCAACATAGCCAAACGATTTTTGATACAGCACCTTCTGATTAAATTTAATCTCATCTTTATGAGTGATTCTGACATCAACATAATCACCTTCTTTAAAGCCGGCTTTATTGAAGTCTTCATAGTGAATATTGGTAAATAAATTACCAAAATGTTTAAAAACAGCAGTAATCAATCCTTCTATGTGATTTTCCCTGATGACCGGATTATAAAAAGTATTATGCAAGACAATGCTTTCAACCGGATAAAGCGGCCCAACCTCTTCATAGGAAATAATGTTTGCCGCTAATCTGGCAGCACAGTAGGCAAACAGATCACGACCATGAAAAACAGAAGTGTCTTTTGTTGCCGGCAAACGATTGATGGATTCATCAATTTCCCGTACTTCCTGTATGCCAATTTCATAGAAGACATGGGTTAAGGTGCCATTATCTGGTGTGACCACATAATTGCCATCTTTTAGTTTGGCAACACAGGCTTTTCTTTTCGTCCCCACACCAGGGTCAACAACACTGACAAAGATAGTTCCTTTAGGCCAGAAAGGTTCAACATAAATAAGGTAGGCACTGGCTTCCCAGGTGTTGAATGGTATAACTGAATGAGTCAGATCAGCAGTAACCAGGTCATTACAAACAGTTTTACAGACACCTTTCATGGCACAGGCACTAATATTGTCGGCGCCAAAGTCTGTCATCATTACGATGGTTGGATAATTCATAATCAGCTCCAGTAAATCCACATTTTAGGATCACGCGGAGAGATAAGGCCTGAAACGATATAGTAGACACAGAAGAGAGCAATTAAACAGTAGATGACCTTAAAGATTGTATCGTTTCTTCTTTCAGGGTACTCAGAATAATATGACCTCTGTTTCCCTTTTCCAAATCCTCTTAAGTCCATAGCATTGGAAATGTTGCCAACGCGATCAAACGAAGTAACAATTAAAGGAATCAGAATAATAATCATCTGCTTTAAGCGTTCTATGGGTTTTATTTTCTTGGCATCTAATTCCAAGCCTCGACACTGCATTGAGATAGAGATGTTTTCATAATCTCTAGAAATGTCAGGAATATATCTGAAAGCCAGTTCAACAATGCTGCCAAGCTTATA
>Ga0116183_1006220_pt1 | contig 11015 bp, 3 predicted proteins | sample AD_UKC078_MetaG_FD_89753 | JGI IMG/M metagenome (GOLD analysis project Ga0116183, IMG submission 89753) | Active sludge microbial communities of municipal wastewater-treating anaerobic digesters from USA - AD_UKC078_MetaG | ecosystem: Engineered > Bioreactor > Anaerobic > Digestate | place: USA...
CGACCGAACTGGCGATAGCCCGCCAGAATCGCCAGAACACCATGCTCCACCTGTTGCAGGATATCAGGTTTGCCATCCGGCTGATGAATCTCGACGTGATGATTTTCCTGATCAACAAAAGTATTATCCCATTTGATTCCGAATTCTTCATAAGCCAGCGCCAGGGTCAGAACCGCCTGGGCGTGCGATTCAACTCTAAGGTCATAATCACCAGCATCGTGCCAACCGCCGACGTTCAAACCCGGTACATGATCCAACGGCTTATATTGAGTCAAAGTCGAGGTCATCCCTTCATTATTATAACCATCGAAATGCCGAATATTCAGCGGCATCATCAGCGCATCATCCATATGACAACAGCCATGCCAGACGCGATATTTTTGGTTCACGCGCATATGGCACATTTGAACCGGTATAAAATAATCCAGCGTCGGTTGCCAGACATTGTGCTTATAAATAGCGGGATCAATCCGGAATGAGTTACTGACCTTATTACCATATTTTACAACATAGATGCCGGATTCTTTGACATCGGAAAAATCCAACAAAGCATATTTATACCGAAGATATTGTCCCCATTCTTTGGGTTTCCGGTCGGTTATTACCTTATATTCACCATTGTCGTTTATTTTATACAGAATTGCATTCTGAATATTCGTTTCGCGTTTATCCAATTCGATGTAGGCAATCTTCTTCTGATTGGGGTGATAACCAACCTGCGAAATATGAATAACCGGTTCATATTTAAAGTCGGGAATGACGTTAGGGGTTATGATCCATTCAATCGCATTTTTTGTGACGCCGCCAGGAACCAGCGAACGCACCACAAACCAGCCGTTATTATGCTGTAAACTACCGTCCAGCAGAACGAGTTTACTGCCTTTACTTTCGATTTTCATACGGAATAGGTCGCTTTCCGGCGCAACGACCAGCACTTGACCCTCGGCTAAAGCCGGCGCTTCGGCTTCGGCAGCTTCATTAAGAACGGCTTCGCCTTCCGGCTGGCGGGGAAAGATACCAGACTTGCTGTCCATATAATAGTGTTTACCGTACAAATTGCCCGGAAATAATTCGAGATTGTAACCGATTTTTCCCACCCATTCTTCCGGGATCGGTTCGTCAAAGTCAACCGTTACGAAAATGGATTGGCCTTTTGCTCGCACTCGAATAGTGTATTTAATATTAAGATCAGGGTAAATAATAGGATTAAATCCTTTCCGGTTCAAAGATTCATCGGGAAAACTACAAGGTATGCTGATCTCATTCTTTTTCCGGTCAACTTTACGGCTCTCGATGGCGAGAGTCTGAGGACTGACGCCTCGTTTTTGCAAGCCTTCGCCCAATTTAGCGGTCGGTTGCCATTGACCGGGCGTGGCATTTAGTCGAATTTCACCATTAGTTGCCACACGATTCTCATGCTGAATGATTTCCAAACCGCCCTGATGCCCTTCCGAAAAAGTGTTGTGAAAAACCAGAACATTCAAACCGGGCATTTCAAAATAGTCCTGCTCGTTGAGCACTAACCCTTTTTTATCGGCGGCGTTCAGCGAGACAATTAATCCTAATAAAGCGATCATAGGAATTGCAGAATACCAAGATTCAGCGAATTTTAAAAAACAACTTTTCATAGATACTCCTTTTTAAACACAAGGTTCATAAAATATTTAACTATCAACATTAATTTCCCCGCTACGAGCCTTTTGATGAGTATTGTAAAAATATAAAGTGGTCAAGAAAACAACCAAGTAAAAACTCAGCCCGATATAAAAAGTCAAAGTATAACCGCAAGCCATTGATAAAATTACCGCCAGCACGGAACCAAGAACTGACATACTACCATTGACCCCGTACATCCAGGGAATATATTTATCCAGCTTTGCGAGTTTTAATAATTCGAGCGCCGAAGGAAATGGAATTCCGAGAAAAAATCCACAGGGCAGTAGTAATACAAAGCACATAATCGAACGCAAAACCTGGCTGTATATCAAGAGTTTGTTCAGCAAATAAGGACCAAATAAAATAGTAAAAATTCCAATCATGACAACTGCCAGACTTACAATCTTCAGACGCTTTTGGGGGTTTTCCGGTTGAATTCTTTTCCCGAAGTAGCTACCGATTCCCATGCCGACTAATAACGAGGATAATAGGACTGACAAAGAAATCGTCGGTGAACCCAGATATAGGATTAATTTCTGAAAAAGGGTTACCTCGATTATCATAAATCCGACGCCGATTAAAATAAAGATTTTCAATGGGAAGATAAGAGCTTGCATCCCATTTTCACTGACAGATTTTTTTATTTTAGTTAGAGGCACGGTAATCAAAATAATGCTGAACAATGCCACTCCAATCAAAAGCCATAAATAGTCGCGCTGGATCCCTCGACTTATTTTATAAAAATAGGGACTGTCATCATAAACCGGAGAAATATCGTATTTATCCTGCTCAATATATTGTCGTAGCGAAATCCGGTTATCCCTGATGTTTCTCAATAATTGATTCTCAATGGTGTTATTGATCTGATTCCAATGATAGGGCAGGTAAGTAACGGCAGGCAGTTCCGGCGGCAATTGTTCGATTACGTTATTAATGACACCAATATCGTCTGTTCTATAGGCATTTTTTTTAATAACTATTGTAGGTGCATAATCCTCCGCTATGATAATGAAATGATTCAGCGCTTCTTGATTGCTGATTCCGATATTATCCAAAGCATAAAGCGTGGTTACAATAAGCCGGATCAATTCCCAGCGGTTATGTACGGTAAAAATCAGACTGCCCTCGGGAGTTAATATTTTTAGATAATCTTGGATAGCTTCGACCGTCAGAAGATAATTCTCACTAGCGGCAAGGTGATCAATATTCTGCAGCTGTTCGGTTGAAGGCAAAGCCATCACGATTAGGTCATATTTTTGATTGGTGCTTTTGATGAAATGACGACCTTCCTTAACTAAAATTCGTACATTGGGAAAACCAGTGTAAATTCCGCCATTAAAAAAACTCTGGTCCTTCACAATATCAACGAAGTCCGGATTCACTTCCACTCCGGTAATTTGCCCGATTCCACTCAGCAAACCAATCAATACTTCCTTACCACCGCCGGGACCGATTATCAGCATATTGTCCCTCTCGTATCCCTGAAAAAACATAAATGGAATCGTAGTTGTTTGAGTTACTAAAAGGTTTAACAGCAAAGCGTCCGGATTCTGGGGATTGCCATTAAAACGATACATCGGCGAACCAGCCGCGCCGTCAATAAACAACTGCTTGACCATATCTTGTTGACGGTACTCCACCAGATCCGAACGACCATACAAACTCCAACGGCTGTCAACAATTTTATAATCAAAGGGAGTGAGATTAGGATAGACATAATGAAAATCCTTCTCAGCGAATTTTCCGATGGGCACTTCCCCTAAAAATTCCTTATGCCCAAAACAGCCCAGTATAATCATCCCTAATAAGATTAGCGTATAAACGCCGATTGCCATCTTCTTCTTGAAATATTCGCGAAACAAAATGGCAGCCGACAAAAACATAATAAGCGATAGAAATAAAACCGCATTAGGCGCATTAAAAATATTAAAAATTAGAAGCGCTAAACCCGAGCCTACCGCGGCTCCGATCAGGTCAGACGCATAGAGCTTGAAACTTACATCGGCGAATATTTTAAAAATTAGCGCATAAACAACCCCGGCAAAGAAGAAAGGCAGAAACAGAAGCAGGAAATAGATAAAAGGATTAGTAATGGAGAAGCCGACAACGCTGATTATGAATACAAGTAAGAAAATCCCCGTGATAAAAATGAACTGGGCGATCGTTCGAACTACCTGGGAAATTTGAGACGAACTGAATCTATAGTATGAAAAAACGCCGCCCATTCCTAATCCGAGAATTGCCAGCGATAAAATTATAAAAGCATAATTATTGACAAAAATCACCGATGATATTCGGGTCGAAATAATCTCGAAGCAAATAACCGTAGCCGAGATGAGAAATAAATTAAAATAGGCTAACTTCTTATAATTCATAAATCAAACTAATCCCATTTCGGAATCTAAATACATACCCCAATTAAGTCAAGTAACTGCAGGAAAAAATTATTTTCGCACCCTATTTTGTATTATTTTACAAACCCTCATCACTTTCCCTTTTTTGAAGAAGACTTAGAGGATTTTTTCTTTTCATCACTCAGCGATTTAATCGCTTTATCTAATAACTTTTCATTGATATTCACTTCATAATTATCATAGAGATATTTTGTTACTTCCTGGCTGATCTGCTTGCGATGGTAATTGATAAAGTCATCAGCGATGGATTTACGAACTTCATCATAGGTAAGTTGTTTTTCGGGCGTTCTTTTTTCACATTTAATTACGGCGTACTGACGACCTTTATCGGGGTCGGTATATTCGATGACTCCGTCAACCTCTCCTTCTTTTAATTTGAAAGCGGCTTCGCCCAAATACGGCGGCTCTTGACTCAAATAAGATTTTATCTGGCCATCCCGATCTTTGATAAAAGTCTTGACGAACCAGCGATTGCTGGCTTCATTGAAAGGCGTACCGGCTTGAATTTTCGCCCACATTTGATCGGCTTCGGATTTATCGGAATAGATCATTGCATACAGATTGATTTTTTCCAGCTGATAATACAAAGAATCCCGATTGGCTTGATAAAACTCCCAAAGGGCGGCTTCGGTCGGTTCCGGGATTTGAGATTCAATTACAGCTTTATCATACAATTCAACAATTTTATACTTCAGAGCGGGATTATTGGTATAGGGATTAAACACCTCTTTTTCCAATCCTAAATCCCTGGCTTTGCGCACAATCTGATCACTACGCAGAGCTTCTATAATAAATTCCTTCAATTGTTCTTTAGTTATTTCACGACTATCACCTAAAATTAATATTTCGTTTAAAAGTCGTAGATATTCCTTGAGATCAACTTGACTTTCTGGATAAGTCAAGATCGTCAAATTTCGCCCGTTCGAAATCGCATTTTGTAGAGTGTCTCGATAAATAGCTTTGTAGAAATTGGGTATTCTTGACCATTTGACTAGCTGATCAAGCGCTTTTTCGTTCCATACGATCGAATCCTCATTGACTAGTGCTTTTTTATCGCGATCATATTCGTCCAAGCTGGTATAATAGTAGCCTTCTTGGAGTTGAGAGATTAACTCATCTTTAACTTTATTAAAAGGTTTCAGTTTTATTGGTCTTACATCGGTAATTTTGACCACATAATAAGCATTATATTCGTCCAGGATTCGGACATCACCTTTATTAAGACTAAAAATAACCCGGTTATGAGGACTCACCATACTTTTTTTCCAGTCTATGGTAAGAACGGAAACATCCGGGGCGTTATTTGCAGCATATTGCTTAATTAATTCATTAAAATCCACCCTTTGCTCGGCTTTGGTTTTTATTTCTAGAGCCTGGTTCTTCAAAGCATCCAATTGAGCATCCGAAGCGTTTTCCGGTTTATTTAAAATTATTTGTTGATAGTAAACCTCTTTGCCTATCTGATCATAGGTCTTTCGGGCAAACTCTTCACTGGTATATTTGCCCAGATACTCCGATTCGAAATATTTGACGATTAATTCTTCATTAATATATCGCTGAAGTTGTTGCATCAATTGCGGATCATTATTCAAACCCCTTTTGAAAAAGTCAATGCACTTCAGCTGATCCAATACCATTTCGTCCAGCGCTCGTCGGTAAGCCTCGGACTTATCGCGGTATCTTCGATGAAAATATTCATCATAGACATATTTATGCAGATCGGCGAAACTAATTTTATAATGGTCGTCAATTACTGCTATGGTCTTTTGAGCCAGCTCAGTTTGTTTACCGCAATTTGTAAAAATGTTAGTCGTCATCGCAAGTAGCAGAATTAGTAGATAAAAATTTGATTTCATAATAAACCTCACTTAATTGGAAGAATTACTGTGGAAATTTAACAAACCTACCGGTAAATTTTCGACCATTAAAAATAATATTAGCAATAATTAATTCCCTAAAAATAGGAGTTTTATATTTTCCAAATCACTAATGAATTTGAGTATCGTCGTTTTTTTATGCAAAACCCCGGCAAAAAATACCGGGGTTTTGCATAAGTCATTCATTAATCGAATAATAGAAATGCCTACTTCATCAATACCATCTTTTTGGATACTGTTTTATTACCATAAGTGATAGTATAGAAATAGACGCCGCTGGAAAGTCTGGAACCATCAAATAAAACACTGTGGTTTCCATTAGCTCCGCGGAATTCATTATTAATCAATGTGGCAACTTCCTGTCCTAACATATTATAAACTTTTAGAGTAACATTGCCCGGTTCCGGAAGAGTAAAGTTTATAGTCGTAGTCGGGTTAAACGGATTCGGATAGTTCTGGCGTAAGGCGAATTCTTCCGCTTTCGTCTTAGCTGACGCAATAGCAGAAGGTTTCTCTGTGATTGTCAGGTTATCAATATAAAACGTAACTCCCTCATTTCCAGTTATGTTGAAGTGGATAGGTGCTCTGATTACCGTGTACTGATCGTTGACGGTAAACTCTTTGCGAATTTCCGTCCATTCAGTAGTGAGAGCTTTTTCATGAACTCTCATATATTCACTATAATCAGCGTTACCAACTGTGAAATTAGCCTTAGCTGCGGCTGAGGCCTTAGCCCATATAGAATAAACGTAAGTCGCACCTGGTTTTACCGGAATATCCTCGGCAACTACCTGAATGTCCCAGGCATTTTCTCCAAGGGCATTGATAGTTATAGCGAGAGCATGATCACCTTCCTGTACCTGGTCGGTAACGATCTCAAAAGCCGGTGCCGGATCAATACTGGCAGCTACTTCGATCACCCAGCCGGCAATTCCTTTGGCTAAATCGGTCACAGCACCTGCCGGTGTCTGTTCAAAACCACCATTAGTAGCGATGTCAATCTTACCACTATTTCTTAATGCTTCAATAGCAGCAATTTCAGCATCTCTTTGAGCGGCCCAGGCGGCTTTTTTGTCCGGGAACCAGTTCAAGTCACCAACAGGGAACCTGCCATAGGCAGCTGTCAAGAGGTCTTTATCAGTATAGGAAAGATCAACCGGAATTGGCCAGTCTGAATAAATATAATCATCGTCAAGATTAGTATTTACTACTCTCCAGACGGGTAGAAGAGCACCGCTGGCTTCATCTACGGTACTAACGCTAAATTCCTTTAACGCATCAACCTGAGTTGTCAGCAGATCTTTAGGATCGGTAAAAGTGGGGCATTTCCTCAACCAGGCTCCTTCGACCAAATAAGGATAAGTTTCATCATCGTCAAACATCGCCTGGGTTCTGGCATTCATTGTAATCATTTGAGAATGCCAGGCAGTTGAACCATTGACTTGATTATCAATGCAGGTTTGGACCATATCATCAAGCCTGCTATCCCAGAAAATAACATTACGATCAGCTAAAACTTTTCTCTCTACCTGATCGTAAGTTTCAGGCAACTGCCTAACATTGATCAAACCCATTGGTTGATTATCCAGATCAGTTTCGTCGGGATCCAGACCTTCCATATAGGGCTGAACATTACTGTTGACAAAAATATTGTTTACGACGACCATATCGCTCTGGTATCCCTGAGTCTCGAATACCTGCCCTGAGCAATTAATGAAGGTATTATGATTGAACCAGGCTTTTCCGACTGGATAATTCCTCATTTTATACAACATACCTTGAGCCATGACATGCGTGCAGTTCTCTGCCGATAAAGTACCAGTATTATGATTGACATTATCATAAACACCGCCATTACGACGACAGGCTTCACCAGTCATATTGACAAAATAACAATCGGTAAAATAGACATCGGTGCCTTCTGCATCATTAGATTGTACCATAACCCACCTGGTATGTTCAAACAAACAATTGTCCAAACGGATAGTCTTATTCGATGCCGATGCCCCAAAGAATGCCCAACCCAGCGTGGTTCTATTCGCCGCTTGAATGATATTGCAATTTTTCACCGTCAAATCATTCTGGAAATTAATACCGCCTGTATTGGTACCGAATCCGCAAATTAATGGTGGCGCTGATGTAGCCTCATCATTATTTACCAGACGTCTATTATCGGATCCGACTATTACCACTGCCCTGGTGGCTGGCGTAGTAAGGTTACTAGATAGCGGGTAATATCCACCGGCTTTCAATTCATAAACGCGGCCGGCTGGTACATCTACAGAATCGGCATCAATAGCACTTTTTAGAGAACCAGCCTCGTCAGGCATATCAAAATAATCCTTAATGACCAGAGTATCTTCTTTTTGTTCTAAGACAAAATCCATCAAGTTATTCTGGGCAAAAACAGCGGTTGTTAAGAACAGGCCTAACACCACCGATAATAACAAACCCTTTTTCATAACAAAACTCCTTTCAATAAAATTAACATTAAAAACAATGAAACAAACGAGCTGCAGATAAATACAGCTATTAGGAAAACCCTTTTACCATCCAGCCTCCTTTCTTTTAATTGGTTTATTAAAGGCAAACAAATGCTATAATTATTCAAAATTATACCTCAGATAAAGGCTAAATTTCCTGGGTTCATATTGAGTTGTAGCGGTATTTTCAATAATTGGAGTGTCACTGCTTCTCCGAAAAACCTTATATGTTTCGGTGGGAGAATGAAAAATGTTAATTCCTTCAAATCCAACTGACAAACCTTTAATCGGTAATTTCTGCTTCAATGAAATATCCCATCTGGTTACGGTTCTGGTAAATTCATCTTCTTCAGGCCTGATTCCAACATAGGAAAGCATATTATCAGTTAACCTAAAGGAAATACGCCCAGCGAAACCTTTATAGTTGACACCCAGGGCAATATTCACCAGATGATCAGCCTGACCTACGAGTCTGGTATTCTCTCGGACACTTTCTATAGTTCGATATTCCTTCCTACTCTTCGTTCTTCCGGTTACGGGATCAATATAAGAAATGGTCGTATCTTTGGTTTCAATTTGGAGATAATCCATATCCGACCAGGTTCGGGTATAATTGGCACTCAATACCAATACATTAAATGGCTTCGGCAAGTACCAGAAGTAGGTCTGCCATTCAAGTTCTAAGCCTTTTATAAAAGCCGGATTGGGATTATTAACATAAGTAGTTACTTTATTTGAAGGTCCGGGTACGGCAGCTGGTTGAATATCCAATCCGGAGTTTACCATTTCGGCTGAATCAGGAAAAACTACCCCATAAGCGCTTAGGTGTGGGTAATATACCTGTGTTCTAAAAAATACATCATCTATCTCTTTATAAAAACCACCCAGACTAAATAAACCAATTTTATTGCTATATAAAGATAAATATACATCATAGTTGGTTGATATTGATGGTTTTAGTCCTGGATTACCAGCCAGAGCATCATCGGATTTCGGATAATAGACATTTGGTAAAATAGCCAGGAAATCAGGACGCGAAATTGACTTGGAATAGGCCGCTCGGATATCACCCCATTCGGTAAATTTATAACGTAGTTGAGCATTCGGAAAAAAGGTATCGTCAGTTCGATCAACCGATCGGGTGGTATCATTGGCATCACCATCAACACTATGTCTTACATAAACAAAATTGGCATCATAATCCATATTGAAATGTTCGAATCTTCCGCCACCAATTAATGATAGGCGCGGCCCAATATTGAAATCACCCATTAGATATACGGCTGAAAACACTTCCGAACCGTCGAAGTCATCTCTAAGGGATTTAGCTTTATGTCTATAATTTATGCTCTTGGTTATAGCCGGATCAAATTCCGAGGGATGATTCCAACCATAGATGAGTTTTTCAATAAATTCATCAGTCAACTCTTTATCCAAAGCATATTGGAAGGGATAGTCACCCTCGAAATAATATTTTCCTCTTTCACTCTCATAATCATTATTTCTCAAATTGGCAAAGGTAATCGCATTGGTTGCCGGATTGAATTTTTCCCCTAACCAGGTACTATCTATTCCGATATAAAAATCCGCGGCACCGGTTCTACGATAGGATTCTTCAACATCATTGGTGCGAGTTGAAAGAGTATACTTCCCACCCAGTTTAATATCACCCGAGATAACGCTCAAAAAAGAGACCGGAATAGTAAAATCCAGAGTGCCATTATACAAATGTTGTTTAAATGCTTCGTCGCGAGTCACAAACCAGCCGTAGATTTCGGCATTTTCCCAGTCATTTTCATTAACTTTTATATTATATACATCCTCAGGTGTAAAAAAACGCCGCGCAACATCGTAATAGATTGGATTACCATTATCATCAACAAAAGGGACATCAGATTTGGCATTCATAAAGCCAAACTCATTACCCGGATCGCCGTATCTTATATCAGTGTTTTTATCACTGAAGGAATGCGATAAACCCAATTCGGCCTGGACCAGACCGAAATTATAATTAGCTTGCAGAGCATTGATTAGCAATTCTTTATTATGTTTATCGCGATTTAATGCGTATCCAATTTCATTAATACTCAGATCATATTCCAAACGATATTTGGCATTATCGTTTACGGTATGGGTAAGTGCATTTTGCAATATAATCTTACCATTGGGAAGTTTATAATCCAGAAAAACACTACCGCCATAGTTAGTAATGATATTTTCTTCATCAATAAAGACAAAATCTTTCATCTGGTAAATACCCTCGCCATACGGTTCGTTACCAGCATCCCTGGCATATCCGGCAGTGGTTACATCATTACCCACATTAGAACGTTCGGCATTACCCTGAACGAAGACTCCCAGCTTATCATTGAAAAAGCGGTTGCTAGCACTGGCCCAAAATTTATAATTCTGACCAGGATAGGTGTGATCTTGAGTATTATAGCTACCTTGGGCAAATACATCAGATTGAAACCCGGTTGGAGCTTCTCTCAATCTCAAATTAACAACTCCACCAATCGCATTGGCATCCATATCCGGAGTAAGCACTTTAACAACTTCGATACCGGAAAGCATATTCGATGAAA
>Ga0116183_1006229_pt1 | contig 11002 bp, 14 predicted proteins | sample AD_UKC078_MetaG_FD_89753 | JGI IMG/M metagenome (GOLD analysis project Ga0116183, IMG submission 89753) | Active sludge microbial communities of municipal wastewater-treating anaerobic digesters from USA - AD_UKC078_MetaG | ecosystem: Engineered > Bioreactor > Anaerobic > Digestate | place: USA...
ACCCACTCGAGTATACGCCATCGCGATTAATTTGCGTTTTTTTTCGACGGGGGTTCGTTATTCTTTTGATGAACTCTCTTTGTGTTACATATATTGCGTTTGTGTTACCATTGTTCTTCTGTTAGGGGCTCTTTTTTCGCGTTTGTGCCATATTTGTGTATGTCTGTATGGCACTCAAAGCACAACGAGATTAAGTTACGTTTGCCGTTTACAATCTTTACCAGACCATATTGCGGATGCTTGTCATAGTGCAGTACGTGATGTACGTGCGTCGCTCGCTTATAGTATCCTCGTGCCTTGCATTGCTGGCACTCGTAGTGATCGCTTGCCAACACTTCGGCGCGCAGGTGCCGCCATGTCCTGGTTAAATAGAACGGATCAGTCTTTCTCATCGAATTTGTTTCCCTTGTTGTTGAGATGAACCGTATACGATGAACGCTGCGCGCACCCACCCATCGCATATAATTGCAGCGTTAGTCCCACCCACGCGAAAGCCTGCGCATATTCGCAAGCTTCCACACTAGCATTATATCATAAGTCAAGTTAGGATTTTATAGGATGTTTTTCAGCACGCACGAAATTGCGCATAACGCAGCAGGGTGCAGGGTCTTCGTTACATGTGCGTGGCTGTAGTGCATACGATCCGCCACGTCCTCCCACGTTGGCACGCATTCGATGTAGTAGAGTGTGAGCAGCGTCTGCAGCGTATCATCGTTAACTTTCGCTATCGCGTCAAGTATCTCGACCTTCGTATCAACGAGCTTATCTATCTCCGCGTTGATGCGGTCATCCAATGCTGCGACGCGGAGATATCGCGACTCCGTCGGGTTCGATATCTCCGAGCCGCGCGGTGTCCACGTTCCGTACGTTGGCGCGGACGCAGATAACGCCATCTTCCACAGCCTGTCACGCGTCTCCTGCAGCGCGGTGATGCGGATGTCCAGCGTCCGCGCTCTTCGAAGATAAGCTTTCGTTTCATCGTACTTGCCCAAGTGTTACTTCCCCCTTACTTACCTGTCTGGGATACGGGATTCTCTGATTTCACACGCCCGATGCGAGCCTTCAAGCTGCTGATCAGCCTGTCCTGCGTCGCGGCCTTGTCGCTCAACGCTTCCGCTACGTCTTCATCTCGCCCTCCGACTACCACGAGCCGATGAATGATCACGCGCTCTGTCTGTCCTTGACGCCACAGCCGCCGGTTAGCCTGCTGATATAATTCCAAGGACCAGTTCAACCCGAACCAGATCACGTGATTCCCGCCGTCCTGCAGATTCAGTCCGTACGCGCAGCTGGCCGGATGCGCCAGCAGGATGTCAACCTCCCGCTCGTTCCACGCTTGTTCGTCTGCAGGACCGTCCAGCACGCGGATGCGCAGCTTAAACGGCGCAAGCGCTTCGATGATGCGCGAGATGTCGAACCTGAAATTATAGAACACCAGAGCCGGACGCCCACACAGCTCTCCGACCAGCTCGCATAGCATCTCAAGCTTGCAGTCGTGGATCGGCACGACTTCGTGCGTGTCGGTGTACATCGCACCGTTGCACAACTGCAGTAGCTTATTGCTCAACGCGGCAGCAGATGCCGCGTCGATCATGTCCTCGTCAACCTGCAGCAGCATCTCCCGCTCCATCGTGTCGTATGCCGTCCGCGCCTTCACGTCCAGCTCCACCGGGACATCTTCTGTCACGCACTCCGGCAGCTGCAGGTAGTCCTCCGCCACCATGCTTACACAGATATCAGCAAGCTTCCCCCAGATCGCCTCCTCCGCTCCTTCCTTCGGCGCGTAGCTATACACACGATCTCTCCCGCGCCGATCCGGCTCAAAATAGCGTTCACGATAGTGCGTGAAGTGCCTCCCTAAACGGTCCCCTCCGTCAAGTAGATAGATCTGCGTCCAGAGATCCAACAAGCCGTTCGGTGCAGGCGTCCCCGTCAGCAGCACCATCCGCGTCACGTGCGGACGGATCCACGCCAACGCCTTGAATCTGCTAGTATCGTGGCTCTTGAAGCTCGTGCTCTCGTCCAGCACTACCATGTCGAACGGCCAAGCGTTCTTGTAGTAGTCCACAAGCCACCGTACATTGTCGCGATTGATGACGTACACATCACCCGGCGTATTCAGTGCCCGGATACGCCGTTTCAGGGTTCCGAGGACGGTCACGATCCGCAGCGCCTGCAGGTGTTCCCACTTCGCCGCCTCCCTACTCCACGTCGCTTCCGCGACTTTCTTTGGCGCGACAATCAGACACCGGCGCACCGCGAAGCGATTGTACCGCAACTCCGTCACCGCAGTCAGCGTGATCACCGTCTTCCCCAGCCCCATGTCCAGGAACAAGCCCACAGCAGGATCGTGTACAAGCCGGTCAATGCAATAAGCTTGATACGGATGTGGTTCGAAACGCTTCATACGCCGGCCTCCCCGAACACTTCGCGCATGAACTCGTCCACCGACTCCTTCGTGTCGCACACAAACACGCGCTGCCGCAAACCCAACAGCTCTCGACACTTTGCCTCCTGCAACGGTGTCAGTTTGCGCCCTGGTGCTTTCAACTCGACAAATACCACAGTACCGTACGGCAAACAAACCAGCCGGTCTGGCACACCTGAGTTTCCCGGGCTGATGAATTTGTAAGCGCGTCCGCCGCGTGTACGAACCTGCTTCCGCAGGTACTCTTCGATCTTCGATTCTTGAGCCATTTCGTCCTCCTGTCTCGTGCCTGTCATCCCTCGCCTGGAGCGCCCCGAAACAATCCTCGCGCGCGCGCGCGCGTACGTTTTTTTTAATTTAGGCGCGTTAGGCGCGCTTTGAGCGTGCGTTAGGCGCGCCTAAATTCCTCTAACGCCCCTGTTTTAATAATATTGTTATAGAATGTTTCATGTTTCGGGCAGTAATAATAATGACGTTTGTCGTATTTTTGGTTTGCGTTTGTTGCGTATTCGCGCCCGTTTTCAAAATATCAGGAACTATTTTACCGAAACATTCAAGCGTAACATTGGCGAAACATTAAAAAGTTTGTTTCGTAACATTCTCCGACAATGTTTCGGGAATGTTTCGGGGAATGTTACGCCTTTTCTGCGCGTTCGTATCCCCTCTGCATGCCATACGGACCATACCGACAGGTGGTTTCTTTTTTTGTCCAGCCCGGGATTCCGTCCATGATGCTGTTGATTTCTAGTGAGTCCGTGCGCCGCATTCTGGCCTCGTCCTGCCGGAAACACTCGCACCAAATCTCCATCGCACACACGCGCTCCCGCTGCTCCGCGGCCTCTTCGTTCGTCGGGAATCCGGCTCCCCAGTACTGCCGCCTGGACGCAATGTCCCTGCGTGCCCAGTCCTTTGGCACCGGCTTGTCTAAGAATTCCTGCACCAGTCCCGCCTTCGCGTTCACGAGCTTGTGCGCGGCTACGGTGTCTGCGTGCTGCTCCAGCGCGTCGCCCGTCAATCCGCCGATGTACTCTCCCTCTTGGAACCGTACGACGGCCTCTGCCCATATCTGGTCAAGGTCGTCCGGCAGATCGGTGAACACGCTTCGGCATGGCGCGATCAGCCCGACGTCCACAGGCCAGAAGCGACGCTCACCGCTGCCGTCGCGCAGGTATTCAGGATCGTTCGTCGTTCCGAAGAACACGCAACGGCGTGGGTACAAATTCGGGTGCTTGCCGTACGGTTCCCTGTAGATGTCTTCCTGCTGGGACAGGAAGTTTTTGATCGCGCTCATTTCCGTTCGGTTGAACGCGTCCAGTTCCGCGATCTCGATGATCCACGACCCTTGCAGCAGCTCCCGTGCATCCTTGCCGGAGAAATCCCGCAGGCTGTCAGAGAACCACGCTTTGCCAATCGTCCGTAAAAACGTTGACTTGCCGATGCCCTGTGCGCCGTACAGGATGGGCATGTAATCGTACTTGGCGCTCGGTTGGAAGATACGCGCGACAGCGGCAACGAAGCTCTTGCGAGCCACCTGACGTGTGTATATGTTGTCGATCGCGCCGAGGTAATCCGTGAACACAGTGTCAAGTCTTGGCGTATCGTCCCATGTGAGTGCGCTGAGGTATTCTCGCGGCCCGTTGTAGGAGTTCTCCTGTGCGATCAGGATCACTCCGTCGAGTACTTTATCTTTCGCCGACAGGCCGTAGGTCGCCTCCAGGTACCACCGCAAGCCGGCGTCGTCCGCGTCGCTCCACATCCTGCGCTCGTCGGTCTGCTTCCACGGCAGCCTGCCGAGCACCATGCCGCGCGACGCGAACTCATCGATGCCGAACTTCCCGCGCAGCGCGTTGTCGTGCTGGAGGATCAGCAGCACGTTGTTCAAGAGTTTCTTCGCTTTGCCGTTCTCCCCGACATCCAGCATTGCCAGTACATCACGCACGTTGTCGCCGTCGGTGGTGTCGTTCACTCCGCCGTCTACCGGCGTCGCGAATACCTGCCGTGCTTGTGCAAGGCTCTCGGCCTGCAGGTTGGCAAGCACCGTCTTAATACTGCGCGCATAGCTGCACATATGCGTGTAGGACGGCAGCCGGTTGACCGGTGTGTTCACGTCTGCCGCGTCATCCTCGTCTCCGTACAGGTGCAACCGGACGAGGTCGAATGAGTTGACCAGGCGGCCGGACGTCGGGTCGGTCGCGTGGTGTGAATAGAGGAACTGCCCGTTGTCGTAGACCACCGCGCCCCCGGTAGTAGAGCCGCCGGCATAGGTGTACCTGTCCGGCATGGCAGTGTCCTCGTAGACGCCCGGCAGCAGCTCTGACATCGCGCGGTAGACGTCGTATTCACGGCAGAACGCGCCGACAATCCCGCGCTTCTGGGTCGGGTCTCTGGCCTTCGCGCGCTCTCGCGTGACTTGTGCTGCAACGCCCGGGCACTGCGGCCAGGCAGACGTGTCCCGCCAGTCCTGGTACATGCCCAGCACGCCGGACGCGCTGACAAACGGCAGGTCGAACGCACGAAACACATACGCGCTGTCTGAGCTGCATGACGGCCAGTACATCAGTCTCGTAACCTCGAACGTCGACGGGTCGCACATGCGCATCGACGGGTCCAGCAGCTTCGCGATCTGCCGCAGGATTGGTTCGTATTCGTCTGGCGTGATGGTGCGATCAGTGGGCAGCAGGACGCGCAGACGCGGCGCCGCCGGATGGTGCTTGCGCGTAGAATATACACAGGCACCCGCTCCCAGAGCTTCCACCGCCCGCAGGACGTCGTCCGTCCCTCCGGCGGGGATCGTGTCCAGGTCGAGCGCGAGCACGTCACGGCCCATCACAGCGCCGGCCTTGCGGCGTCCGCCGTCTCTGATCTCGCCGCCGACGAACCCGCCGACGTCCTTGAGCGCGTCCTGCTGCGCACGCGTGAGCGCGAGATACTGGTCGAGTGTCTCTGTCGTTCTGGTGGGCGTCCGCAGGCGCTCACATAGATCTGACCAGCGCAGGGTCGCGGCAGGCCACTGTGTCGCGCGTCTGGACGTGCCGACCGATATGGTTATGACGCGGTCGTTGCGCACAGGAATCACTCCTAATCCTTCATATAATAATCGCTGGTAAACCCATCCGCACGAAGCTGCAGCTCCGGCGCCCATGGGATCGGCAGTCCCATGATCTCGCGGACGTCCGCCAGCGCGGCGTCTGGGTCCCGAGCGTTGGAGTCGATGACGACTTCGTCATGTATATGCATGACTATCGGATATCCGGCGGCCTCCAATCGCGAGATCGCCACAGCGAGGCAGTCTCGAGCTGTCGCTTGGACGATGTTCTCGACAAGCCGTCCGCCGTAGGTTTCCTGATCAGTAAACTTGCGGGAGTTCTTGCTGACGTCTCGATAGTGGATGCTTTCGCTTCCGAATCGGTTGACGCCGATCGTCGGTTCTGCGTAGTATAGTTTGCGTCCCGAGGCAGCCGGATTGTAAGCCAGCGCGGGCTGCCGCTCTCCGCGCCCTCTATCGCAAACAGGACGCCGTACGCGTTTCTTGCCGGGTTTACGGCGGACATCGCGCCGGTGCGTACCGTTTCGAGCGCCGCATTTTCGACCGCATACCACAGGTCTACGATCCGCCTGTTCGTGTCTCGCCATCGCCGGACGATGTCAGGTAACTCGTCCTGCGTGACACCGTAGTTGAGCGCGCCCATCTGGATCAGAGAGTTGACACCGCCCTGGTATCCGAGCGCGAGAGTCGCGACCTTACCGCGCTGCCGCAGTGCATAGTTCGGCTGACCTTTGGCGATGGTAGCGATGTCTACACCGAACATCTGCGCGGCACATGCTTCGTAGATCTTCCCGTGTGTGGCGAACACATCCTGCACCCATCGCTCCCCGGCGAGCCACGCGATCACACGCGCTTCAATCGCGGAGAAGTCTGCTACAATGAAAGTGTTGCTTGCAGACGGGATGAACGCTGTGCGTATAAGCTGAGAGAGCGTGTCGGGGACGTTGCCGTAGAGGAAGTGCAGCGCGTTTATGTTGCGTCGGATGGTGAAGGTGCGTGCGATGTCGAGAGTCTTGAGGTAGTTGCGCGGAAGGTTCTGCGCTTGCACGAGCCGTCCCGCCCAGCGCCCTGTACGTGACGCGCCGTAGAACATCAGCAGACCTCGCGCGCGGCCGTCGGTGCCGATGCAGGCGCGCATGGCGGCATACTTCGCTACGGACGACTTCGCGAGAGCCTGCCTGATCTCCAGCATCCGCCGCGCGCGATCCGGGAGATCACTTTCGAGCAGTTCGGCAACGTCGGCCTTACGCAGGCTGCTCACTTCCTCCTGCAGTTCGTCGGACAGCCACTCTGTGAGCTGCCGCACAGAGGCAGGATTGTCCAGCCCGGAGAGTTCGGTCGCCTCCTGTGTCAGCTCTTCGGCGGTCTCCGCGTAGACGTCGAGCGCGGCGTCGATGAGCGAGGAGTCGAGCCGCACGCCGCGCAGGTTGATCGCGATGTCGACCCGCCACAGTTCCCACTCAGCGTCCGGCACAGGCTGGGACGTGAGCAGATCCTCAACCGCACGCTCGGCGACGACATCCTGCATATTGTACGCGCGGAACAGCTCCCACTTCTCAGGCTCGAGCTTCGGTGATACCGGAGCGCCGTTCTTATAGGGTGTACAGAACAGCTTGATCAGCGCATTCCCCTTCAAGTCCTTCTGCTTGTCTACGGGGAGCCCGAGAGCTTCAGCGGTTGTGCTGAGCGCGGCCAAGTAACCGCAGTACAGCGCGTGAACCATCGTACATCGCCATTGCGGGAGCCATGCGAGCGGGTCGGGCAGCTTGAGATGCGTGGATAAGCAGTACCACTCAAACGCAGCGTTGTATGCGTGTTTCTCAACGTTAGTATCCATGAGCGCTTCGTAAATGTGCGAGGGAATCGTTTCGCCGCGTGTGAAATCGATGATCTGTACCTCTCCGTCGTCTATCGCGTAGGACATCAACAGGATTCGATGGTCGGGGGACTGCACATATCTGTACAGTCCCGCCGACTTGATGTCCTCAGAGGAGTAGGTCTCGAGGTCGATGTAGAGTTTCACGTCATGAAGCTCTGACAGGTTGGCCGGTGATGGGGTTGATGCGTGTTGCCGGCGCGGCATAGCTTGCCTGTGCGGGTGCCGCGTAGCTTGCCTGTGCAGGTGCGTTATAGGGTGCGGGCGTGGAGATCGCGTTACGTCCGCCAAATACGTCCTGCGCGCTGACACGTCCGTCGAGTGGTTCGCCGTCGCGCAGCTTCTGGACGGGACCAAGGCCGCAGCCAATGCCGCGTTTGCCCGCGTTGTTGTATGCGAAGAACGTGATATACGCACGGGCGTACATGCCGGAGTACACCTCCGACGTGTCGAGGATGATGTTACCATCGATATCGACGACGTCTTGCTTCTGTTTGGAGGACGCGGTGACGACCCAGTGGCCGGCGCACTCGGGTCCGAAGCGGTCTCCGTTCTGGCGGAGTCCGTCTCCGTCCCAGACGGGCTGCGGCACCTGTACAGGGCGCTGACCGTTCCACTTCGCGTTGACGCCGATGTCGGTCGCGGCGCGAATGGCTGCGTCGATGGCAGCTTTGGTGGTGACGTCGGTCTTGGGGATGAGCAGCGTCGCGGAGTATTTCGCTTCCGCGTCGGGTCTCATCGCGTAGGGCTTCATGAGGTGCTCGTAGCTGATGCGCACCTCGCCGGTGGTGACGGATGTGTTCTGATTGTCCATTGTCGTGTCTCCTTTACGTGTTTACCCCGTAGGGTTATTCTGTCACCGGAGAGCTCTCCGATGCAGGCTTGAATATGTCTTTCGCGTCGAGTTTCAGGATCATTTCTGGCCGCTTGTCGCTTGCGCGTGCGAGTATCGGCTCACCTTTTGGTTTGAAAACGTATGGCGCGCAGACGGTTGCGAATGTCTTTTTGCCAATGAGTTTTTCAACGCCTGCCAGGGTCAGCGGCTTGCGTTCGTATAGCAGTGCTTCGTCATATCCCGCGTTCTTGACCGCTTCGAATGCTGCTGCCTGATCCGTGAACGCACGGTTGGTGCTCTTCTCAACGAGCTTCCAGCCGGGCAGCTTCTCGCCCTTACAGAGCTGTGCGAGTACATAGGCCTGCAGATCCTTGACCCAGTCGGCGAGGTTTGATGCTTCGTCGAGCACGCGGGCGATCTCGTCGTTGGTCAGGGTGTCGGGGTTCCCTTTCTGCGCCATGCCGGAGAGTGCGAGGTTGTGTTCGGCTCGTGCGCGGCAGCAGTGTCGTGCGCGACAGAATCGGCACCACTCGCCCGGATCGAAGGTTCCGTTGCCTGTGTAGGCTCGCCACGCTGTGGGCTTGACGGTATTCTCGCCCCATTCGAGTAGCTTGTCTGCCGGCATCTCATGCGTGCTTACGTGGTCGCGCCGCGGCTGAAATATGGTCATGCGGACGGTGTGGATCTCGAACAGAGTCGCGTATCGCTGCATCGCTCCGAGCGCGTAGAGCATCATCTGCGGGTTGTCTTCCGCGTCAACCTCCACGCCTTGACCGTACTTGAAATCGATGATGTGGAGCACGTCGCCGCCGATCACGACACAGTCTCCGGTGCCGAACCCGTCGGGGACGATGTGCGAGAAGTCCAGGCGCTGTTCCACGACGGTATACGGCGGGTCGGGGAACGCCAGGATCGTGCTCTGCACGAAGTCGGTGTACTGCTCGACGTAGCGGACCATATCGGCGGTAAACATCGGGTCTTCTTTTAGGCTTCGCATCCCTTGCGTGAGCGTCGCTTGGTCGATCTGTCCGAGGACGCAGCGCAGTGAGATCTCGGCAACAGAGTGCGCGAGCGTACCTTCGCGGGCGTAATCGCTCTCTTCATACGGGAACGTCGCCTCGAGGCGCGGCGCAGCGGTGCAGTGCAGCCAGCGATGTGCCGAGGATGCGGACAGAAGGGCGTGTGCACGTTTCTCCGTTGATGCAGGAGCGGTCATATGCGTGCCCCCAGTCCGCGCAGCGCAGTGACGTACGCGCCGTACTGAGCTTCCGGGAGCTGCATCAGAGACGGGATGCCGAACTGCTGGTTGAGCGCGCTGAGCTGATCGAACATGCCGGCGTCGAGCAGCGGCGCACACGCGGTCTGGATCTGTGCGAGGGTATACGCGGGAGGAGCTGCCGTCGGCAGAGGCGTGCGCTCCGGTGCGGGAGGTGTCGGGATTGGCGCAGGGTCAGCGGGCGGCCAGGGCGCGGTCTCGCTTAGATGTTCGGGTTCGGATGCTGTCTGGACGATCTCCGGAGTGGCGGTGACGGGTCCGGCGGCGAGTGCGCGGGCGAGGTTGTTGAGCGCGTCGCATAGTTCCGGGGCGGTGATGCGGACGTTGATGTCAAGCATGTGTCGAATCCTCCTTGGTCTGTTCGATGTGGATTGTGACGCCTTTCGCGGGGTCGATTCCGGCGGCTTTCAGCTCGTCCTTTTTGAGGTACATAGTGGTAAAGCTGCCGTTGTCTTCGCGGCACTCGAGTCTTACGCATGTTTTGGTTTCTTTCAGCAACTTGAAATATTTTGTCAGCACGGTTAAATCCTCCTTATGTCTCGCCATCCCTACCTCCCCCTCTCCCCGAGCACCACATCCAACCGCATCACCGCCATCACCGCAACGCAGCCGAGGATCACCGCCGCGTCTGTGGGGCTGCCGATCAGCAGGCCGGCGACGCGCCACGCGATCACGAGGGACGCGACCGCCGAGACTGCGGCGTATGCCACGCGGCGGATGCGGTCGGAGCGGAGGGTGGAGCGCGTTACGCGCCTGTTATACGTCCTGTCCATCGGTTGATTCCTCCTCGTCTGCAACGTCATCGACATCGACGGCGTTGGGGTAATACATTTCAGTCCGAGTATATTCTCCGTTGCGGTTCTGCGCGCTTGCCATCCCCCAATTATCATCTGTGCGGCGGAACGCGCAGGCGGTCACATACGGTACATCATGCGCCTTAGCGAGCTCATACACCAGCCGCGCCAGCTCGCGCGTCGCATCGTTGATCGTGCCGTGGTACAGGGCGTCTGTGTTCGGCTGATACATCATTCATCCTCCTCATATTTCGCAATCTTCTCTCGCAGCGCGGCGTTCTCCGTTTGCAACGTCTTAACCTTCTCCGTCAGCGTATCGACGGTCAACCGCATGTGTTTGTTCGCGTTCGCCGCGTCACGCATCAGCGCAGATTGGCAGCTGCGTCCCCTCGTTGCGTATGCGCATCCCTGCGTGCAGTCCGCGAATGTGTCGCCACGGGCGCAATGCAGGAGCGTGTCGGTGATCTTCCGGTCATCTGTCGGCTTCATGCAACGCACCTCGCGTTTCCGGCGCTCCCGTTCCCAGCATTCGCGGCAGGCCGCAGGCTCTTCCCGTATTTCGCCCTCGCGCGGCAGCAGGGGCATATGTAGCCGACCTGCGGAACCTTCACGAGCATCCCGATGCCGTATAGCCCCTTGCAGAGCTTACATGTCTCGTAACGTTTATTTTTCATATCCACCTTTCTTAATTTTGGCTGACGCGTCGGCGCAGTAGCCGATGTAATCGTCGCGCCGCGCTTTTCTAAT
>Ga0116183_1006238_pt1 | contig 10991 bp, 6 predicted proteins | sample AD_UKC078_MetaG_FD_89753 | JGI IMG/M metagenome (GOLD analysis project Ga0116183, IMG submission 89753) | Active sludge microbial communities of municipal wastewater-treating anaerobic digesters from USA - AD_UKC078_MetaG | ecosystem: Engineered > Bioreactor > Anaerobic > Digestate | place: USA...
GGTCCGCCTCGTTGCCCAGTCTGCCGGCGAGCATAAGCTGGTTATAGCCCATGATGGCCTGAATGATATTGTTGAAATCGTGGGCGATGCCGCCGGCCAAGGTTCCGACTGCTTCCATTTTGGAGGCCTGCAGAAGCTGTGCTTCCATGCCGCGCAGGGCGGAGATGTCCTTGATGGTCCCGACCACGCCGATGACTTTTCCGTCCGCGTCGAAGTCGGGTGCGGCGCTCAAGACAATCTGGCGCGGCATGCCCCGTGTGCTGGCGATGGTAAAGTATCTGTCACGAACTCTGAGCCTGTTTGTAATGACATCCTCGATAGTTCCGGCAAATGTCTCCCGGTCCGCCGGACCAAGGAAGTCGCATAGGTATTTGCCTTCCAGGGAGGATTTGTCATGCCCCAGAATTTCTTTCCATGCCTGGTTCACATATCTGATGGTCCCTTTGTCATCGAGCCGGTAGATAATGTCCGGTGCGTTGTCGCTGAGATTGCGGAATCTGTGTTCGCTTTCCGCGACTTCTTTGTGCACACGGGCATTGTTGAGGCTGATGCCGATCTGCCGGGCGACGCCGACGAGCAGGCTGACCTCGCTTTGCGTTGTCTTTGTTTTCGTATGCGTGATATCGACGGCCAGCACACCTTCAGATCTGCCCTTGAATACAATGGGCACGCAGATAAAGGAGCGGATGCCCAGATCTTTGATCAGTTTAGTGCTTCTTTGCGATAGATTGGGTTCGATTTGGTCGGCGATATCAACGAGAAAAGGTTTCTGATTGATAAATGTCTGATAAAAATATCCCTTGGATTCGGGATTGGTGAGGCTGAATTCCAGATTCCAGGACAGGGATGTTTCTTGTTGAGTGAAACCGCGACCGGCGCGAAAAATAAGTTTTGTTCTTTCGGGATTGGCCAGCATTACCATGCTTCGTTCAAACATCAGCCGTTTGTGCAGCGCTTCCGTAATGAAATCCAGAAGCTCGCTCTGGTCAAGGATGCTGGAGATTGCTTCGCCTATTTCCCTGACCAGCTCCGATTCATTGTGCCTGAAATTGATCTGATTGACGACGTCATTCGAGGTTATGCCCTGCTGTCTGAGATTTGCGGCCATCTCTTTGTTGCGTAGAAAGGAGCCAAACAGGAGGGTCCCTAAAGACCCGGATAAGACCAGTAAAGCGGCGATCAGCCATCCATGGACAGGCAAAAAAGCAAGCAGGCCGAGCGACAGCGGGATCAGCGCCAAAATGGCGTAAGAGCCGATTCTTTTCCACAACAGGGATTCGGGCATGTTCCATCGAATAAGATAGCGGCAATGGGGGTCGCCGCGGTGAATGCACTCCGGATGATCCACCATAGCGAATTTTCCCGTAAAAATCCGGGCGATGGCTTCGAACACGCCGATCCGGTTATTGCACTGAAAAGGCTCTTCTTTGACGCCGGGGTTAGGCGTGGCCAGCAGTTCGATTTCGTTTTCCCTGAGATTACGGCTTTTAATGGAAATGTGACGGCTCTGGTTCTGAGAGATTTTTTCCACCGCCCAGTAGGCCATGGCAGGTGAAAGAAATCCTGCCATGGACTGATGCAGTACATTGGAAACACCGGATTGGGGGGATGATATATATCTTCCTACCTCTCTGGCCAGATCGGGGTTGCCGGTGTGGCGTTGCATGTATTCGTGAAAGCGGTTGACCTGTGACTGTGTAAGCCAGTGTCCGCGGTCGGTGACTTCATAACTGGCGATTCCCGCGTATTCCAGAAGTTCAGCCGTATCCAGGTTGGGATAATAATTTTCCAGATACTCCAGATAAGATTTGGCGATCAGGCTGTTATATAGACGCTCTTCGGTCATTGCTTTGGCGGTTCCTCATACCTGATTCGGAATTTACGCCTCATGTAATCCGTGAACAATTCACTGTAGGGATCGCCCGTCATGATCCACAGCTGATACTGTTTGTCTGCTTGAATGCCTTCGCGGGCGGGGTAGTCGGCGGGATAAACAAGGACGGGGATCTGCCGGACACAGTAGAGGGAGCTTAAGCTGCGCAGCGCTTCCTGAAGCACGGTCCATTTCAGAGCGTTTTCGTCAATGACGAAAATATGAATGCCGTTTAGCAGATCGGAGAGGTTTAAACCTAAATCTGATTGATTGACAATGAAAAACGCCAGGTGTTTATCCCCCCGGCACAGGCAATATCTGCGGCAGCCTCTTTTAAAGCTGCGGCTTTGGAATTTGTCTTCCAGCGGCCCCATGTCGAGCTCAGGGCGGAAGGCGTCGAAAAGCAGGCCGCCGGACGATTTTTCATAGAAATTTCTAAATACGCTGAAATCATCAGGGAGGCATTCGCGCAGGGTGAATTCGTCCGGCAGTGCCGCTGTGGATGTGGATTTGTCGAAGTGCAGATAGGAAAACAGATCGAGCGAGCTTCCCGCAGGATTGTTCAGCTCGCGGGCGAACCCCCCGAAGATACGGTCCACCAGTTTGTTGTCCGGACGGTAATAAGTCATCACATATTTCATGTCGAAAGAAGCGAAGCGGTGACAGCCGTTGAGAAAATGCATGATCTGCCGAAGCACCAGCATGCCCGGAACCTTGCTCTCCAGAGGCCTTGCCGAAAAGTGATGGATGACCCATGATGTCGGGTAGGCATGAACCATGGCGATGTGGCCGTATATTTTGCCGTTTTTCTGGTAGGTGAAATGCCGGGCGATGTCCGGACTGTCCTGATACAATTTACGGTAGGTTTTTTCAAACGCTTCCCGATGTGGATAGAGATGCTGGTATTTCTCGCCGTAAATAAAGCCTGTGTCAAAGAAAAATTCCCACAGGGCACCCATGTCCACCGCTGTGGAAACATGAGCCCCTGCGTCTAAGTGCATGCCGACAAGATGATTCAGACGGGTGTACGATGGTACATCTATATCCGTGATGGCCACGCCGCTTTGCATCATATTGTTTTTCGTGTCCTCCGATTGATATACCACCTGAGTCGAGCATTTCATTTTTATGATTCCCGCGTAATCGATGGTTGCCTCGGGAATGACCATGCCGGCCATCAGGGTCTGCTGCGCGAGCGGCTCTTTGATGGAAAAACCGGAAGTGGAAATATCGTATATGTCCCTGGAAACACGCTCCTGTGTGAGGGGGTGGAGGAAGCTTATTAAAAATGAAGGTTTGATGTGCCGTCGGGGGTTTCTGGTTGGACGTTGAGGATAAAGATGCATCTTCCGGGCGACCGGCTTATAGACGGCTTTCCGCTCTGACGTGTTCATGCCGTTGCGGATCAGCTGGCAGGTGCCTGAAAATAATTTCACATTGCCTCGCGTAAGATCGATGAGGGCTGCTTCCGGAGGCTGCGGGCCGGTTTCACCCGGGTTGTGTGCCAGACGGATCCCCAGTGCGGCGGGGGAAAAATCGATCAAAGCGCCATGGTGCTTCCTGCCGTTTACTGCAATGCTGCAGGTGATATCGCGGCAAATGCTTCGTCTGACCGAGCGGCAGGTCTTGATCAGGCACTCATCCGGCAGTGACGCCTTAAGGGTCTGTTCATCGAGCGCCGTCGATTCAAGGGGGGCGAGGATAGACTGCAGGCCTTCATCGATCATTAAAAAACGTGGGCGGTAATCAGCCGGTACGGAATCGGTGTTTCCGGGCATCAGGCGGCAGGTTAAATTGTTTCCCACACACGGATGCGGTCGCGCATGAACCAGAATGTCTTGGTTGTCGCGTTCATGGCGGAAAATAATCGAGATCAGGCCATTGGTAAAGTTGAGGTAATTGAGTTTGTTGATGAGCTTGTTCAGCGGAAGCCGCTTTTCCGTGCCGTCTGTCGTCATAAGATTTCCGTTGCAAAAAAGGAAATGCGCGGCGGGCGTGGTCTGGTCACTCAACAGTCCTTTTGTTAAAGCATTGTGTTCTTTCATCAAGCCATTCCCCCTTCATCTTAATCCATTAAGTAGTGTGCTTGCCTGACAGGGTCTCTCCTGACTTAATACGACACGGAGGTTTTATAGCTGAAACTTAAATAAATTGTCAATGTTAAAATATGTTAAGGGCAGAATGCGCTTGTGGTTTCAGGGTAATTTTGACACAATGTGTGCAAAGCAACTCAAAGCCCACAAGAAGGAGTCTGCAGCATGCACGAACAAAAAAACATATTCCTTGCCGTTTGCTGCGCGGTGGTGGTGATCATCTGCAGCTGCTCTCCCTATGAGCGTCAGGTGGTGCCTTTTCAGGCGCCTCAGGCAAGTCCGAATGCGGTTTATATGGACGGTGCGGTGATTGCCGCTCGAAGTTATGTGAAGTCCGCCGAAGCCAAAGCCGCCTTTGGTTTCGACATCAGAGAAGCCGGCATACTGCCGGTGCAGGTTGTTTTTGACAACAAAAGCGGGCATCCCCTGATGATCATCGCCGAGCAGACATTTCTTGTCGACGCGGACAGCAATGTCTGGCCGGTGCTGGAGCAGAGCATGGCCTACGACCGGCTGGCAAAATATACCGAGTTGGGCAGAGTCGTTCCCGAAGGGGCGAAAAGAGGACTTCTTTTCGGCGCGGCCGGTGCCATGATCGGCGCGGCTATTGGTATTGTCACCGGCACGAACGTGGCCGCGGCCGCCGGCAAGGGGGCTGCGGTCGGCGCGGTGGCGGGCGCCGTTTCAGGCGGCGCGCAGACGGCCATCGACCCGTCGGAGGTGCACTCAAGAATCAAGGAGGATTTACGGACACGAAGTCTGCAATACAGAGCGGTAAGGCCCGGCGAGCTGGCGCACGGTTTCATTTTCTATCCGGGTGAGGCAAAAACGGCCAAAGTGTTACGCCTGCAGATCAAGCAGACGGATACGGGCAAGATATCGACCTATAATATGAAATTACAATAGACTGTTCGGCCCGTGGTTGTGCCGGCTGATTATCTTATAATTTTACGCGCAAGTCGGAGCGTGATTGGATGCGCTGGTGAAAGAAGCTTCTATAGCCATAAGTGGTGTAATATTTTTTCTCGTCGGTATGATCCGCCTGTCCTCGGCCGTTCAAGGCAAGATGTCCGCAAGGATCAAGGAGCTTGCCCGCTATGCCGTGGATAAGCCTCTGTACGGGTTGATTACCGGAATCGTCTCCGCCATTGCCTTTCAGAGCTCTTCTGCTGCCACCGTTCTCACCGTCGGTCTGGTAAGCGCAGGTTTAATCAGTTTTTACAGTTCTCTGGCCATTGTGCTGGGGGCTGATATCGGGACGGCGCTGACAGTACAGTTGATCGTTTGGCGGTTTACTGAAATATCCCCTCTTTTTATTTTATCCGGCGGGATTTTGTGGTTGGCGGGAGATGGAAAATATAAAACTGCCGGTGAAATGATTTTTTTCTTCGGTCTGATTTTTTTCGGTTTGGATCTTGTCCGCCAGGCTTCCGTACCTCTTAAAGAATCGCCGGCCGTCCTTGAATTTATCACCCGTACCAGGCACCCTCTTTTAGGCGTAGCCATCGGCATGGCGGCCGCAGCCCTGGTGCAGGCGTCCGCGATTCCCATCGGCATTCTGGCGGTTTTGGCGCAGCAGGATTTGATGCTTCTGGAAAACGCCTTGCCCATGGTGCTGGGGGCCAATATCGGCGCAACGATCGCGGCCCTTCTGGCCGGAACGGTCGCCAACGTAAGCGGCAAAAGGACTGCTGTTTCCCATCTGATCTTCAAGTGCGCCGGTGTCGGGCTTTGCCTGATCTTCCTCCCGGTTTTTGGCGGTGTCCTGAAATGCCTGTCGGCCAGCGTCGCCCAGCAGATCGCTCTGGCTCATTTTTTGGTCAACCTGGTTATCGTTGCCGTTTTTATTTTTGTACTGCGTCCCTTTTCAATACTTATGAAAAAGCTGCTGCCCGGCGAGGACGAGAATTTACCGATCTGGCCGGAGTATATCAACCGCAAAGACCTGGCCGATCCCGTCAAGGCCCTGGACCATGTCCTCAAGGAACTGCGCCGGCAGATGAAGCTGGCGGAAATCATGTTTTGCAGAGCAACCGAATTGATGTCCCACTACCGAAGGGGAGGGGAGAGGGATATCGCGTATGTCGAAATGGTGGTCAACAATCTGCGTGAGCAGATTGTTAAATTTCTTTGGCATGTGTCCGGCAGCAGGTTATCTGCTTTACTTTCAAGGAAGATATTCGCCTACACGGCCATGGCCGGGGATATTCAAAGTATCGGCAACCACGTTGCGGCAATCGGTACACTTGTGGCGCAGCAGGCGTGGGGCAATACAAAATTCAGCATTTACGGTGAAGATGATTTGCGTGAAATCCTCGAGCTGGTCAAACGTAATTTCACGGACGCATCGTGCCTGATGGATCAGTTCAATGTGGAAACGGTAAAGGATGTCTTCGGTCGTGAAGAAACAATCGATGTCCGCGTCAAAGAAGCGCTGGAAAATCATCTCAAACGCTTCCATCAGCGCGAATGCACCCCGGAGGCGGGTCCCATCTTTGTCGAGATGCTCGGGCACCTGGAGCGCATCTCGGATCTGTGCAATAATATCGCTGAGCATGTCTGGGACATTCAATAGCGGCAAGGACGGATTCTGTTTATATCGAAATGTTCATGTCCTATCTGTTTTGGGGCTTTGACTGTCCAATCATCATCCACCATCAACCATGAGCCACGAGCTACGAGCTATCAATCATCTGACTGCACACGGTAAGCGTTGTTGATTGTTTTATGCGCGGCGCCGTTTTCAAATCTGAAGACTTCGTTTCCCTTGACACCGGCTGATGAATTTTCTAGATTCAGCTCATGAATGTACACACGCAAACGATTTCACTCAATACACAAGGCTTTTGTGACATCATTGACATCACGCCCGCCGTGCAGTCCGCTGTTGCGAAATCACATGTTACCGACGGGCTGGTGACAGTTTTCTGCCCCGGCTCCACCGGCGCGGTGACCACTATTGAATATGAGCCCGGTGTGTTGCGGGACTTAAAAGACGCGCTCGAAAGAATCGCTCCGGAAAACATCCCTTATCAGCATGATATGCGCTGGGGTGATGGAAACGGCTTTTCGCATGTGCGGGCCGCCCTGATGAAACCGTCGTTGAGTATTCCTCTGGCCGGAGGCAGGCTGACTTTAGGAACGTGGCAGCAGATCGTTTTTATCGATTTTGACAACCGTCCCAGGGACAGGCGTCTGCCGGTGCAGATACTGGGGTGACGCTGATATCACAATTCGCACCCGTCACGCTGTGGTGAGCGCATCGCTGATTTCGGTCAGCTCCCTGCGCAGTATTTTCGGGTCTGTGATGTTATGGGGCGTCATGGCCGCCCGCAGTCATGGAGATGTTTTTCTCAGCCAGATTTCCGGAACATCCGTCGCGAGCCAATGTGCCAGAGCCGCGTTGACATCGGCGGGCTTTTCCTGTGCCATCCAGTGCCCGCAGTGAATGAATACCTCGGATAATCTGGAGCAGGCCTCACGCATCGGCTCGGCAAAGGAGGAGCTGACCGTCTGGCAGGTCTGATCGTAGATTCCGTGCAGAAAAAGTACAGGCATGTCCAGCCTTCCGTTATTTTTGACGCTTTCAGCGTAGGCCGCGTTGAGTGAGTCATTGACGTAGTAAGAGCCCGGTCCGAAAAAGCCGGTGCGTTCCAGCGCCGCGACGTATCTGCTGAGATCTTCTTCGGTAAGCACTTTTGTGTCGAGCGGTACATCCGGTGCTTCGGCGGCTCCGCCGAACCAGCCACCTTCCTTACGGACAAAAGCGGTGCGCGACGGTTTACCCAGCCCGCGGGGACTGCCGCTGCGAAACAGAGCTTTGACGGTATTTAGCACGTTAGCCTCGAATACGGCCTGTGCTTTGTCGAATTGTTCTGAGTAATATAATATATATTCCCACTGTCCTGCCGGAAATTCGTTTTCCGGATAGATTGAACGGTCTATTCGCCGCATGTAACTGTCGATGTGGGAACCCCCGGGAAAGTACGGTACGCACAGGCTGGCCACGGCGTGGCAACGCTCGGGGTGATGGCCTGCTATGCTCCACACAACCGGGCTGCCCCAGTCATGCCCGACCCAGACGGCCCGGTCATGCCCCAGACAGTCGAGCAGTTCGATCATGTCTTGCACGATCTGCTCCAGGGTATAGTCTTCATGCTCAAGGGGGGCACCGGAGCGGCCATAGCCGCGCATATCCGGCGCGATCGCCCGAAAGCCGAGGTTGCCGAAGCAGGGCAGTTGATGCCGCCAACTGACCGACAGCTCCGGCCAGCCGTGGACGAAAATGACCGGGGTTGCCTCAGGTAAGCCGCATGATAGATAAAAGGTGGTGTGTCTTGGCGTTTTGACGACATGCTCTGTAACCGGGAAGGTCATTGTTTACGGTGCTCCTTTGTGAAAAAGCGATGTATGCGGAAACAATAATATGGAAAACCAGACGGCCAGTCAAGCCTGTTTATGGTTGATCTGCAATCGTGTGGTTGTCTTTATTGGCCGTGCGCCGGTAATGTGTTATTTTAAATTATCTGTTTTTGTACGTGCCATGTCGTTCTTCTTTGTTTTCACCACGTCTCTTCAAAGGCAGGCGCGTTAAAACAAAAAACACGATTACGCCTGCCGTATGTGGTAAAATCTTCATCGCCTTTAATTTCTGCGTTTAAATATTTGATTGCTTTTTTCGCGGTTTTCGAATAGGTGAGCCCTTTTGGCGCGGCCGGACGCATTTGGTGTGTCCGGCGCAGGAAAAGGCCCCGGGATGAGGGTTGTGAAAATACGGATAAAGGAGGCAATGCATGAACGACAGCAGCATGACCAATAATAAAAAACTCATTTCGTGGGTGGAAGAAATGGTCGGACTGTGTAAGCCGGACAGGGTTTACTGGTGTGACGGAAGTGAGTCCGAATACAACGCCATGATCAAAACGACGGTTGATAGCGGCGTGGCGACGCAGTTGAATCAGGAGAAGCGTCCGAATTGTGTTCTTTTCCGGTCTGACCCGTCCGATGTGGCGCGTGTGGAAGACCGCACTTATATCGCCGCGCGGACAAAAGACGAAGCCGGCCCGACCAACAACTGGATTGATCCTGACGAATTAAAAAAGACCATGCGGGGCCTTTATGACGGCTGCATGAAGGGACGGACGATGTACATTATCCCGTTCAGCATGGGACCGGTAGGTTCACCTATTGCTCAGATTGGCGTGGAAATTACAGACTCTGCATACGTCGTGGCGAATATGCACATTATGACACGAGTAGGGCGCAGGGTGCTCGATGTGCTGGGGGAAGACGGTGTGTTTATTCCCTGCCTGCATTCAGTCGGCAAGCCCCTGGCCGAAGGCGAAACGGACGAAGGTCTGTGGCCGTGTGCCCCGATGGAGAAAAAGTATATTTCTCATTTCCCGGAAGAAAAAATGATTTGGTCGTTCGGTTCCGGCTACGGCGGTAACGCGCTTTTAGGCAAGAAGTGCTTCGCGCTCAGGATCGCGTCGGTCATGGCGCGTGAACAGGGCTGGATGGCCGAGCATATGCTGATTCTCGGGATCACCAATCCCGCGGGAGAGAAAAAATATGTGGCGGCTGCCTTTCCGTCCGCCTGCGGGAAAACGAATCTGGCGATGATGATCCCCACCATTCCCGGCTGGAAGGTGGAATGCGTGGGCGACGATATCGCCTGGATGAAGTTCGGGGCGGACGGTCGCCTGTACGCGATCAATCCTGAAGCAGGCTTTTTCGGCGTCGCGCCCGGCACGTCGGAAGAATCCAACTACAATGCGATGAAGTCCATTGACAGAAATACCATTTTCACCAATGTTGCCCTGACTGAAGACGGGGATGTCTGGTGGGAGGGTATCGGCTATGATGCTCCGGCCGGCAAAATTATTGACTGGACGGGCAAAGAATGGACCAGAGACTCAGGCCGTGTCGCGGCCCATGCCAACGCCAGATTCACGGCTCCGGCCAGGCAGTGTCCGGCGATCGATCCGGACTGGGAAAATCCCGCCGGTGTGCCGATCAACGCCTTTTTGTTCGGCGGCCGCCGGCCCACGACGATTCCGCTGGTGCATGAGGCTTTCCACTGGAACCACGGCGTGTTTCTGGGCTCGATTGTCGGCTCCGAGATCACCGCTGCGGCGATTTCCTCCAGCATCGGCCAGGTCCGGCGCGACCCGTTTGCCATGCTGCCCTTCTGCGGCTACAATATGGGCGATTATTTCAAGCACTGGATTGATATCGGCACAAAATCATCGCCGGAGAAGCTGCCGAAAATTTTCTACGTGAACTGGTTCAGAAAAACGGACGACGGCAAATGGCTCTGGCCCGGCTACGGAGAAAACAGCCGTGTGCTGAAATGGGTTTTCGAGCGTTGCGCAGGAACCGGCAGGGCCAATGAAACCCCGATCGGCTTCATGCCCCCCTCCGACGCGATAGACACGACCGGTTTGAGTGTCAGCCGGTCAGACATGGATGAACTTTTAAACGTCAACAAGGAAAAATGGAAAGAGGAGGTGGCCGGCATCCGCGAGCATTACGCGAGATTCGGCGAGAGGCTGCCGGCAGAGCTGGTAAAGGAGCTGGAAGAGCTGGAAAAAAGACTGGGCTGATTTTTATGGTTATCCCGGGATGATTTAGACAAGCAGTACATATCGGATGAAAAAACAGGCCGGCAGGTGATCGATGATCGTATGCGGCCTGTTTTTTTTATTTAGACGGGTTCAGCGGACGGAGTCTTCGCGAAGCCGCCGGTTGATGATTTCCGATTATGGGTTACGGGCGGCGAAGCGATCTCTGGTCGTTTTTCCACTTTTTTGCCTGTATCATCTTTGCGCTTGCGTTGTTTACAAGAAGCTGTAATATTCTTTAAGATTTTCAACGAGCCTGCAACAATTACGGAATCAGGATAACGAAAAAATGCCTTCCACAACTGCGCCATTGCCTTCTTATATAAGTCCTGCAGCCGCGGAAACGCTCGTGACCGTGCTGGGCGTCGTTTATGTGCACCGTAAAACCAGCGACGGGGGCGA
>Ga0116183_1006239_pt1 | contig 10990 bp, 8 predicted proteins | sample AD_UKC078_MetaG_FD_89753 | JGI IMG/M metagenome (GOLD analysis project Ga0116183, IMG submission 89753) | Active sludge microbial communities of municipal wastewater-treating anaerobic digesters from USA - AD_UKC078_MetaG | ecosystem: Engineered > Bioreactor > Anaerobic > Digestate | place: USA...
GGCGATGGTTCGAGGCTGATCTTTATATCCTGCATTTCGAGGCCAAGCACAGTATCCGATGCCAGTTGCATGGCTTTTGGATGTGCTACGATTGCGTTGATAACCGGGTATTCAGGAGATGCTTCGTGCAGATCCACTGTTATAGTGACCTTCTGCTCCTTGATAAGTTGAACTATTCCATAGCAGACTTTTTCGGTGAGTGTGCCATCGGCTCTGCCCGGATAACCGCGGTTTAGGTTGCGGGTTTCACTCCCCGAGAGTGTCTGACCTGACGAAGCATGAATATAGATGTTTGGGTCTGGCCATTGATGTATGGGGTTGGTTGCTCTCGACCCATAGCTAAAGACTCGTAAACCATTTGGTGTTTCGATGGTAAACTGCTGTGGAGCGCCTTCCTGTGGATCATTTGCCGTAAAACCGGAGGCATTTGCTCGAGGGATCACATAGAGCGTACCTGTTCTAGGTAGGAAGTTCTCGATAAGCAAAATGGCGGCAAGATGGCTCGCTGGTTCGTTGGGGTGAGTACCTCCAAGCACCAGCATGGAGACTCCATTATCGGCTCCTTCCATAATATAGACTTCTGTATCGCCAGGGCTCCCTTTCAGATCCGGAAACCACTCAGAGAGCATTTTTATTTCGGTAACACCGGGTCCCCTTACTATTTTATCCGGCTTTCGCATTGCCAGAAAAGAAGAGCCTGCGATTGCAGAAGCCACAATAGCTCCCGCAAGGCATATAATCGCTGTTATTGTATGTTTCTGCATGGAAATCCCTCGCTTACTTGATCATCAGAAGCCTTAATAGAAGCGGCATAATCACCATCGCTGCCGTAATCTGCATAGAAAGCTTCTTCGTATCGAAGAGCTCCCATACCGTCAGAGCCAGCACAATTGCCAGAATCCCAAGATAGATATAAAACATGGACACCTTCCTTCGACTCTTTCTAATAGAGAGCGCTGATCTGCTTGGAGAACAAGATAAAAAACAATGCCCAGGCTATTATTATCAGCGCGGGGACAACCAGCTTTTTCAAAATGCTCCCATACTTCTCAACGCCAACAACTTTAGCCGCAAAAATGGCCGCAAGCGCCGTTGGAGGCATAAAGTCGCCAATAGCAGCTATCAGCGAAAGCGCAGCCGCTGTAGTAATTTGGTCATGACCAAGCAATGCGAGCATAAAAGGCACTCCGAGCACACTGGCGGAGCCAAACGCACTGATCGCGCCAAAAAGTGGAATAGAGATAGCGATCATCAAGTATAGAAGCGAAGAGGGCACAGACAATGCATTTACAACTATAAACCCGCGCACGCCCGTGGCCGTCATTACTTGAATAAGCATGCCTACGCCTACCAGAATTCCCAGTACAGGGAGCACATCTCCGATCGATTTCTTTGCAGATTTCAAGATGTTGAAGCGGGTTCCCGTTACCCAGGTGAGAACTGTTCCCAACATGAAAATAAGCGGCATGCCAAAACCGAATATATGTGGCACAGTCTTATCTAGAATCATCAATACAAAGATAAAAATGAGCGGAGAAAACAGCCTAAGAGCGCCATATTTGTTCAGTGTAGTAAAATCCAGCGATGCAAGCACATGCGAACGGTCAACCTTACGCACATTTCTCCAACCGAACCAGAGGGCAAATATTATTGCAAGCGGGAACGTTAGGAGAATAAGAGGTATTTCGAAACCGACATAAGGCATGTCGACGCCCCCACCGATGATCATTACGGGAATGTTCACGGGCGGCGCAATCATCCCCAAAATTGCCGCAATCGAAATAAGCGCTCCCGCATCTATGGTAGACATACCCATTGCAATAAACATCGGAGCAACTACAGCACCGGCTGTCAGCACCGATGCCGTAGAACTACCCGTGATCATCCCTGGTACCATGATCACCAGGGTCAGAAGAATCATCAGAAGCGCAGGCTGCTTATTGAACTTCTTGATCACTGCCGCCGTCAACGCTTGCAGGGCTCCCGAATCGCGGAAGCCAGTCATGAACATCATGGCTGTCGCAATCGTGAGGATTGTATCGAGATAGCCAAATGTACCTTCTACCAAGTGCCGAATCGGATCTTGTACGCCACCGACAATTGCTGCAAGTGCTGAGGCGACTAGCATTGCAACTGACACCGGCCATTTGAATAAAAAACATCCAGAAGCAAATGCGCCGACCATCAGAATGAAAAGCCATAATTCCTGTGTCACAGAGACCTCGCTATTTTAGGAAAGCCGCAGCCAAAGGCTCGCCGATCTGTGAGATTTTTTGCACAATATCGAGAGGAATCTTATTTCCGCACAGCTTGGTAAAAAGGCCATCTTTATTGCCTTCCTCGACAACAATGAAATAGTCACAGGAAGGGACTGCCTCATTTATGAAGCGATCTGAAAGCTCGCCACGCCGAGCTTCGCCACCGATATGCAGGCCGATTATCTTCATACCGCGTTTTTTAGCCTCGGCGAGCAGGGCTTTTGTCCGTTCGAGTTCTGCTTCTGCCGAGATACCCGCTGCGCCCAGTCCCTTGGATGAGCCTCCAATAACTATTACCAACGTCTTGGCATTCGTGCTCGCAAGGGCTTGAGCCTTGATTGTCGGATCCATGGTGAAATTTAATTTTGCCCTTGCCATGATAGTCTTTGCCATTTCCACATCAGCGCTCTGACCTATAGAAGTGAGCAAAGCTGGCTGCGGCGCAAAAGCCGTCTTGAGATTATATGCGGCGAGCGGCAGTATAGCTCCACCTCCAAAAAACAACAGAGGCACTAAGAGAATTGGAATAATCCTTCTTGCATTTTTCATTTTAATTCCCTTTCTTCCTTAGAATATAGTCTTTCCAAATAAAACAAAAATAAGATCTCTTTATGCGATACAGAACCAATGAAGCTCCAGAGAAATATAGACTGGAACAAAGCTCTAAATAAAGCCGGCCTGCTATCTCAGCGGCCGGCTCTATTGTCTAATACAGTCTAATGCGATGCAGTTTTGCCGTGATTATTAGCTCAGAAGGCCGCTGCCTGCCCATCTCTACGAGGGTCCGCACCTCCATAGAGCAATTCTTCGTTATAATCATACAGCACTGCGTGCACTCCGCCAAAGTAGGAATCCCAGTCGCCGCGAATAGTAACATCATGCCCTAGCTTCTTGATTCCATCGAGTGCGCTGACTGGATACCGCCCTTCGAGATTCAAGCTTCCGGAAGCAGCCTGGAAAAGCCTTGGCGCAAGAATCGCTTCCTGGATCGGGAATCCAAAATCGATGACATTCGAGATGACCTGAGCAACAGTGGGGAATATTCTCGTCGCGCCAGGAGATCCAATTGCCATAAAAGAGCGGCCTTCTGGATCGAGGACGAGAGTCGGGCTCATACTGGAAAGAGGCCGCTTGCCTGGCTCTACAGAATTTACGGAACCAGGAGTCGGCACAAAGTCGTCCATCTCGTCATTCATTATGAATCCCCAGCCTGGAATAACGACGCCTGAGCCGAAGAAGTAGTTGATAGTCTTGGTAACTGCTACCATATTACCTGCTTTGTCCATCACAGAGAAGTGAGTTGTGGAGCCCGATTCATATTTGAATGGATCGCCTGGCTGGGGAGAGCTCATCGATGCATTCATATTGATCCTTGTCGCCTGCTGCTTGGCATACTCCTTATTAGTTAGTCCTTTGAGCGGGACCTGGACAAAATCGGTGTCGGCCATGTACTTCGCTCGGTCTGCAAAGGTGAGCTTCAGTATTTCTGACCAGAGATGAGATGCCTGCGCTGTCTGGAAGCCGAGCTTTACAACATCGAAATTCTCAAGGATATTGAGAATTTCGATAAGATGAGTGCCGCCAGAGGAGGCCGGTGGCACGGAGTAGACCTTGTATCCTCTATATTCGCCTTCTACTGCCTTACGAACTTTTATTTCGTAGTTAGCAAGGTCTTCAAGGGTGAGGATGCCTCCGCGTTTCTGGACTTCATCGACCATTGCCTGAGCGATTGGACCTTTATAAATAGCATCAGCGCCTTCCTTTACAATCTTTGCCAATGTTCTGGCCAGGTCGGGATTGTATATAACATCGCCAACCTCATAGGGAAGGCCGTCCTTTAGGTAGATCTGGGCGCCGTTCTCATATTTAACGAGCTTGCCATAGTTATCTTTTATGATGGATTCTAGATTGACAGTGACCGGTATGCCCTGCAATGCCCACTGGATTGCTGGCTGTATGATATCGGCTCGGGATAATTTGCCTGAGCCATAGTTTTCTAGTGCATACAATAAGCCCTTTACCTCTCCCGGTACTCCTACAGAAAGCCCGCCTTCTATGGTCGAATTGGGAATAACCTTGCCATCCGGGCCAAGATACATAGTTGGAGTAGCCTTGCCAGGAGCCTTCTCGCGGAAATCAATCACTACCGGCTCAGCCATGTCTACCATTTTGATGATCATAAAGCCGCCACCGCCGATGCCATTGGCATTTGCTTCGAGCACACCGAGTGCGAAGCCGGTCGCAATAGCGGCATCGACAGCATTGCCGCCTTTCTTAAGAATATCGATTCCGACCTGGGATGCTTCAGGCTTAGCTGCGGCAACAACTCCATTTTCTCCTACTGCCGCGCGGCCGTATAAGTTGACCGGTAACTGGGCGGAAATAGTAGCAATTGCTGCTATTAACAACATAAGCGCAAGAATAGATTTTTTCATATGCGCCTCCTTTCATTCTTCTCTTATAGTATTTAGCAATTTTTAGCTTCTTATAGTTTTTGGCAGGTGTCAACCCTTTGTCGGTAAATTGGGCTCAATACTCACAAGTCGATCGAGCTCGATCTAATTCTCAATCCGTATATACTGCTACAAACCTTGTTTATAAGAGTTGTTAATGGCATAAGAAAGCCTTCTCTAAGGAAAAGAACAGGTATAGAGACGCACTCTCTATCCATTCCTAATTTATCCAGTGTTCTTCCCATTCGCCGACTATAGCCGCAACCTCGCTAGCATATACAGAAAGCATGCGTTCCGTAGATGTTTTTTCCTTTATCATGGCGGGGAAAGCCTGATGAGCGATTTCGACTATCGATTTCTGTCCTATATCTCTCGACTGTACAAAGGCTTGTTGGCTTGAAAGTTCGAGCTTGCGTGGCTTGGAGGCCCAGTTTTTTCGTGCTTCCCAGTAGGAATAGCTTTTTTCGGCATTATTCTCTGTTAAGAGAGGTTTCCAGAGCGCATAAAAGTGGCCGTCTTTCAAGAGAACCGGCTTATAGAGAGAAACACAGGGGAAGGAGCTATCTGTGTACCAAATAATCGCGCCACCTTTGCAATACTCTATTACCATAGAAGCTGTAGTAGCGCTCTTTGGGAAAATACCAGGATGGATACAGACATTTTTCATTCGGTTCAGGAATGCGCCCGGTTTCGAAGCTCCTTTGTGCGAGCGCAGAATTGCAAAGAAAGGTTCTATCGCGCTCGGAAAGAGTATTTGGCCTCCTTCAGTTTTGTCTGATTCTGCCGCTATGCGCAGAAGGCCAGCAAGTGATGTGGATCTCCGCTGCTCTCCCTGAGTAAAGAAAAGGTATTTTTTATCTTCCACATATTTTTTCCAGGAGCCACGCTGTCCTTTACGATCCCGATCTGTTTCATCAGAACAATCTCCCTTATCATTTACCAGAGCAATCTCCTTGCGCGTCATAGCATCGATACATGTAAAGTCGTCTTCTATACAGTAGATATTGGATATTGCGTCAGCAATCATCGCCTTCCGCCATGCCCAGCGCGGTCCGGCCGTCTCGAGAATATAGGCTTCATCGGGGTCTGCTATGAGAAAACTGTTATTATAAAAAAGCTTGCCCTTATATGCTCCATTGCCTCCTTGCGGGAATCTTTCGACAAAAGAACTTATGAAATTGAGAGCCTCTTTAGCAGTAGCACAGACCGATAGCGCAGCTCTGAGGATATCCATGCCAAGCACGCCTTTCTTATCTGGCTTGAAGCGCGAAAAGACTGCTTCGTTACCAATAGCAAGACCTCTATTATTGAGGCCCATTTCACCTCCATCGATCCAAGAAGGTTTGGAGAGAAGAAAATCATAGCTCATATCCGGATACTCAATTCCTCCCCCTAATTTAGCAACCTTGGGTTCTTGAGCAGGAATATAGACAAGAGCTTGAGGTTCTTCTGGGTGTCGATCGGAATTCTTGCCGAATATAAAGGGATTTCCCCGGCTATTGTGCAGAATCAGAGTATCACACATAGGCTTGCATACCTCCTCGGGGATTAAACCCCGCCGCAAGTCGATGTATTATCGTATATCAACTTTCAATATTCCCGCAAGCGCAAAAGTCTGCTATCCTGGCTTATAATGGATTCAAATAAGGCACGCTTTGATCTGATATTACGAATCGCGATTTTTGTTCTAGCGATGATGAATATCTCGAAATTAATATCCGTGAATAGTCTGCTCCATGCTCAGACCAATTCGGTCGTTCTTAAGGAATCCTGCCAATCCAGTCCACCAAAAAACCCAGCTCAAATCGGCAAGTTCCAATTCGATAGCCAGGGGTTTCTATCTTCCAACCAGGATCTTTTGCCTGGAATCCCTTTTCCAAAGGGCATGATGCCACCCGAAGTTGAAGCCTTTCTTGAGCTTCGCGACAACGTGTATGAAAACGCTGCTCCGGAATCTGTAGAGGCACAAGCAGTTTCACTGCTAAAGAGGCTAAGCAGCCTGCCTATATCCATCTCCAACCAGGCACTGCTCGAAGCGCGTATAGCATATTTGGTTGGTCGGGCTTGGAATGATCATAAAGACAAAAACAAGGCCATTCCCTGGTTCGAGCGCGCAGTGGAGGCAGCTCAGAGAATGATCAACCTGGAAGGGGAGACACCTACAGCCCTCGTAGTGCTTGCTGAGCCATTGGGCGAGCTTAGTATTCTGAAAGATCTTGGATTCCTAATCAAAAATGGTCCCAAAGTAGGCCAATATGCCAGTAAGGCTCTCGAATTGGATCCAAAAAACATCAAAGCCTGGCTTCTCAAAGCGAGTGCTTTGGCTTATCCTCCGCCTATTTGGGGCGGAAATTATAAAAAAGCCTTGGAAACCTATGCCAGCGTTCTATTGATAGCCCAGAACGGCTTGCCCAAAGATGTTCTATTCGATTTACGTGTCGGTATCGCCACGGCATACAGCAATCTCAAACTCTCCGAACATGCAACATGGTGGTTTGATGCCGCGCTTCTACTTTATCCCAAAAACCTCTATGCAAAAAGTGAATTGGAGAAACTGTCATTATGATTAGCACTTTGCTCAATGCTTATGGGTTAATCGTCTTTGCCGCATGTGTGTTTTTCTTTTTCATCACGGTTTCCAACATCTTATGGCTTATGCACACACTCACTATAGAGCGAAAAAAAAACGGGCCATCTGTAGCCGTACTCATCCCGGCGCGCAACGAAGCCTTGCGTATTCGCCCTTGCATCGATTCTCTGTTATCTCAGGATTATAAATCCTATCAGATCTATGTTATCGATGACAACTCCGACGACGAGACTTGGAATATCCTGAAAAGCTATATGATACGATTTCCATCCAAATTCAAGGCATTCAAGGCCGAACCTCTTCCGGAAAATTGGTATGGCAAACCCCATGCACTACAGGAATTAGCTACTCATGTCAAAGAAAACTACCTGCTATGCACAGATGCAGACACGATCCATAAACCAGATTCCATAAGCAAAGCAATGGCAGCTGCGGAAAAATACAAAGCCGATCTGATCACTGGCTATGCTCATCATTTGATGCCCACATTCGCAGAAGCGGCCATTGTTCCCTCAATGTATATCCTTACTATGCTGGGAATGCCACTCTACCTGATTCCAAATACAAAATCTCCACTTTTCAGCCATGCTATCGGGCAGTTCATGCTTTTCAAGAGGTCTTTTTTTGAAAAGATTGGTGGCTATGAAAAGGTAAAACATGAAGCGACAGAAGATGTGAGACTATCGAGGATCATAAAAGAAAATGGCGGAAAGATTGCCTTTATCGATCTAAAAGACATCGTGGAATGCCGAATGTATACGACCTATAAGGAAGCCATCCAGGGTATTGCCAAGAATGCCTATGATTATCTGGGCAAAAACCTCTTGATTCTTTTCTCCGGAACAGTGGCTGTGCCCCTTGTCTTTTATGTCCCATTGATTGTGCTTTTTATCGATGTTCCATGGCTTGGGCAGGCCATTCCTTATCTCAAAGCTTCGGCAATTATCACATTTTACTCCTGGGTTCTTGAAACAATTGATCGTCGGCTACCATGGTATGTGCCATTTATCTATCCACTCATTTTTGTCAATACAATGTCAGCGCTTTGGCGCGGATTCCACCTTGTAAACAAGGAAGGTGGAATCGAATGGAGGGGTAGAAAAGTAAAATGAGATACCGAAAAGGGGCTTCTCTTGTATCAGACACAGCCATATCGCGTCTCATTGGTGATGTTCTCCTGGCATTTATTGGCTTGATAGCATGGCCACTCTGTCATCTTCTATATAATATCAAGATCGAAAAAATCGGCAGGGCGAAGACAGAAAGGCTTCCATCTCGAGCTGTTCTGGTGAGCAATCACTGCATGCCTCTGGATCCCGTCTTTCACGGTCTTTCCATTTTTCCTCGCCGCACTTTTTTCACTCTCCTTGAGGAAACATGCGAGGCACCGGTGATCGGCCCTTTAGTGAGACTGCTCGGTGGGATTCCCTTGCCAAGAAACAGAAATAGGCTTGGAGATATCGAGATGGCCGTAGAGCACGCTCTCAATACAAGAGGGCTAGTCCATTTCTATCCAGAAGGCGAATGTTTTCTGGGAAATCAGGATATATTTCCATTTAAGGCGGGCGCTGCATATTTTGCTATAAAGTTTGGCGTGCCAGTGATACCTATTGTTACGATCTTAAAGCGCGCAAATGGGAGGAAATCAAAGCGCATCCAGGTCAATGTGCACATGCTCGAGCCTATCATGCCCCTGGCTTTGCTAGACAAGCCCCTATCCCTATCGAGCATGGCCAAAAATCCAGCCCAAGAAAATTCACGCGAGATGCTCTCTAGAGCAATCGAGTGCACACGAAAGTTCCATGCTCTTATGCAGGCAGAAATAGATTTTTCTGGTTGCGACAAGTCACTCTACAAGGGACCTATGCCGCGAATAAAAGGAGTGAATGATTAGTGCTGCTACGAACCTTACAAGGTTCGTAGCAGTATGGGCATGCAGCCATTGCATAATCAGATCTTATCTATTCTCTACAATATACCTAATGCCGATTATCTAATATGATAGGTATTTCTTTCTTATGATTATGTTACAAAGATGCACCGGTGCATTATATATAGATATTGCAATATAGGGATGGTTTGGAAATGGAAAGATTCTTGGAGCGTAGTGGATACGCAGAGGATCGAATTCTTCAATTCTTCGCACGCCTCATCGGCGATCAGTTTTTCGTTCAGAAAAAAGACATCCTTGTACACGATGAAGACTTAGGTTATCGATCGCCACTCATCACTGCTCTTATCGAGAGCTACATCGAGGATTCCAAGACCTCTGCGACCTCCAAAATATCTGGAAGCGAAGAAGAGACGCGAGAGAAGCAAGCCAGAATACGAGCCTTAGTGCTCACCGAGCATGAAGAAGTATTGATCGATCTGCAGAAGCTATTTGCAATTGCTAGTTTTGATAGTCTGGTGATATCGTCGGATACAGCCCTGAAAGAAGCAAATATGCCTCTCTCCGAGAGGACAGTAGTTGCAATGCCTACATCGCTGTTTCTGGCTGCGACACAAGTGCCTGAATTCAAGGCGCGCGAATTTGGCCTTGTCGTGCTCGAGGGAGCCGACCTATTCGGAGACACGCCTGGCGAAGTGCAGCGTAGAATATGGGGATATCTCCTTCCACCATGGCAGCGGAGGGCAGCCATATTTGCCAAGCATATCGGGATAAGGACAAGGAATACAGCGCTGGATTTTGCAAATGATCCCAAGACGATCGTATTAAAAAAAGCCCAAGCAAGCTTAAGCCAAATAAGCACCTATATGTATCGTCTAAGTTCGCAACATAAATTCAGGGTGCTACTTGCAATGATTCAAGAGAATTTTCAAGAAGATAGAAGAGCTATTATTGTATTCTGCAATTTGAGACAGACATCGATGGAGCTGGAATTCAGGCTAAAGCTCAATAATATCAAAGCTAAACAAGTATCCATTTCGGTTCCGAAAGCAGAAAGAAAGGAGCTTCTCCTGGAATTTGCCGAGATTGAGAAGAAAGCAGAAGGAGGCCAATTCGTTCTTGTTGTCTCCAATGATAATCTAAGTGTGCTGCCTTCCGAATTGGCAAATCTAGCTATTCATTATGATATCCCCTTAGACCCTGATATATATCTTGAGCGAGTGCGAATAATGCGACCAAGTAGCTCGACCATAATAGGCCTAGTATGCGAACGCTATGAAGTCGGCTTATCAGCAATTAATTCCAAATTTGACATGCAATTCGAACTAAGAGAGCCCAGCTATGACATGTTGGAATACCGCGATGAGAGCGAAGGGGTACCATTGAGAATAGAATATGAAAGACGATCTTCGGAATACAAACCGAGACGCAGGATTGAGCAAAGCAAAGATAAAACGGAAGATACAAAGAGGATTAAAAAGACTCAACATAGAGAATTAAAGGAAAATTTCAATCAAGGTCAAAAAGCCCAACATATTAGAAAAAACAGCTCACCTAAGAAAAGTCCAGGAGTAGACCAGAATAGCGAACTCTATTCCATGAGCACCGATGAGCGCTTGGCTTATTTCCGACAGAAATACCGTGGCATTCTGAATTCGCCTATTGAACCAAAACAGCATCCCAAAAAAGGAGAAAAAACGATATCCAGGTCAGCATCAGAGCCATTGTCTTTCGAAAATACAATTCCTACTAAGAATGCAGATGGAGAGCGATCGATCAGCGCCGCGGACTCAATTGA
>Ga0116183_1006242_pt1 | contig 10987 bp, 7 predicted proteins | sample AD_UKC078_MetaG_FD_89753 | JGI IMG/M metagenome (GOLD analysis project Ga0116183, IMG submission 89753) | Active sludge microbial communities of municipal wastewater-treating anaerobic digesters from USA - AD_UKC078_MetaG | ecosystem: Engineered > Bioreactor > Anaerobic > Digestate | place: USA...
CGGTGGCCCGCTTCGCCTCCCTGATCGACGACATGCACCACAATCTCTTTGAGAAAGGCAGATCCAAGGCCCAAACACTGCGGACCCTCGTCGAACTCATCGACTACAAGGGGCACATCGAGGCAGAACATCCGGACAACGAGGCGGTCGTGGCGTTCAAGATGAAGGGGGTGAGCTTGCTCTGTGACATGCTCGCCCGCTTTGAGCGGGAGAATCCCGCCTCCTCGATCTTTGACTTCATCAACCGCCTCAGCCTCGCCGGCAAGGAGAGCGAGGCGGAGGAGGATGCGGGCAAGGTCGCCCTGATGACCATCCACAGCGCCAAGGGGCTTGAGTTCGACACCGTCTTCGTCGCCGGCGTCGAGGATCGTTTCATCCCCCACGCCCGCGCCATCGAGGACGATCCTGCCAACATCGACGAGGAACGCCGCCTCTTCTACGTAGCCATCACGCGGGCCAAGCGCGCCTTGATCCTCTCAGCATGCGAGAACCGACGGAGAAACCACACAGACATACCCTCCCTCCCCTCTCGCTTCCTTGAGGAGATGCCCAAGGAGCTCTTTGATGAGGAGGATCCTGCTAAAGAGCTCAGCGGTGATGAGATGGTGGACAAACTGAGATTATTGCGTGAGCGGCTGGGTCAGAAGACCGGCTAGGTGCTAACGAAGTTGTCCGGTGCAGGTGCCGCATCATCTTCGAACGTTACACCACACCAGCACGTGCGTGATGATCCACACGCCACACCTCCACTTCTCTTTTACCCGCTCCTACCAGGATGTCATCATCGTGAACATCATCCCCATAGAAACCTGACCCCCTTCTTGCTTTTTCATCCTAATACCGTGTATTGTCTTATAACCTCACTAATAGGATGAAAACCATGTTCGACATCGATTACACCAAGACCCCGGTCACCGATTTCTACGGTATCAACTGCTTTACCGAAGTAGAAATGGGTAAGTACCTCAGCGACTACGTCATTCGAGAGCTGAAAGAGGTACAACGGGGCCAGCGTGAACTGTCGAGCGAGCTCGCCGACCATGTGGCGAGCGCCATGCGCCAGTGGGCCCTGACCAAGGGCGCGACCCACTTCTGCCACTGGTTTCAGCCGCTCACCGGCCTGACGGCCGAGAAGCACGACTCCTTCATAACCCCTACCAAGGGCGGCAAGGTCCTGCTCGAGTTCAGCGGCAAGGAGCTCATCAAAGGCGAAGGCGACGCCTCCGCCTTCCCCAACGGGGGGCTGAGGGCTACCTTCGAAGCGAGAGGGTACACCGCCTGGGACACCTCGTCGCCAGCCTTCCTCAAGGAGGTGAGCGGCGTCAAGACGCTCTACATCCCCACCGCCTTTTTCTCCTACAACGGACAAGCCTTGGACAAGAAGGTCCCGCTCCTGCGCTCCACCCTCGCCCTTGAGAAGCAGACGCTGCGCGTCCTCAAAGCGCTCGGCAAGACGAAGGCGAGGCGGATCATCGTCAACATCGGGCCGGAGCAGGAGTACTTCCTCGTAGACAAGAAGTTCTACGACCAGCGGGCCGACCTGCGCCTCGCCGGGCGTACCGTCATGGGCAACCTCGCCGCCAAAGGGCAGGAGCTCAACGACCACTACTACGGCACCATCGGCGACCGCGTCACCGTCTTCATGAGCGAGCTCAACTACGAGCTGTGGAAGCTCGGCATCTCCAGCAAGACGCAGCACAAGGAGGCGGCGCCCAACCAGTTCGAGATCGCCGTCGTCTACGATGCGGCAAACCTCTCCACCGACCACAACCAGCTCTTGATGGACGTGCTCCAGATGGTGGCCCTGCGCCACGGCATGGTGGCGCTGCTCCATGAGAAGCCGTTTGCCGGCGTCAACGGCAGCGGCAAGCATGACAACTGGTCGCTTGCCACCGAAGACGGCACGAACCTCTACGCCCCGGGCAACAACCTCGAGGAGAACCTCCAGTTCCTCCTCTTCCTCACCGCCTTTATCAAGGCGATGGATGAATATGCGCCGCTCATCAGGGCGGGGGCGGCCACCGCAGGCAACGACCACCGCCTTGGTTCCTCGGAAGCCCCGCCGGCCATCATCAGCATCTACCTCGGCGAGCAACTCTCCTCGATCCTTGATGCCATCACACAAGAGGGCTTCTGCGCCAAGAGCAAGAGCCAGTATGTGAAGATGGGCATCACCGCGCTTCCGCAGCTGCCCAAGGACCTCACCGACCGTAACCGCACCAGCCCCATCGCCTTCACCGGCAACAAGTTCGAATACCGCATGGTCGGCTCCTCCCAGTCGATGGCAGGACCGAACATCTACATCAACGGGGCCGTCGCCCAGGTCCTCGAAGAAGCGGCCGACCGCCTCGAGGCTGCAAGCGACGTCGAGCTTGAGTGCCACAACATCATCCGTGACTTCTACCAGGGACACAAGCGCATCATCTTCAACGGCAATGGCTACAGTTTAGAGTGGAAAGCCGAAGCAAAGCGTCGCGGCTTGCCTGAGTTCCCCGACACCGTCTCCGCGCTGCCGCAGATGATCAACGAACAGTCGATCGCCCTCTTCGAGGGACAGCAGATCCTCAGCCGCCCCGAGGTGGAGAGCCGCATGGAGATCTACCTGCAGACCTACAGCAAGCAGATCAACATCGAGGCCTCCGTCATGGTGGAGATGTGCCGCAAACAGATCATCCCGGCGGTGAGCCGCTACCTCGGCGTCCTCTCAAATTCCATCATCAGCCAAGAGGCCATCGGCCTGGTGACGAGCGAGCAGAAGAAACAAGCCTCATCGTTGCAAGAGTCGCTTGAAGAGGCCATCTGCCAGACCGAGCTCTTGCATATCGCCATCGCCCAGGCCCTCGCCCAAGGCGATGACGCCCTCGCCCAAGCTGAGCTCTACCGCGATGAGGTGGCAACACGCATGCAGGCCCTCAGGGGGCATATCGACCTGATGGAGACCTACACCGATCGCTCGTTCTGGCCGCTGCCCTCCTACGACGACTTGCTCTTCCGCCTCTGATCGATCAGATCATAGACGCTGCCCTGCCAAGGAGCCAGCTCCAGCTCACTCTCCCCGCTCTCCTCGACTCGACCCTCCTGGTGGGTCGAGAAGAGGCGTAGGGCGATGACCTCCTCCTTGGCCAGGAAGGCTTTCAAACAGCACGCCTGAGCACGAGATCCCATGTTGAGGACCACCAGGCGCCGTCTCTTCTCCAAAGAACGGGTGTAGATCAAGATATTGGTATTGGTACAATCCAAGAAGGCGCAGTGTCCCAGCTGCAAGACCTCGTCATCCTTACGAAGAGCGATGACCCGCCGGTAGCAGTTCAGCATGGAATCGGCTTCGAGGCTCTGGTTCTCCACCGAGTAATAATTTGCGCTCTTTGCAACTTCAAGCCAGCTCTCACCGGTGGTGAATCCGTAGCCGGAGCCTGTATTCCAAATCATCGGACCACGGGCAAGGTCGCGCCCAGGGTGGAACGGCCAATACCGCTTGCCCAGCGGGTCCTGCATCTCTTTCCTACAGATCCGGGAGTTGGGAAGCCCCAACTCCTCCCCGTAGTAGATGAAGATCGTCCCTCGCTGCGTCAACATAAAGAGCGCGGCGAGCTTCAACTTCTCCTCGTCCCCCTTCACCTTGCCTGTAAAGCGAGGCAGGTCATGATTGTTCAACACCCAACACGGATTACGATGCCGCCCGGTAGCCTCATACCAGCGCTTCGCTGCCCGCTTCCAGGTTGGGGCTGAGAACCGGGCGTAGGCGAGCGAAAAGTCAAAACTCAGATTAAGTTCATCACCCGCTCCCAGATACGAGGCGGCGAGCTCCGGCTCTCCGGGAAGCTCGGCCATGATCTCCCCCACCAGCATCCGCTCCTCATAGCTGTCCACCACCTTTCTCAATTGACGGATACGAGTATGGGATTCAAGACGATTCCGGTCAAAGATATGGCGCTGCATGTCATATGGACGCGGCCGTGCTCCAAAGATCTTCGGATTACTGCGCAGCGTCTCGTCTTTCACGATCAAGTTGATGACATCGAGGCGAAACCCATCAACACCACGGTCAAGCCAATATCTCACCATGGTGAACAACTGGTCGACCATCTTCTGGTTTCGCCAATTCAAATCAGGTTGTGCAGCCAAAAATGAATGAAGGTAGTACTGTCCACGCTCTTCATCAAAACTCCAGGCCTTCCCCCCGAATGCACCCATCCAGTTGTTGGGGATCACATCACTCCAGATATAGTAGTCCGAATACTCTCCCTCTCTCGAACCCCTGCTCTCAATGAACCACGGGTGTTCAATCGAAGTATGATTCAACACAAGGTCGAAGATGACCCGAATTCCCCTTGTATGGGCCTCTTCAAGGAGGAGATCCACATCCTCAAGCGTACCGAATTCCTTCTGAACGGAGAGATAGTCAGAAATATCGTACCCAAAATCAGCATTAGGAGAAGAAAATATTGGACTCAACCAGATGGCATCTACTCCAAGATCCTCCAAATACCCAAGACGGCTGACAATACCGAGCAGATCGCCTACTCCATCTCCATCACTATCTTGGAAGCTTCTCACATAGATGTGATAAACGACTCCTCCTTGCCACCACCGATACTCCACTCAGTTCACCTCTCTCAATGGTCAGTATTGTATCATAAAATTCGCTGCCTGTACCCTAAACGTAAAAGCACCCCTGTGGTCATGGGGTGCAGATACGTTCGCAATCGTAGAGAATAATGTTAGTTGCTTACCAGCGTCACCTTGATGGTCCCGGTATAGGTGCCGGTTATCGCGTTGAGGTAGTCATCTGTATTAACGGTAATTTTAATGTCGGTGCCATAGAAATCAATATTGTTCAGTGAGTTTTTCTCGGTCACTTTAGTTGTGGATAGCGTTTCAACACCACTGGCCGGAGTAGCTACAGAGGCACCACCAGCTGTGACCGTGTACTTGATGACGCTCGACGTTTCTTCACTTGTCATGGCAGAAGCTGCAAGTGTGATATAATAGCCAGCCGGATTGTTGCAATAGGCAATGATTTTTCTCACTGTCTGTTGAGTATTATAGTTTGTATCAGTGACTGAAAATTTACTTGTATAGGCCGTGATATCTGTAAAATCACTTACACTGGTCGGAGTTGCCACGGTGGTCTCAGCAAGCTTCAACCCGTGTCGTGCTCCCACAATCGTCTCTACGATAAAGGACTCGGTCGGATCATCCGCGTATAACGAAAACGAAAAAATCAGCAGTGTTAAAATCAAAACAATTAAAAATGCCTTTTTCCTCATATATTCCATCCTTTCAAGGTATACCCCTTGGTGCAAGTTGTGTTTTCCCTGAACACACTCGAACTATAACAAACATTTCACACTTATGTCAATAGACACAAGAGCATATTTGACATTTTCCATATTATTTAATTTGCTATGCTATAGCGTATCCATTATTTTCTTTTATTACCAGTGTTTATATCTAAATCAACCTTGTGACATGGCATTACAAACCTCCTATTCTGATCGAAATATATATTTCAATGCATAAATGATCTCAAGCAGATATCGTAATGGCCTATAGCTGAGATATTCCCAAGCTCATGGTATTGTACTTGCAGTGTCTGGTTGCAAATAATTCGTTGTGCTAAACCGCGTGGTCATGCTAAGGGGAATATATCGATCCTCTTGTGCTTAAAGCGATTCCCAGAAAGAAGTAGGTCTGTGGTAAGGGCATCTTCTAGGTCTCCTTTGAGTGGCATGGGTTATCCTTAAAATTCCGATACCAAAATAAAGGAATTTGAAGGGGCATATAAGATAGATACCGTTGGCAAACCAATGACCAAGCCAAGGTTACCGTGCAGTGGTTACGTACGGCAGCTATCTGATCTCGCCGATCAGCCTTTCTAGTTGATTTTCTTTCATCAAATCCGAAAGTCAGAAATGGACATACCAGAGAACCTGCACTACCGACTGCAACAGGTATGCAGGGTATAATAAATCGTGACTTTCCATGTCGACATCTAGTACAGCTGCTGTCTCTTCAAGTACACCCAAAGGCATACGCTACCCTCTTGATGGTCATTGAAGGTCGTTGTACAGTATTAACAGAATGTTTTTCGCAGGAGATATTTTGATGAGAACCAGACGAAAGCCTGAGGACATAAGTCTTAAGCATACCCCCAATAAACATCCTTGGCGTCTGCCCGTTTCACTGTTGCTGCTTGCGCTCTTGATTGCCATCACCCCACTGTCTGCGGTTACGCTTCTCTTTGAAACGGCGGAACGTGGAAAAATCCAAGGTTTCTCGATTCTCAGTGCAGGAAGTCCTTCAACCCCAAGCGGATATCATAATTCAAATGAGTATTATAAAACTGACGGCTACGTAGGTCGTTTGGTCTATGAGGGACCATCGACGACCTTCTTATTCCTCAACAATGGGTACAACGCCTCAGGAGGGAGTCTTACTAATTTTTATTTTATCAGAGCAAACAACAACAAAGACTGGCGTGAAATATTCTATGTATTGCGAATTAAAGGATTGACCCATGGAGGAAGCCCTGACGACTTCTCAGGCATAAACAAAACGATTGTCACTACAGGAAGCACCTATGAGCTCCCCCATGGAGCCGGGAGTGAGACAGTACCAGAAGGGGAACAAGGATTTAATCTTGGAGGGAATGCCGGTACCAATACCAATAATTCTCATCCATACAAGTACAAATACCGGTACATTTGGATTGACTTAATCATTGTCAACTCCAGCAATAAAAGCTGGGGAGGCTTGTTCGATCCTCTTCCCACTGGAGGATATTATGAGAATAACCTTTTAATTACCTCTACCAGTGGAGCAGCCATCGAGCTGAATCTCTCTGCTCGATACTGGCCAGGATTGTTTGAGACACAACCGTTTACCTATACTTTTGCTGTAGAGAAGGAATATCTCGCTCCGATTCCTTACCCTGACCTTGAGTGGAGAAATGACATTACCACTTCCATAAAAGTTGCAACTGTTCGGTATATCAGCGATGTACATAAGGCAAACGTAACGTTTTCCAGCAATGTAGCGGGAACCAATCAAACCTTTTCCTTCGTCGACACCCAAGGACGTGTCATCAATTATTATCTGGCATACGAACCTACCATCGGTAATGGGCCTTTCGCGCAAATCACTACTGCCAACAAGACTTACACCACCAAATCAACTACAGAAAACTCCCCTATTGACTCAAAAACCTACAAAGCCAATAGGCTAGAGGGCAACCTTCGTGTGTATCTTCCCTCTGTAACAAATCCCCCGATGCCGGGAATATACAGCAGCAATATCTACGTGCTGGTGACAAAAACCAACTAAATATATTTCATCAGAACATCGGATTGAACGAATTGAAGGTATCAGAAAATCACTTGATCGATAGTTACCTGTTGAATCTTCTCACTAATGGCAATACTCTCGTCTCGTAAATTGCAACAACATCAGAATCCTTCGATTGTTTTGGGATTTGTCTTGCCAACTAGCGTCGGTTGTCGTGAATGTAGTCAGAATAAAACGGTGATTCCAGGATACTATATGCGATGGTGCACTACTAGTGTAGTAAACCATGGCTAATAGCCACGTACTCACTTGGGGAATAGGCAATTTTGTGGAATAGCTATACCCCGGGGAAAACCTGATTAACCAGCGCATCGGCGACCACTTGCCTCCATCGGCGACTAATGTTCGCGCTTATTCTTCTTTATGCAGTACCTTTCCCTGAGTATAAGATAATCTATGTGCTTTTTGCTCTCATTCAATAGTAAAATAAAACTGTTTGAAACCTACTCCATAAAGGCCTAGATCAAACAGATCTTCGACTTATCAATGAACTACACCAACCTGCTGCCTTTGCGAGTGCAGCCCAGAAAAACCTTCGTAAGCTCAATTGGTATTGACCTTCATCGCCACATTGATTACCTAAATGCTTCAGTTTGACCATAAGTGGACCAATTAGGCAGTCGAAATTCTACTTCTAAATCTGGGAAACTAAAAGTATAAAATTCACGATCATGAAGTGTTACCCTAGGGGGCGTTAAAGATGGTCAGCAATGTCTAAAATTGTTCAAGCAACATTGCTTAAACTCGGTTCTTAGCAAAATACCGATCAGATCGCGATGTGGCTAAAAAAGGCGTATGGACTTTAACTAATAAATTTTGAAATATTGTAATAGTTTTTATATGATATTTAGAATGTTCAGTATTGTAACACTGTGTTCTAATTTATATATTATATTGTTATTTGTTATTTTATATAATATTGATACTTTCTAAACACTTTCTTATATTGTTACATATTGTTTAGATATAGTTTCTGTGTTATATAATATAATACACTGTATGTTTATATAGTATCCAATATCAACATACAGTGTATCAATATTTTTATTATATTAGTATTAAATTGTTTCCCTAATAACCAATAGTAGTATGATATTTGTATTATTAACTTTGTTCATACTTTCGCTGGAATTCTTTAAGCGAAAATCGTATTCCAGCAGCCCACCCCAATCCCATGGATGAAAAGAGCTCTTCAAGTTCACGCTTGAAGGAAGGCTCGATGGAGAAGGTAGTAAGGACTTTCTTTTCCTTCTTTGGGGTACGCTTATCCTGTGAGAATAATTCCTTTGCTTTTTGTGAACTGATGCTAGTGTCTACTACTTGTTCCGCTTCGGTCTCAGGGTTCTTTTTCAGTGCCATATCCTATCTCCATACCTCATTATTTAATTCCATCAATGCCTCGATTGTCACTGGCTTCAATCCCTTTCCTCTCACCCGGAATTGCTGTGGTGCTTTTCCAGCTTCTTGAGCTTTCCGAAAGAGAGGGTCTACCGGTATTTTAAAGACGGTGAATTTCCCTTGCTTCGCAGCATCATAGATGTCACGATGTTGCCTAATTCTATTATCGAAGGAATTGATGATTATCTTGGTATGTTTGACGGACGAACATAGATTCTTCCTGAGCCGATCCAACTCATCAATGAAGATTTCTAGTCCATCAAGGCTAAAGACCTCAGGAGTCATCGGGGTGATGACTTCATCGGAGGAAATCAATGCAGCACGTTCCAATCGTCCGAGACCAGGCGATAGATCAAGGATAATCCGATCAAAGGAGGGTGAAACCTCTTTGATGAGATCCTGGAGTATGAATGGCTCCTCAGCGAGCTTCGTCTCTGAGTAAAGCTTCAACGTCCCCCCAATGCCAAATGTTGGTAATATAAAGAGTTGCGGAATTTCAAGAACAGGAATTATCGCATCATCAACAAAGCATTTCCCTTGCACGACATCAGCCAATTCATACTTTGGAGTATCTTGCAAGAACCACGATGATGCATTGCCCTGAGGATCCATGTCGACGAAGAGCGTACGGTACCCATCGAGTGCAGACTGACACGCGAGGGTCCCAGAGATGGTTGTTTTACCAACACCCCCCTTCTGGAGGTGAAAAGATAAAGTCTTTGCCATGAATCACCTTGGTAATGAGTATATACCGTAACCAATGCTCGTACAAGTATTATAATAAAACAAACAATACTTTGTTACTTTCATTATATTATTATTTTAAAGTACCATAAATACAAAGTATTTTGATACTCACACAAATTGCTTCTATATCTTTTTATTTTGTTTTGATTTTGTTTTCATATAGGTTTTTATTGTTTTTATACATATTCCTACATTTTTTATATTGCTACGTATTTATCATTATAAATGATAAAAACTCCACCCAGCAGCTGGATTTTCTGGCGACCTCTCAAGCATAACCGGGTGTCTTGATCTCCATTGCCATATAATTCAGATGCATTATCCAGTACTATATTATTTTGATATTTATATTATATTATTATATATATTTTATAACTACTCTTGCTTCATTATTATATTATTATACATTTATTTTAATATTTGTATACTGTTTCTTTTAATTGTCATCATATTAGTATTATATGTATGTAATGCCCCTTTCAAAGTTTTCGATATGAGTTTTATATTTTATCTAATCATACTAATATTACCTTTATTCATTCTATATTAATACAACTGGATAATATTCCAAAATTATTTATATTGATATGTTTCACATATTCATATTATATAGTTTCTATTGTTTATCAATTTTTGCTATCATCCTTTAGATATTAGTACAATATTGTTCTCATATAGCTTTCATATTTTTGCTTTAATATTCCTTTATTTTTTATATAGTATTAATACAATAATACAGCTGCTATTTAGAGATTACATTACATAGCAACTGTGTTATTGTGTATTTTGATTTAGGACTTATTTAAAACTCACAATATCCTGCTATCACGTCACGGAGCATGCAGGCACTGTTCTTTGGGTAGCGTTTCTGTGTGTAATAGTACAGAGAGACGAGATCAAAGTGTCTGGAAGCAATCAAGTGTATATCAATATATTACCTATACGTTATTTATATTTATCTTTACATTTTCCAATATTAACTTTTAATGGCTATGATAGCATATTCATTATTATTTATATATATGTTATATATTTACTATAATATTTATTTATTTATTACATCATATTAATACAAATACGTAGTTGCTATTTGTAGATTACATAGCATAGCAACTGCGTTATTGTATATTTTGACGTAGGACTTATTTAAAACTCACAGTATCCTGCTATCACATCTCGGAGCATGTAGGCACTGTTCTTTGGGTAGCGTTTCTGTGTGTCATAGTCCACATAGACAAGGCCAAAGCGTCTGGAGTATCCCCAAGCCCATTCAAAGTTGTCCAGAAGTGACCAGGCGAAGTATCCTTTCAAGTTTACTCCTTCATCAATGGCTCGTTTGCAGGCAGCGAGGTGCTCATTGATGTAGTCACAACGGAACTGATCGTACACTCGCCCATCTACCAACTCATCATCCGATGCGCAACCGTTTTCGGTTATGTAGAGATCGATATTACCTGTCACTTCCTTGAAATAGGTCAAGATGCGATTGAGTCCA
>Ga0116183_1006245_pt1 | contig 10985 bp, 7 predicted proteins | sample AD_UKC078_MetaG_FD_89753 | JGI IMG/M metagenome (GOLD analysis project Ga0116183, IMG submission 89753) | Active sludge microbial communities of municipal wastewater-treating anaerobic digesters from USA - AD_UKC078_MetaG | ecosystem: Engineered > Bioreactor > Anaerobic > Digestate | place: USA...
CTCGCCGCCGCGCGCGATGCGCACCTGGCGGGCGTGCCGGCGGCGCGGTTCTACATCGACTACAGCGACTTCACCCTCTGGGTGCTGCGGGTGCGGCGGGTGCGCTGGGTGGGCGGCTACGGCCGGATGGACTCCGCCGGCGCCGAGGATTACGCCGCCGCCGAGGCGGACCCGGTCCGACCGCACGCCGCGGGGGCGGTCGAGCACCTCAACGCCGACCACGCCGACGCACTGGCCGAGGCGGCCCGCGCACTCGGCGGCTACCCGGACACCGTCGCCGCGATCTGCACCGGAGTGGACCGCTACGGCCTCGACCTGAAAGTCGAGACCCCACGCGGGGTGGCCTACACGAGGACAGGATTCGGTCGCAGGCTGAACTCCATGGACGAACTACGCTCGGCCACCGTCGATCTCGTGCACCGGGCACGCCGCGGCGGTTGACTCCCGAAAGCTAACTCCCGAAGACCCTGCGCAGGAACTCCACCTGGTCGACTTTCGCCTGCGGATCGTTGTAGATGTCGAAGTGCCCGTAGGGGTATCGGCGGAGTTCACCGCGGGGCGCCGCCCGGGCCGCCTGCAGGCTGGGACCGGGCGGGGTGGCGAGGTCGCCGTCGCACACACAGAACAGCACCGGCATCGACAGCCGGCCGGCAATCCGGCACGGTCGGAAGAAGACGACGGGCATCAGCGCGCGTGCGGTGACCTCGTTGCTCCAGCGCGTGTCGGGGTCAAGCATCGCGGTGAACCCCGGCACAGCGTCCGGTTGAGCCATGATCGCCACCGTCCCGGGCCTGCCGATGACCCGCAGGTGGACGGGATTTGCACCCAGGCGCGCGGCCACCAGGTCGAGCGCCCACGCCAGCCCGATCCGTTTCAGCGTGCGATAGGGGATCTGCCGGATCACCGCCAGTCCGTCGGTGAACGGAGCCTGCGAGATCACCGCGGCGATCCGTGGATCACCCGCGGCCACGGCGAGCACGTGTCCACCGCTGAACGATGACCCCCACAGCACGATCCGGTCCGGGTCGATGCCCTCGGCGCGGCGGGCCCAGGCGATGACCGCCCGGTAGTCGTCATGCTGGAAGGTGAGGTCGAGAAATTGCCGCGGTTCCCCGGTCGACGCCCCGAAGTAGCGGTAGTCGAACACCACGGCGGCGAAACCGGCCCGGCAGAAACGCCTCCGCGTACCCGGGCAGACTGTCATCGCGGGTGGCGGAGAAGCCGTGGGCCATCACTACACACGGCACCGGGCCGTCGACGGCGGGCCGGTACAGGTACGCGGCGAGTAGCTCGCCGTGCGAAGGGATGCGAATGTCGGCGCGATCCACCGGCAGGCTCCTCGCATCCTCTCCTCGGCCGTGAGTACCCTGACGCACGATACGCCGACACGAGGAGATGTACGCATGGTTGACACCGGCGAACGGCAGACCCTGGCCCAACTCGGCGAGGAGCGGGGCTGGAAGCGGCGGATCAGCGACGGGCGCGCCGACGCCTACGCCAAGGGCACCGTCCGGATTCGGGTGGTCTGGCAGGGCGACGACGCGATCAGCGGATCGACGCTCTTTCACGCCGACATGTACGAGTCCTACACCCGCGACCTGGCGACCGTCCGCGCGTGGTTCAAGCGGTAGTCACGAGCAAACGGTAGTCACATTCACACGGTAATCGCGTTCACGCGGTAGCCGGTTCCAGAACTTCCGCGAGTTTCCGAAGCGCCGGCCGCGGGTCCCACGCCGGGTTGCCGTCGCCGAGGACCTGCACCACCACATGGTCGGCGCCGGCGTCGAGGTGGGCGGTGACCGACGCCGCCGCTTGCTCGACCGAGCCCATCCCGACGATGCCGCGGGCCAGCCTTTCCGAACCGCCGGGCACGAAGTCGGACTCGTCGAATCCCTGCCGCAACCACGAGTTGCGGTAGTTCGGCAGTCCCGAGTAGATCTGCAGGTGCTGATGGGCGCGGCGGAGTTGTTCGTCATCGTCGATCGCGGCGCCCCCGGACTCCCCGGAGACCACGACGGCCTGCTCGGAGACCACCCACTTGTCCGGGCCGAGAATCTCCCGGGTGACCGCGGTCTGGCCGGGGTTCACCAGGTACGGGTGCGCACCGTCGGCGTGGGTGCCCGACAGCTCGATCATCTTGGGCCCCAACGCCGCCAGTAGCCGGGTCGGCCGCCCGGAGCCCGGTTCGATCATCTCCGGCAGCGCGGCCATCCGGTCGAGATAGTTGCGCATGGTGGCCAGGGGTTTGGCGTAGGTTCCACCGAGCATGTTCTGGACCAGCGGACCGTGGCTCACCCCGAGCCCGAGGACGAACCGGCCCGGATGAAGCGCCGTCAGGGTGCGCCCGCCGCCCTCCATCGTGCCCGGGATCCGGGCGTGGATATTGGCGATGCCGGTGCCCACCACCAGACGGCGGGTGGCGGCCAGGAACGCCGCCGACTCCACCAGGCAGTCCTTGAGTCCGACCTCGGGGATGAACAGCGAGCCGTACCCGAGTTCCTCGATCTCCTGCGCCACCTCCGCGGCAGCCTGCATCGGCCAGGTGTCACTGGCCCACCAGACACCGATTCGGGTGGAAAAGTCGATCCGGGCACGCTCGGCACCGATTTCAGCCACGCCAGGCTCCTCTGCGATCGTCGGGGACGTGATCACCCTTCAGCATGGCCATCCGGCCGCGCGGCCCCGACGGCGGGGTCGGCTCCGCTGACGCCTTTGGCAGACTGTCGACATGGGCAGCTCCGTCAGCTTCGACCTCTCCACCGTCTTTCGCACCGCCGCTGAGACCGTCCCCGACAAGAGGGTGATGATCTGGCGGGACCGTCGGCTCTCCTACGCGGAGATGGACGCCCGGATCGACGGGGTCGCGCGCTATCTGGTGGCGCAGGGCCTCGGCTGCCACACCGAGCGCGACCAACTCGCCGGGCACCAGTCCGGCCAGGACCACATCGGGTTGTACCTGCGCAACGGTAACGAGTACCTGGAGGCGATGATCGGCGCCCATCGGGCCCGGGTGGCGCCGTTCAACGTCAACTATCGCTACGTCGAGGAGGAACTGCTCTACCTGCTCGCCGATTCCGGTGCCCGGGCGCTGGTGTACGCCGCGGAGTTCGCCCCGCAGGTGCAGGCGATCCTTGGTCGGCTACCCAACCTGACGGTACTCGTCCAGGTCGCCGACGGCTCCGGCAACGAACTGCTGCCCGACGCCGTCGACTACGAATCCATCACCGCCACAACTGAACCCGCGAGCGGGATGCCGAACCCCAGCGGGGATGACCTCTACATCCTCTACACCGGCGGAACCACCGGGATGCCCAAGGGCGTGCTGTGGCGTCAGCACGACATCTTCATGTCCGCGATGGGCGGCCGTCCGTTCCCGGCCGGCGAGGCGCTGACCTCTTACGAGGACCTGGCCACCCAGGTCAGGGCCAACGCCGGGATCCGGTCGCTGCTGCTGATCCCGCCACTGATGCACGGCGCGGCCCAGTGGGGTGCGTTCAACACCATCACTACCGGCGGCTGGATCGCCATCCCCGACGACGTTGTGCGCTTCGACGCTGACGCCATTCTGCGGTTGGCCGAACGCGAACGGGTGCTGAGCATCCCGGTGGTCGGCGACGCGATGGCGCGCCCCCTGGTCGACCAGATCGAGAAGGGCGGCCTGACCACGACCAACTACGACCTGTCCGGGCTGCTGGCCATGACCAACGGCGGTGCGCCGCTGTCGCCGACGGTCCGCGACCGACTGCTGACGTTGCTGCCCAACCTGATGATCCTCGACGCCGTCGGCGCATCGGAGTCCGGTGCGCAGATGACGATGGTCGCCACCAAGGGTGCCCAGACCCGCGCCGCGACTTTCACCCCGCTGGCCGACACCACGGTCGTGGCCGCCGATTTCAGCCGGGTTCTCTCCCCCGGAGATGGTGAGGGCTGGCTCGCCCGTCGGGAGTTCGTGCCGTTGGGGTATCTCGGCGACGCCGAGAAGACGGCCCGCACCTTCCCCACCATCGACGGGGTGCGCTGGTCGATTCCCGGCGACAAGGCGAACTACCTCGCCGACGGGCAGATCGAACTACTGGGCCGGGACTCGGTGACCATCAACTCCGGCGGGGAGAAGATTTTCGCCGAGGAGGTCGAGCGCGCCGTCGCCAGCCACCCTGCGGTGTACGACGTGGTGGTGACGGGCCGGCCCTCGGAGCGGTGGGGTAACGAGGTGGTGGCGATCATCGAGTTCGCCGAAAACCGAAGCGCCACCGACGAGGAACTCGCCGCGACCTGCCGGGCGCACATCGCGGACTACAAGATCCCGAAGGCGTTTGTCCGCACTGCGAAAGTGGTGCGCTCCCCGGCTGGCAAGGCGGACTACCGCTGGGCCAAGTCGATCGCGATCGGCGCCGCCGCGAAGTGACTGACGTGTCCGGCGAATGGCGGCACACCGCCTGCATCCTGTGCGAATGCAACTGCGGCATCGTCGTGCAGACCAGCCCGGCCGACGAGGGTCATCGCCTGCTCAAGATCCGCGGCGACAAAGACCATCCCGCGTCCCAGGGCTACACCTGCAATAAGGCACTGCGCCTGGACCACTACCAGAGCAACCCGCACCGGCTGACCTCCCCACTGCGCCGCCGCCCCGACGGCAGTTACGAGGAAATCGACTGGGATACCGCCATTTCGGAAGTCGCGGAGGGCTTCCGGCGGATCGCCGACACGCACGGCGGCGACAAGATCTTCTACTACGGAGGCGGCGGCCAGGGCAATCACCTCGGTGGGGCTTACAGCGGCGCCTTCCTCAAGCCACTCGGCGCCCGGTACCGGTCGAATGCGCTGGCGCAGGAGAAGACTGGCGAGGCCTGGGTCGATGCCCAACTCTACGGCGGGCATACCCGCGGCGAGTTCGAGCACGCCGAGGTATCGGTGTTCGTCGGCAAGAACCCGTGGATGTCGCAGAGTTTCCCGCGGGCGCGGGTGGTGTTGCAGGACATCGCGAAAGATCCCGCCCGTTCGATGATCGTCCTCGACCCGGTCGTCACCGACACCGCGAAGATGGCGGACTTCCACCTTCGGGTCAACCCCGGTTCGGACGCCTGGTGCCTGGCGGCGCTGGCCGCTGTCCTGGTGCAGGAGAACCTTTGCGACGAAACCTTTCTCGCTGAGCATGTCAACGGCGTCGCACCGGTTCGCGAGACGCTTGGCTATGTGCCGGTGGCCGATTACGCGCAGCGCTGCGGGGTCGACGCGGACCTGATCCGGGCGGCGGCACGGCGGATCGCCGCCGCGGACAGTGTGGCGGTGTTCGAGGACCTCGGCGTGCAGCAGGGCCCCAACAGCACGCTGTGCTCGTATCTCAACAAGATGCTGTGGATTCTCACCGGTAACTTTGCCAAACCCGGAGGGCAGCACCTGCATTCGATGTTCGGCCCGCTCTTCAGCCACACACCGAAGGTGGGTCGCACACCGGTCACCGGCGCTCCGATCATCGGCGGCCTGGTTCCGGCCAACGTCATCCCGCAGGAGATCAGCACCGACCACCCGGACCGGTTCCGCGGGATGATCGTCGAAAGCTCCAACCCCGCGCACTCCCTGGCCGATTCACGGGCCTGCCGGGATGCGTTCGCGTCGCTGGAGTTGTTGGTCGTCATCGACGTCGCGATGACCGAGACCGCACGCCTGGCGCACTACGTGCTGCCGGCCGCCAGTCAGTTCGAGAAGCCCGAGGCGACGTTCTTCAATCTCGAGTTCCCGCACAACACCTTCCATCTTCGCCGTCCGCTGTTCGACCCATTGCCGGGCACCCTGCCCGAGCCGGAGATCTGGGCCCGGTTGGTCCGGGCCCTCAACCTGATCAGCGATGAGGATCTGCGCCCACTCCACGATGCTGCCGCAGCAGGGCGGGACGCGTACACCGCCGCTTTCTTCACCGAACTGGCGGCCAACCCAGCACTGACCAGGGCGCTGCCGTTCGTGCTGTACAAGACTCTGGGGCCGACCCTGCCGGACGGATTGCAGGGGGCTGCCGCCCTGTGGGGTCTGGCGCAGAAGGCAGCGCTGACCTATCCCGAGGCAGTCCGCCGGGCCGGGCACGCCGACGGTAACGCACTGTTCGACGCCATTCTCGACTCACCGTCGGCGGTGACGTTCACCGTTCACGAGTACGCCGACGACTTCGCCCTGATCACCCATTCCGACCGCAAGATCGCCCTGGAGATTCCGGAGTTGCTCGACGACCTGAGCGGGTTGTGCGACCGCTTCCCCGGGCTGATCACTGCGGAGTTCCCGATCGTGTTGTCCGCCGGTGAGCGTCGGGCGTTCACTGCCAACGACATCCTCCGCGATCCGTCCTGGCGCAAGCGAGATGCCGACGGGGCACTGCGGGTCAGCGCGGCCGACGCCGAGTCGCTCGGTCTGGTCGACGGCGGGCGGGCCCGGATCACCACCGCCGCCGGCAGCGCGGAGGCCACCGTCGAGGTGAGTGAGGCCATGCTGCCCGGGCACGCATCGCTACCGAACGGATACGGCGTGGATTTCACCGGCGCCGACGGCCGGGTGCGTCGCCCCGGGGTCGCGCCGAACGACCTCACGTCCACCGAGTGGCGCGATGCCTACGCCGGGACTCCGTGGCACAAGCACGTCCCGGCCCGCATCGAAGCGGTGCCGGCACCGTCCTGACGGCGGCGAAGATGCCGATCAGGGGCGGCTGATGATCCTGACGTTGTTTCGATTGGCGCCCGGCACGCGCCAGAACATGTCGTCGTCGAACCGGTGGAACAACTGCGGCGGCAGCACCGTCTGACGGGGGATGAATTCCACCTTGCGGCGGATGGTGTGCAGTCCCGGCGCTCCCAGGGCCAAATCGAACTCATCGGCGTCGTAGACGACGTTGTCGAAGTCGTGCTCGAACCAGGGTTCGCCGATGAACTGGTAGATCGCCTCGAGGGTGCGCCGCGGATTGATCACCAGCGCGTCGTACTCGACGAGGATCATGGCGTTGGCCTGCTCGCCGAAGAAGCCGTCCTTGAGCGCGTCGAGGGCGTACCCGACCAGTCCCTCGGAACTGGCCACCGCCATGATCCGGGAGAACACCGTCCCACCGGACTCATACCCGAACATGCCTGAGGGCTCAAAAGCGTTGCGCCGCACCAGACGTTCGATGGAGTCCATGATCCAGTTCACGTCGCGGACGCAGCAGATCACCCGTGCCTCGGGGAACAACTGGGTCAGCGCCGGCAGTTTCGCCGTCCACATCCGGTTGGTGTCGAACACCACCTTGGTGGTCTGCAGTTCGCGGTAGTAGTTCGAGAACAGGCCGGTCAGCACGTCGCGGCGCTGAACCGGGTCGATGAACACCGCCGCTTCGTTGCGCCGGCTCATCGACTTCTCCAGCGCCATGTACATCGCCGCGACCGGACTCGACATCCCGGCGTGGAAACGCGGGTTCTGCCGCAGAATCCCGGCCAGCAGCGTCGATCCCGACCGCGGCAGCCCCGAGACGAAGTGGATGCCGTGCTGCATACAAGTCTCCCTGATCCGTGTTGATCCAGCCCACACGCGCGGAATCCGCACGCCGTCACCGACGTGCGGATTCCGCCCGAACCACCAAGTGGCTAGTTGTTGTTGGGGCCTCCGGCCCCGCCAGCACCGCCACCGCCACCGCCACCACCGACTCCACCGGTCGGCGGCTGGCCCGCGGTGCCTGCGTTACCCGCAGAGCCGAACTCCCCGGCACCGCCGGCACCACCGGTGCCGCCCGTACCACCGACTAGACCGTTACCGCCGGTGCCGCCGGTACCGCCATCACCGCCGGTGCCGCCGACGTAGACGCCGTAACCGCCGGTACCACCCACACCACCGGCACCACCGACACCGCCATTGCCGGTGCCGCCCGCACCTCCAGCACCACTACCGGGCTGCCCACCGTTACCGCCGGCCCCACCGGCACCACCGGCATACCCCGTACCTCCATACGGATTGCCGTAGGCGCCCTGAGCGCCAGTACCGCCCACACCACCGGCGCCACCGTTACCGCCATCGCCGTTGGTTCCACCGGCACCGGCCGAACCACCGAGACCACCGGTACCACCGGCACCACCGGTGGCACCCTCACCACCCCGGCCGCCGGCACCACCGTTACCGCCGGTCCCGCCACGACCCACGACGCCCGCCGCGCCGGCCCCGCCACCAGCCGAACCCGCGGCGCCGCCGGCACCGCCAGCCCCGCCGGCACTGCCGGCACTGCTGCCCGACCCGGATTCTCCGTTGCCGCCGTCGCCGCCCTTGCCGCCGGCGCCGCCCTGGCCATTGGTGCCCCCGGCACCGGCCACGCCGCCGGTGCCACCGGCACCACCGGCGCCACCGGTCGCGCCGGTCCCGCCCAGACCGCCGTTACCGCCGGTACCGCCGGTACCGCCGGCCCCCGCGGTGGACGCCGAGCCTGCCCCGCCGCCGGCCGAGCCCGCGGCGCCGCCAGCACCGCCGGCCCCGCCGGCGTAACCGGCACTGCTACCCGACCCGGAACCTCCGTTGCTGCCGTTGCCGCCCTTGCCGCCGTCGCCACCCTGGCCGTTAGCGCCCCCCGCACCGGCCACACCGCCGGTGCCACCAGCACCACCGGTGCCACCGGCGAGGCCGAGTCCGCTGCTCGTGCCATTGCCGCTGCTGCCGGCACCACCTGTGCCGCCCTTACCGCCGTTGCCGCTGTTGCCGGCTGCACCGGCACCGCCGCCGGCCGCACCGCCGGCCCCGCCGGCACCGCCGCTGGATCCGGAGTTACCGGGCTGACCAGGCTCAGCGGGTGCACCACTGGCTCCGGCGGCGCCGTTGCCGCCGTTGCCGCCGTCGCCGTTGCGGCCCCCCGCACCGGCCGAGCCGCCAGTGCCGCCGGGAGAGCCACTGGCGCCGGGAACTGCACCATCAGCGCCATTGCCGCCGGTTCAGCCGTCGCCACTGTTGCCGTTGCCGGCGGCACCGGTGCCACCGGCACCGCCGTTACCGCCGGGAGCGCCACTCGCTCCGGGGAGGACGCTTCCGTCGCCGCCGGCACCGCCGTTACCGCCGTTTCCGCCAACCCCGCCGCCTGCACCGACTCCGACACCGGCGCGGCCGCCCGCCCCGCCGCCGCCGCCGGCACCGACCTCGCCGTAAACGTAACCGCCATAGGTGTAGCTGTAGCCGTATCCGTTACCGCCGTTACCGCCGTTACCGCCGTTACCGTTCTGGCCGCCGGCCCCGCCGTTGCCGCCCACGCCACCGGCACCGCCGCTGGCACCGGTGTACGACACCACGGGTCCGTACGGGTTAGCGGCATCGGAGCCATTACCGCCGTTACCGCCCCGACCGCCGTTACCGCCGGCACCGCCGGACCCGGCGTTGCCGCCTGCACCGCCGGCACCGCCGACATATGAGCCGCCCGGCTGGGGGGTACTTGAATTGCCGCCGTTACCACCTGCGCCGCCATTACCGTTGGTGCCGCTGACCGACGCATTGCCGCCGGTACCGCCTGCGCCGCCGTCGCCGCCCTTGCCCCGATAGCCGTACGGAAGAAACGGCTCTCCGCCGTTGCCACCGCTACCGCCGGATCCCCCGACACCGCCGTTGCCAGCACCCAGGCCCGCATTCCCACCAGCACCTCCTGCACCACCGTTTCCGGCGGCGTAGTACTGGCCCGAGTACTCAGACGGCGCATAGCCATTGCCCCCCGCACCACCGGTGCCGCCGTTGCCGTTCGTGCCGCCCGCGACGGCGGCGCCACCGGCACCACCGGTGCCGCCACGACCGCCATCACCGCCGACATAGCCGATGTAGTAACCAGCCGCGTAACCGCCGCTACCACCGGCACCACCGCTGCCGCCATTACCGCCGACACCTCCGGCACCGGCACCCTGGCCAGCATTTCCGCCGGCGCCGCCCTGGCCACCGTTACCGCCGGGACCAACATAGTAAGCACCGTAGTAGGGGTTGAAACCGTAGGCGGGCCCGCCGCCATTGCCGCCGTTACCGCCGTTACCGCCGGTGCCGTTTACGCCGCCCGAGGTGGCCGATCCGCCGGCACCACCCGCACCACCGTTGCCACCGGGGTTGTTTTCCAACCCGTTGCCGCCGGTACCACCGTTGCCGCCGGCACCACCGACACCAGCTGCCCCGGCACCCTGGCCGGCGTTCCCGCCGTTACCACCGGTGCCACCGATGCCACCGCCAAGGGCACCCCAAGAGCCATTGGGCCCACCGCCGTAGCCACCATCGCCGCCGCGACCGCCGTTACCGTTCTGGCCACCCGCGGTCGCCGCACCACCAGCACCACCGGTACCCCCGGCGCCGCCGTTACCACCACCACCGGCGTAGTAACCGCCGTAGGAGCTGTAGCCACCGTTGCCACCGGCACCGCCGTTACCGCCGACACCGCCGGCGCCGGCACCCTGTCCGGCGTTCCCACCGTTGCCGCCGGCACCGCCGTTACCGCCGGAGTCCCACCCCTGGGGATCGCCCTCGCCACCATCGCCACCATTGCCACCGTTGCCGTTGACACCGCCAGCACCGGCGGCGCCCCCGGCGCCACCGTTACCGCCGTTGTAGCCGTGCGGACCCGTGTAGTCGGCCTCGATAACACCTATGGAGCCGTCGCCGCCGTTGCCGCCGTTACCGCCGGCTCCGCCGGAACCGGCACCACCGCCGGCCGCACCGCCGTCACCGCCGTTGCCGCCCGCGCCGCCACTGTAGTAGTAGGTGCCGTAGGTGTAGCCGTAGTAGCCGTCGCCGCCGTTTCCGCCGGTACCGCCGTTACCGCGGGTGCCACCGGTCCCGGCATCCCCACCAGCGCCGCCCGTACCGCCGTGCCCACCGGCACCGCCATACCCGCCGGCCGTGGCACCATGCCCGCCCGCGCCGCCGTTACCGCCGGTACCACCGGCCCCGGCCCCGCCACCGACACCACCGGCGCCACCGTTACCGCCGGTGTAGCCGCCGTTCGCACCCGCACCACCGCCACCGCCGTTACC
>Ga0116183_1006248_pt1 | contig 10984 bp, 7 predicted proteins | sample AD_UKC078_MetaG_FD_89753 | JGI IMG/M metagenome (GOLD analysis project Ga0116183, IMG submission 89753) | Active sludge microbial communities of municipal wastewater-treating anaerobic digesters from USA - AD_UKC078_MetaG | ecosystem: Engineered > Bioreactor > Anaerobic > Digestate | place: USA...
GCAATAGTTCAGGAACTGCTTGATATAAAGGTTTTATGTAACGCTAAGCAACTTTAAATAAGTTTTATTACTATCGTGTAGCATATTTTTCTAAGATATCTGTCCTACTATTAGAGGTGTCATCTCAATCTTTAACCCCCTTTCGAATATAGTCTGTGGAATAATTAAAAGATATAAGTAAAATTAAAAGGTTAATGATTGATGTTGTTCGTTTTATCTATTGAACTTTTCTTTTTGAGTTAGTTATGTATGTTTCCTCTGTAAAGGCACCCTTATAAACCTCGTCATCGAGAAAGCCTAAAATCTCTTTAAGCTTCTTTTTGTCTTCAGGTATTATAAGTTTTTTGTTTTCAATGGTAATTTCTAATCCGCAGTTTTGCGCCAGTTTTTTTATTTTAGCAGCAGAGTTATTCTTAAGAACACCTGAATCATTTATTGCTGCAATTTTTCGGCGTATCCATGTGTCAGCCATCAGTTGAAACTGGTCTTTGTTCGCGATACTTAACAATTCCAATCCACTAAAACTTTGAACTTCAGAATCCGTTGCGGAGCGGTAATAATCACTCAGGTCAAATATTTGTCGAGCATAAAAATACGATGAAAACCTAAGTTCCATCTGTGTGTATACACAATCAATAGTATCTGTAATCCCGATGCCCCATCGGTTCTCACGAATAAATGTATCTTGATCAAAGAAAAGACTAAATTTTTTTGTGGAAAGATACTGTTCTTTACGAAAGCGCTGAAAGGCAACATTAAAAACCTCAGTATTGCCCGTCTCTGTTCGCTCACCGACAAATATTGCTCTAATATCTGGCTCTGCTTCTTCCTTATATGTGAGGGTCTGCAATCCAAGCGGATTTCTGACTGCATCAGTTATGGCCTCTGGTAGATGAAAATTACAAATAGATAAACCTTCGTCTTCATTCGGCTTATAGCATCCATCAAAAGGTACTATTTGCTTGTCTGAAAGCAATGGAACTGCAGCAGTAGCAAAACTTCTACAAATAGATGTTTGCGTAGACCTATCTACCTCCAATAATTGAACTGGATTTTCGTTTCCATCATTCAATAGAACCATAATTGAACTATTATCGAACATTCCCATTTTCCCCCTTTGCATCTATAAGTAATTTTTCAAAGACTCTCATTACCATTCTTACATCAGCTTTGTTACGAATTTGTCTTCTCTTTGAGATAAGAATATAATCTCCCACCCCGGTGCTTTCTGTTTCTATTTCGTAGAAGTGATAGCCTGCAAAAAATAGTAGGATGTTTGGCAGCGCCATAATTGCCGGAATAATAACTAAGATAAGCATAACGATGACCACTATAAGAGAAACGATATGGTAATCTGACATAACCATATACGCGAATGGCAGCACATAAGCAACCACGTAAGCTACTAACCATGAATCCTTTGAAATGATTTTTGAAACATTGATGTTTTTAACCGAGCAGTTTTTCTTCCCATAGGAAAAATAAATAGCAAATATAACTGTCACAGCTACAGCAACGGAGATCAGGATAGCCGGAGCATACCAAGTCTTAAATTCAAGATACCATGCTAAAGCTGTCATAACCATGAGAGGAACAGCGTTTGCAAGGTTATAAATTGTCCGTTGAAATCCGTTTGCCATAGCCTCATTCTCCTTCTTATTTCTACACTAAAATCCATATAACTCTGAACATTTCGCTCATAGCTTTTTATATTTCCTCAGCTTCACTAGTTTCAACGTCTTTCAGAGTTTTGCCTTCGGCAGTTTTCCAAGCCGTATATCCGTTGGAACTTGCACCCGTTACAAACATCGAAGCTGCTGATGGCGAGGAAAAAAGCACATCCTCAAGAAGAATATTATTTTCATCTACTTTAGCCTTTTCTCTAGCTTTTTTTGCTACTCCAGAGCAAGTTTTTTCATTTGTTTTGGAATTAATAACACTTCCTCGCAAAACGATATATCCTTCACTTGAGCGTTTACATTGTGCCTTTACCGTCATTCCACTATTTTGCATCTTTTGCTCCATGGAAAATTCGAGGTAATCATCGGTCTCATTGCATACTGTATTTTGTATTGTTCGATTTTGAACTAATGGTACAAAAACCAGATGTCCAAGAACACCCATTACTATTTTTGCATATTCCACATATTCTTCAAGTTCGCTCTCTTTTTCCTCTGTGACATTACCGGCATTTGGTTCATTTCCATTCTTAGCTTCATAACGATTAGCTGTTAATGCAAGTGCAAAGAACCGATTTTCAAGCCAGCTTATCTCAGTCGCTCCCAAAATATTATTTGAAGTCGTAAATGCTACCGCTTCATACCAATCTTCAAGTCCTTGTTTTGGAGAAGCATGATGTTCCTTCAAACGATTTAAAATACCCTCTCCATTTTTTCTAGTCCCAGATTGGCCGACATAAACTAAAGGCTTATCTCCATCGCCTTTACTGAAAAGGAAATAAACTCCGCTTTGTTTTAGATAATCTATATTCTTGCAGTCCACGAGTTTTATTCTCGGAATTTTATAAGCAACGCCTGTCCAATTAGCAAGCGTACACTTTATTCGCCCGTTTGGGATGCTGTCCATAAGAAAATAATTCATGTTTTTGCCAGCCATAGCGATGCCTCCTCCATAATCATTAGCTCGGTGTTCATCAGTCTGTAAATTTAGCAGATCCGCCAATACCAAAATATCTCTCAAAGAAAACCTTCAACTTATCTATTACCGTTTGTTTCTTCTTTGCACGATTACTGCCCCCAAAACGGCTAACAGGTGGCATAATTGTGTCTATATCAGTACCAACGGTCTTTATCTCACCTTCTCGGAACGAGTTCTCTAAGAAAACTCTCGTTTCCTCAGGCTTCAGCTTTTCTTCTTGGATGAGTAGAACAAGGTCCTTTTCTCGCTGCTGGGCAACGAAATCATTCCATTCGTTCATAACATCATCCACTTCATTGATTCCAGCGATGAATGTTTCAATCAATTGTTTTTTACTGCGAAGTTCTGGGCTTGCATCAACGGCCTTCTTTATAGTAATCAGAACTTCCTTATCCTCACCATGGGCATCGTGGTATTTCTTTACAAGCATTAGAATATAATCAATGTTAATCTCAATTTGCTTGATGAGTTCAACCTCAAAAACTATATCATCAATAATGTCGGTGCTTTCGCCATTTTCACGCTTTCGTTTCCACTCATCTCTTAAATCTTGATATCTACCAAGGTAGTCTTGTAAGTCTCGTTCTGTAATCATCTCTCTCCCAGCAAATTCATCGAAAGAAGAAAGAAGATTTCTCATGCGCAAAATTGCACCAAATAGGGAGATGAAATCCTTTTGGTTTTGTTCTCCGACAATTTGTGGTTCAGATATTGGAAACTTAATAGAAAGATCATTAATCATATCAATATAGCCTGGCATATGCTTATCATCAGATATATATCCCTCGTAGTAGTCTTTGAAGCTTCGCAGCAGGACAATCCCTCCTGCATTTTTATCGCCAAACAAAGAGATGGCAGCATCAACTCTCTTTTGCAGGCTACGGAAGCATACAATGTTGCCGAATGTCTTAATACTATTCAAGATACGATTTGTACGGCTAAAAGCCTGTATCAATCCGTGCATTTTAAGGTTCTTATCCACCCAGAGGGTATTTAAGGTTGTCGCATCAAAACCTGTAAGAAACATATTGACCACAATTAAAAGATCGAGTTCCTTATTCTTCATGCGTAGTGATACGTCCTTATAGTAATTCTGGAACTTATCAGAAGATGTATCATAGGTGGTATTGAACATCATGTTATAATCAGTAATTGCTTCCTCCAAAAAATCGCGTGAACTCTTGTCCAAAGCTGATGTATCCTCTGGATTTTCCTCGTCAAGAATTCCGTCGGCTTCCTCTTCATTTGGAGCATAACTAAAAATAACAGCAACCTTTAATTTTCTAGTCGGATCTGTGCTCATCTGTTTACGAAACTCGTCATAGTACAATTTCGCCATCGGAACAGAAGCAACCGCAAAAATAGAATTGAATCCACTAATTCTCTGCTTTTGTTTTATTTCTTCGACAGCACCTCTATCAGCAGATGCGACATCAGAAATATTGGTTAGCTGACTAAAAATATAGGATTGATTTCCTCTATAGGTTTTCTGATCAAAGTGGTCCAAAATATATTTAGTGACAAGGGAAATACGCTTTGGTGCCATAAAGGCTTTTTCCCTATTAATATCCCACACTTGCTCGTCATCTATATCTCTCTCGACATCCATAGTTTTGATGTAATCGACTCTGAAAGGTAGAACGTTCTTATCATTAATTGCATCCACAACTGTGTATGTATGCAACTGATCACCAAATGTCTGTTCGGTTGTCAAAAATTGTCCATTCCTCATTGCACCTGCATTAACCGGAAATATTGGCGTTCCTGTGAACCCGAACATGTAGTATTTTTTAAAGCTTTTTACGATGGCCATATGCATGTCACCAAACTGACTGCGATGGCATTCATCAAAGATTATGACCACCTGCTTATTATAAACAGCGTGTTCTTTATTCCTTTTGATGAAATGAGAAAGCTTTTGAATGGTTGTGATAATGATATGTGATTTCTTGTCGCTTAACTGTTTTGCTAAGATCGCAGTTGAAGTGTTGCTGTTGGCAGCACCTTTTTCAAAGCGGTCATATTCTTTCATGGTTTGGTAGTCAAGATCTTTACGGTCAACCACAAAAAGTACCTTGTCAACAAAAGATAGATGAGAAGCTAGTCTTGCCGTCTTGAAAGAGGTCAATGTCTTACCAGATCCAGTAGTATGCCAAATATAACCACCTCCGGCAATGTCTCCATATTTTTTATAATTATGAGCAATTTCAATTCGATTGAGAATCCGCTCTGTTGCTGTAATCTGATATGGACGCATTACCATCAACATGTTCTCTGCGGTGAAAACACAATATCTCGTTAGTATATTTAAAATAGTATGCTTTGCAAAAAATGTCTTTGTAAAATCAATGATATCTGGAATAACGTTATTGTTTGCATCGGCCCAAAAGGATGTAAACTCAAAGCTATTGCTGGTTTTTCCTCTTTTTGCTTTGCCAGAACTTGCGTCCTTAATGGCGTTAAAGCGTGTACTGTTAGAATAATACTTGGTGTTCGTCCCATTGGAAATAACAAAGATTTGCACATACTCAAAAAGACCGCACCCGGCCCAGAACGAATCACGCTGATAGCGATTAATTTGATTAAAAGCTTCCCGAATGGCAACGCCTCTGCGTTTCAATTCAATATGAACCATTGGAAGCCCGTTTACAAGAATGGTAACATCATAGCGGTTATCATAGCTTGCTCCTGATTCCTTGCCTATGACATATTGATTGATTACTTGCAGCCTGTTGTTATGTATATTTTTCTTGTCAATCAACATAATGTTCTTTGAAAGAGCATCGTCTCGTTTTAGGACTTGAATATAGTCATCCTGAATCTTTCGAGCTTTATCCACAATGCCATCATTCTTATTGGCAATGCAATCGGCGAAGAACCGTTCCCATTCGGTATCGGAAAATTGGTACTTATTCAACTCCTCCAGCTTTTTACGGAGGTTAGTAGTCAAGTCTGCCTCCGTATGAATGGGTAGATATTCATAGCCTTGCTCACAAAGCATACGAATAAACTCTTTTTCTAACGCATCTTCACTCTGATAACTGTCAGAGCGTGCTTTTTCCGGTGTATATTCTGTAACAACTGTATTTTCTGATGTTGCGGCAACGATATTAAAAAACGGCATACTCTTCACCCCCTTACGATAATTCTTTGAACGTCAACAATTTATCCCGATAATATTCATATTGCTTTTGGCGGGCTTCGATTTCTGCGGGAAGACCGGCGGAAATGCCGGTTGTCAGCGTATCAAACTTATCGAGCATTTCAACAATTCGGGCTTGTTCTTCAATGGGTAGAACAGGCATAACAAATTCCTCTGTAACCTTTAATGATATCTGTGGCATAGACCCCATCCCTGATGCAGCATCCCTAAACTGTTGAATACTGTTTTTAAGGACATAGTAAAGATATTTCACAGATATTCTGTTTTCAGCTGTATACGCCCACATTTCATTTTTAAATGTAAATGGCTCTTCGTAAAAAATAGCATCGATCACTCCACGAGACTGAACTAAAACAGCAGGAACTCTTGTAATATTTGCTTTTGGTATATCTTCTTCAAATGCATTGATAACAGTCTTTCCTCCCGCAAAGATTCGGATATCACCCTCAAGGTTTTCAATCTCCTTCATCTTGCCAGCTGTAATAGGAGTTCCTTTTATTCTTGTGTATACATCTTTAATTTTTTTGTACTCTACTTCATCGCCGAAGGTCAGCAATTCATCCCTATAATACTCATACTGTTTCTTTCTCGCTGTAAGCTCCGCTGTAAGCTCCGCTGTAAGCTCCGTAAAATTGTCCAGTATACGGACAATTTCACTCTGCACAGGCAGAGGAGGGAGGGGGATTCTAAAATCTTGCAATGTTGAAAGTACTATATAAACCATTGCAGCTTCATTCTTTCGACTGTCCAAATACGCCTTAAGGTTATTGCTGAGTGAATAATATAAAAACTTTACTGAAACAGACGGATCAAAATCAGTTAGCACATAGGTACGCTGATAAGCATCAAATTTACCAACATAATACTTAACATTACCTACGTTTGCATTTCCTGCAATAAGTAAAGCTTCTGTGTCCCATCTGTATTGATCAATTCGGCTCGGCTCTTTTGCTGTTGTAAAAAACAAATATCCACCGTTTTCAACAGCGGCATTTGCATTAAGTTTTCCTGTTTCTATTTTGCAAACATTTCCAAGTGGTCTATACTCCACCCCATTCGGGCATAACTTCGCAATCAGTTCATCCAACCTGCTCATATGCCCACCTCGATTTCTTCGATGATGGTGCGAATGGCTGCACGCAGTTCATCCTCTCGTGCCACAATCCTTTCAATCTCCGCATTCAACTTCACAATGTCAATTTTCTCACGGGTGTCCTCTGCTTCCACATAGGTGGAAACTGAAAGGTTATAATTATTTTCAACCACTTCTTCATAACTTGCAAGGTGCGAGAAATGCTTGATTTCTTCGCGGTTTGCAAAGATGTTTACAATGCGTTCGATGTTTTTAGGTGTCAGTTTATTGTTGTTCGTAACCTTAATACATTCGTTGGTTGCGTCAATAAACAAGGTCTTGTTATCGTTCTTGTTTTTCTTCATCACCATAATGCAAGTGGCAATAGAAGTGCCGAAGAACAGGTTGCTCGGCAACTGGATGATGCAGTCCACATAGTTGTTATCTACTAAGTATTTACGAATTTTCTGCTCTGCACCGCCACGGTACATAATACCCGGAAAACATACAATAGCAGCCGTGCCGTTGGATGCAAGCCAAGAAAGGCTGTGCAGTATGAATGCCATATCCGCCTTGCTTTTAGGTGCAAGAACACCGGCAGGAGAAAAACGAGGATCATTGATAAGCAGAGGGTTCTCATCACCAGCCCACTTGATGGAATAGGGAGGATTTGAAACGATCAGTTCAAACGGCTCATCATCCCAGTGTTGGGGATTGGTCAGGGTGTCCTCACACTCTACATCAAACTTATCAAATCCAATATCATGCAGGAACATATTAATACGACAAAGGTTATAAGTAGTAATATTAATCTCTTGACCATAAAACCCAGTGGTAACCGCATCTTTTCCAAGAACTTTTACAGCCTTGAGGAGTAATGAGCCAGAGCCGCAAGCTGGATCGTATACCTTATTTATGGTTTTCTTACCAACCGTACCAAGTCGAGTTAGAAGCTCGGAAACATCGGCAGGAGTAAAAAATTCACCGCCAGATTTGCCTGCATTAGAGGCATACATTGTCATCAAGTACTCATATGCATCTCCAAAGGCATCAAAATCGTGATCCTTAACATAGCCAAGATTCATCGTGGCAATTCCATCGAGAAGTTTAGCTAGCCTTTCATTTCTTTTTGCAACAGTGCTGCCAAGCTTGTTACTATTCACATCAAAATCATCAAAAAGACCCGCAAAGCTGCTTTCAGATTCTCTACCTTTTGCAGATTCTTCAATGTCGTTAAATACACGTTCTAGCGTTTCGTTCAGATTGTCATCCGTCATAGCTTTAGCTCTGACGTTGCAGAAAAGTTCACTGGGTAGTATGAAGAACCCCTTTTCCTGCACCAAGTCAGCGCGCGCTTCCTCAGCTTCTTCATCTGAAAGTTTTGCATAATTAAAATCGGTATTCCCCGCCTCAATCTCGCCTTCGTTAATATATGCGGTCAGATTTTCCGAAATATAGCGATAGAACATAGTTCCAAGTACATAATTCTTAAAATCCCAGCCGTCTACGGCACCTCGTAACTCATCAGCAATTGCCCAAATGGCACGGTGTAATTCCTCACGTTCTTGCTCTTTTTTCATATCAATCATGATTTCTTTCCTCCAAAACATCTTTTTTGTCTGCGTCAGCACTGGCGCCACTCTCAATCCAAGAATCAACTTCTGAAAGCCTAAATTTATACAATCTACCGACTTTGTGATATGGTATTGCCCCTTTTTTTATCCAGGCTCTAATTGTATCTTTACTGCAGCCCACATGCTTTGATATTTCTTCAAGGCTCAACCATCGTTCTGTATTATTTGGTTTATTATTTTTCATGTCCAATAAACTCCCTTCATAAGAATCAGTCACTATATTTTCTTATTAGCTCTTCATAATATCCTTTTACGGTGCAGTAAGCATTCCAAACATCTTTTTCTGGCGACTTTAAGATGTTAATTAAATCGCTATAGTTTTCTGGTGCTTCAAGCATTTGGTCAAAGTCAATCTTATATTCGTGTCCAAAGCATACGAGATGCTGATTTTCATCACGAACATAATTCTCCACCGCATGCGTTCTCTCATATGCCTGCAAATCATAAGCATCCTGCCGCAATAATCTACGAGGTAAAATTTTGTTTTTACCATCGGATGGATCAAAGTAATTCTCTCCAAATATCCCTACTGTCATGAATTCTGGATATTCAAGTGCATTATCTAAAACAGCCAAAGACAAAAAGCTGGGAATATTCAAGTGTCCCAATAGAATTGAAAAAATTATACTTGATGGCTCTGCAATAATGGGTTTTAACGGAACCCACTCAGCATTATTTTTATGTACACATATGACAACTATATCGGTATCAACCACCTGGTATTCAAATTCCCTATACCCATGTCGTAGGAAAGATATAAATTCTATAATTTCAGATTTACCATCAAAAATATTTTGTAGGTATGGTTTGAAAAAATATCTTTCAAACTTTTCGGATGAAAATTCGTATAGCATTTCAAAAGCATCATATCCATCAAAATCAGTTACAGGCACATCCCAAAGCGTCCGTCCAAGGTTTTCCAATTCTTCAGGAGCAGCTAAAAAATAATATTGAGCAAATAGGTATTCCTGAAAACCAGGATCGATATACAAAAGCTTTATATCCTCTTCATACATCATGCAGGCTGTTGCGCAAGCGTCATGGATAAAATTCTTGCTCGTCATAATTTTCGGGTTTTCAAGTTTATCTTTAGCAACCAGATTATTAAAGTACTCATCAAATGTGTCGAGGTCGAACTCCACTTCATGCTTTATGTATGTAGCGGCACAAAACTCCCTAAATATCTTTGTAAACTCTTCAGCATTCTGTGCGCTTCTAAATACTCTTGAATAACCTTTCTTTTCCTCATCGTGTCCACATACAATCGCATCATATACAGTTCTATAGAATAATCTCTTTTTTCCTTGAAATGGATCTACTATCGGATATTTCATAACGACAAAGGTCAACAACATTGGATTTGAAGCAAAAACCTTATGTTTTTGCAGATATTCACCCTCCATGTAATTTGTGATCTCATTCCTTATAGCCTCGTCTTCGGATTCCTCTAAAAGATTATTAATTAAAGCTGACGACTGTTCTCTGCTAAATGGGCGAAGATACAATTTGGCGAATCCTTTAACAGCCTTAATTATGTCACACTCTCTTGATGCCATGACATACTGGTTATAAGGATATCTATCAACGAGTTCATCTATTTGTCGTTGAAAAGCATTCATATCAGAAGGATCTATCTCGTCAGCACCATCCATCAGTATTTGGCACTTACCAGATGTCATCAATTCCATTACTTTTTTACTATTCAGCTGTCTATCAAACATCTCAGCTGTCTTTACAATATGATCCTTCAATAAGTCGTTGTTTTCACTGAAATCACGAAGTTCAATCAGGATAGGAAGCAGTCCTGTTTGCATATGTTTGTTTATGGATTCGAGGAATAGATGCTGAAGCATCATAGACTTACCCATTCCTCCGTTTGCAACCAGAATAACTTTCCTTGAGTATTCTGAAATTAAGTCAAGATTTGCATTTTGAATCATTTTTTCTTGGGTTCTACTGTGCCTATTTCTCGTAGCTGCAAGACGACTGCTTAGTATATTACAAACATAAACATCTTCTAACAAACGCTCTTCTCCATCTGAGAAGGGCGTTTCTATTTTTTCATACTTTGATTTTGTTCTCTCTACATACTCTGGAAAAGAAATAATGTGGGCGTCTGGCTTGTAAAAATAATCGACGACATCGTCAGCATTACCATTGCCCTGTGCAATCGCATAAAACTGTTTCGATAAAGCGTAGGCAAAAAGACGTTTATCTGGGGTTTCTCCTTCGTGCAATTCAATTTTGAAGCTAACCATGATATTACGCAGTACGCTATCGTTCAGATCTCTTGTAATTTTATCAATAAAACCATCTTCGTTAAAGTGGGAGACAACTAAGCTCCATATCACATTTTCTGGGTTACGTGTACCATCAAACCATTTACCATAAGAGCTGTTTGATGTTGGTAAACAATCATAGCAATCCTCAGTTAGTGCAGCCCTCATAAAGTATTCA
>Ga0116183_1006257_pt1 | contig 10967 bp, 8 predicted proteins | sample AD_UKC078_MetaG_FD_89753 | JGI IMG/M metagenome (GOLD analysis project Ga0116183, IMG submission 89753) | Active sludge microbial communities of municipal wastewater-treating anaerobic digesters from USA - AD_UKC078_MetaG | ecosystem: Engineered > Bioreactor > Anaerobic > Digestate | place: USA...
ATCTCAAAATATTACAGTTTGAACGGAGCAAAAGTGGATTCTACATGGGCAGTCGCGGAAAGACAAATGAATCCTTTTAAAGATTTGGCAAAAGACGTTCAGATCAATTACGAAGATTATTATTTCAACTATCCTTCTAAAGGAACTTTGATGGTTTCATCCGGGGTTATCAACAGGGAATACGTATATCAGGAACCTGTTCCCGGAATGGAATGGCATCTGCTGCAGGAAAAAACAAAAATTTTTGGCTACGAGTGTATTAAGGCCATTACAGTTTTCAGGGGAAGGGAATACCACGTGTGGTTTACGCAGGAAATTCCAATTTCTTCAGGACCCTGGAAATTTAACGGTCTCCTTGGACTGACCTTAAGGCACAAGATTCTGAAGAGCTCTTCACAATATTCCGGCCAGGGAATTGGAATAAATACTTGTCTGCATTGATGACAGCCATTGATAACTGCCTTTTAACTATGGATTATCTATACACTTTCCATAAAAACATTTTGCGAAATCTTCCTCCTTCAGTTTATGAGAAACTTCTGAACAAAAATGCCATTTGTTTTAAAAACATTTCATCATGACTCTGTCTTGTTTATTAAGATACTTACTAATAACCGGTTGTATTTATGTGTCTGTGTCACTACAAGCACAAACTAAAATTACCGGGAGAGTTCATGCAGAAGATCCTGTTACAATCTTTGTTACTCTTTGCCGGCAACCGGACAGGGTCCTGGCTTATGACTTGATAGACGAAGATGGTAACTATCAGTTGATTTTTTCCGCCCCGGAGATTGATTCCGTAGATGTGATTATTTCCGGAATGACTATAAAAAAGCTGCAGAAAACAATTAAAAATATTTCACAGGTATTGGATTTTAAAACGGAAATGAGCATCGTCAAATTAGACGAAGTAGTGGTCACTGCAAAAAAAATAAATACTAAGGCAGATACCATAAGTTATTCAGTTGCTACATACAGTGATCAGAATGACAAAGTAATCAGAGATGTACTCAGAAAAATGCCGGGAATCCGCATAATGGAAGACGGTCAAATCCAATACAAAGGCAAATGGATACAAGATTTTTACATTGAAGGATTAGATATGTTGGAAGGCCGCTATGAAATCGCCATCAATAATATCAATGCAAAAGATGTTGCCTCGGTTGATATCATGGAAAACCATCAACGGGTCAAAGCACTTCAAGGTAAAGAATTCAGCGATAAAACAGCCATTAATCTAAAACTCAAAACATCTTCCAAAGGGGCCTGGGGGTCTAATTTTTATCTTGCGTTGGGAGGAACCCCGTTTGCTTACGATGCAAACATAAATGCCATGGTCTTTTCCGGGAAGATGCAAAATATATCATATTATAAAACCAACAACATTGGAAAAGACTTGCGCAAAGAAATGAATCGCACAGATATAGGATCGGATATACCTGTCAACCTGGTCTCACCTTCGGAACCCAATATCTCTCAAAGATATTATTACCTGAACAAATCCCACGCTGCGACTTTTAACCAATTGTACAAAATCAATGAAAACGAACAGCTTTCATTCAGTCTGAATTATTTTTATGATCGTGACAACCGGCATTCGTGGAATCAATCAAGCTATTTTGTGTCTCCGGACAGCACATTATTAGTAAATGAAGACAACAAGACAATAGAAAAAACCGGCAGTTTTTCAACTATGATCAATTATAAGAAAAATGCGAACAATCTTTTTCTTCAAAACAAAACTGCCTTCTTGTACCATAGATTAAACGGATCGGGAGATGTCAACGATGGCCTTATTACAGAAACTGTATCATCCAGAAGCTGGAATTTTGCCAATAGTTTCTCACTCACAAAAAATACTGGTAAGGGAATATATAATGTAGTATCGTCGATCCATTACAATTTTATTCCAGCTGAATTACAGACTGTTAACGTTTTTTCAGAACAATATGATTGGAAACAATTCCGGATGACCAATCGCTTTTCCCTCTTCTCCCGTACGATCCCTCATTTCAGGTTTAATATGGACGGCCAGTTTATTTTAGACTACAACCATATCTATACCAGACTACTAGCATCTCAGGAATTTTCTAACAACCTCAGCGAGTTACATTATAAGATTTTGCTTAATCCCTATTTTCTCTTTTTTAGAAGAAACTTGCAAATCATGTTAACGTTGCCCGCCGGGTGGGAGACGTATTGTAACCTTAAAACCTTTCCAGCTATCCAACCACAGCTAAGTCTTCAATGGAAGATAAACGACCTGTTTAACATAGAAGGATTATATATCTATCGACAATCCTATCTTTCACTATCACAACGACTTCAGGAAGCATACTATCAAAATTACCGTACGTTGTATTACAATAAAGACGTCGTTCCGTTAGGTAAAACGGCTCAACACCAGATAGCTTTTTCCATAGATTATCAGAATATTCTTAAAATGCTCTTCGGAAATCTCGGGCTAACCGTTTCCCATTTGAACTCAGACCAGATCCTGAACAATTCCTATTCCGGAGAGACCATCATCATAAACCGGCAGGAATATCCGGCAGATACCGATATCAAACAATTAAACGCATCTATCAGCAAAGGTTTTTATACGTGGCAGGCCAAGATAGCCTTATACGCCGTATTGGGAAAAAGTAAAACAGTCTATTCTATATCACAGGAAATATATCATTACCGGAATGATTTTATACAAATATCAATGGATGCTGTATTGTCCCCGGTAAAATTCTGGAATTTGTCCGTAGCGGGAGGGTTTAGTTATTCCAGTGCTTACATAAACGATCTGCAGAATGGCCGACCTCTCCTGCAATGGCATGGGAACGTTCAATCAATACTGTATGCCGGGAAAAAACTGTCATGGAAATTTGATTTTAATTATTATTATAATAATGCCTTCGATACTGGCAAAAACAAGTTGTTTTTGAACTCCGTTATAGAATGGCAGTCTAAGTTGGGCATATTTTCACTCGATTGTATCAATTTACTTGACACAAAAATATATAGTGTTTCACGTAAAAGTGCCATTCATGAATATTATAATAGTTATTCCCTGCGTGGGTTAACTATTCTTATAGGATACAGGACTAAACTTTTTTAAAATAATATAAAATGAAAAAAATCATTTGTTTGACGATTTTAATCTGGATTGCACTCAATAGTAATCCGACGCTGCATGCCCAAATAATCCGCACCTATGCGATGGATCAGCCTGACTTTATTATTCTCGACCAAAACATTTCTAAAAAAGAAATCCTGGATACTTCTTACTTAAACCTGATTTATAAACTCGATTTTAAGGGAGATGAAGCTGGCACCAGATTATACGATGAGATGTGCTTGCAAACCGGGGCTTTATATACCAAGTTTTATAGTCGCAACATGCATATCAACGATTCTATATGCACCGAACAATCCAAAGTACAGCTACAGGTCCCTGTAGCGGACCCGGCTTGGCAGAAATACGAGATATACTGTAACATCCAGGAAAAGAAGATTACAGTAACACAAAGGGTTCCTTTCACACAAGCTGTGTATCAATATGAAGAACCGGCTCCTGAAATTCATTGGACACTAAAAGCTGGCATGGATACTATTATGGGTTATCCGTGTTCAGAAGCTACGACAGAACTTTTCGGACGGAAATACACTGCCTGGTATAGCCTGGAAATACCTGCACCTTATGGACCATGGAAATTTTCAGGACTGCCCGGTCTTATTTTACAAATCGCAGATGAACGGGGCGATTATATTTTCACCTGCATTGGAATTAACCAGCATTCTGTACCGATAGTGCGTTATGATTGGAAATACCGGAACGTATCAAAAAAAGAGTGGATGTCTTTTGAAAAAAAAATGTATGAATATGCCGGACAATTTGTAAAAAACAGTGGACAGAATGTAATCATTATGGATAACTCAGAACAAGGATATCATCTTTTACCGGAAGGTTGGGAAGCATATTATAACCCTATTGAATTATCAAAATAAAAACTTCGTTGCTTACCAAGAGAAGAGGTCATTGAAAAAAGAAAGTAGGAGGAATTAAGCCTCTTTTTGTCCACCAGCACATTGAAGATTACCTTAACTTGAATTATTCATAAATACTTAAAAAAAGGTGTTTTTGTTCTTTAATTACAGCTTAATTAATTATATTTAAAGTTATTACAAACAAACACGTTGGTCATTTTCTAATGCTTTCAATAATTCAAGATAGATTATGAAACCTTTTCCGTTTTATAAGCAACTAGACTCCAGTGACTGCGGTGCAACCTGCCTACGCATGGTAGCGAAATATTACGGATGCGATTGTTCCGCCGCCCGATTAAGGGATTGGTGCCACACTTCCAGGAGCGGAGTTTCATTACTGGGAATCAGCGATGCAGCGGAGAAAATAGGCTTCAGGACCGTTGGCGTAAAAATTACACCCGTTCAGCTTTGTGAAGAAGTTCCATTGCCCTGCATTATTCATTGGAATCAGAATCATTTTGTGGTTTTGTATAAAATAGGAAAACACAAGAAGGATAATCCGGTATTTCATGTGGCCGACCCGGCTGCGGGTTTGCTGAAATACGAGCGAACGGGTTTTATGAAAAGCTGGCTTGCCCGTTCCGACCAACTGGACAGTGGCATAGGCATCGCATTATTGCTGGAACCCACACCTCATATGAAATCAGACGGGGACACCGGGTATGAAAGGTCTTTCGGATTCGGGACTCTTTTCAGGTACCTGCGTCCTTACCGCAGCTATCTTGTACAATTAGGAATAGCTATACTCACCGGTAGTATTATTAGCCTGATATTTCCTTTTATTACACAATCTATAGTTGATACCGGTATAGGATCGGGGAATATTCATATTGTATTGATGTTTCTTATTGCGCAGGTGATGCTCGTTCTTGGACAGATGGCCAACAACCTGATCCGCAGCTGGCTTATGTTGCACATGAGTACCAGAGTCAGTATTTCCTTGATTTCCGGATTTTTAGGAAAACTCATGAGATTGCCCATCTCATTTTTCGACTCTAAAAGAGTGGGTGATATTATGCAACGCATAGGAGATTACAACCGTATCCAGACGTTTCTGACCGGCACGGTACTCAGTATAACTATGGCTGCTGTATCGTTAATCGTATATAGCGTTGTAATGGCTGGTTATAGTCTTTATATATTGGGAGTTTTTGTTTTGGGAAGTCTGTTGTATATCACCTGGATCCTGTTGTTCATGAAACGACGGCGCAAACTGGATTATATGCGCTTTCAGGAAGCTTCTGCCAATCAAAGTACCCTGATCCAACTAATTGGCGGTATGCAGGAAATCAAACTGAACAACTGCGAACAGCAAAAACGCTGGGATTGGGAGAGGATACAGGCCCGTTTGTATAAGGTAAGCATAGGCAGTTTGAAATTGGGTCAGACGCAGGAAGTGGGCGGTACGTTTATAGACCAGACTAAAAATATTGTAATCTCATTTCTGGCAGCCAGTGCTGTAATAGACGGAGGCATGACCCTTGGGATGATGATGGCCATGCAGTATATTATTGGCCAATTGAACGCCCCTCTGTCGCAGTTTATTTCTTTTGTACAGGCTACGCAAGATGCCAAAATAAGTCTTGAACGACTGAATGAAATCCACGAACGGGAAGACGAAGAACCCGAGGGCTCCGGGAAAGACCCCGACATACCTGTAGAAGCCGATATTGTATTCAATAACGTTACCTTTCAATACGGCGGTCCCCGGTCCGAAAAAGTGTTGAATAATATCAACCTTGTGATTCCTGCGCGCAAAATTACGGCCATTGTAGGGACAAGTGGCAGCGGCAAAACAACCCTGTTGAAATTGATTCTTGGTTTTTATCCTCCTTCGGAAGGAGAGGTCTTACTCCGAGGCAGGCGCCTGGCTACGTATAGTGACAGCATCTGGAGGAAGCATTGCGGAGTAGTGATGCAGGAGGGTTTTATTTTCTCAGATACCATTGCCAATAACATTGGTGTTTCTGATACCGAACCGGATAGAGATAAAATGTTACAGGCGGCTGAAATTGCCAATATTCAGGATTATATTGAATCGCTTCCCCTGGGATACCGGACACAGATTGGTGTAGAAGGTCAGGGACTGAGTACCGGACAAAAACAGCGGCTTCTGATTGCACGGGCAGCTTATAAAAATGCCCCTTACCTGATATTTGACGAGGCTACCAACTCACTTGACGCCAATAACGAGAAATGCATTATGGAAAACCTCCGGCGCTTTTTTGTGGGAAAAACGGTTGTCATTGTGGCACACCGGTTAAGCACCGTGAAAAATGCAGATAATATTGTCGTTCTTTCAAACGGGTCCATAGTGGAGGAAGGAGCCCACACGGATTTGGTAAAAATAAAAGGCCATTACTATAACCTGGTTAAAAACCAGCTTGAATTAGAGAAATAAACTATGCCCGATACAGAAAGTTATTTCAGTGAAGAAGCTTCCGAAATTATCGGGACTCAGCCCCGATGGATAATACGTTGGGGTATTACACTGGTATTCATTTTGTTTGCTGGAGTTTTGGCTGGATCTTATTTTATTAAATATCCCCAAATTATAAAAGCGCATATTGTTATTTCGTCTTTTAATCCGCCAGTAGATCTTATAGCACGACGGGACGGTCATATAGATTCTTTCTTTGTGGCCGACAACAGCCGCGTACAGAAAGGAGATATCATATTGATGCTGTCCAGTACAGCCAATTATAAGGCCATCACCTGTGTTGAAAATAATCTGACCAATACTGTTCAAACCGATTACTTAGCACTAATCCGGGAACCGTGGGTTGAGCAAAATTACACCCTTGGCGAAATTCAGTCTTTTTTTAATGAATTTCAAACCTATTGCCTGGATTATCGGCATTATCTGGAATCGGACATCACAGGCGGAAAAAAACGGCTGATTGAGCAACAACTGGATCATAATCGCGAATATTATCGCTGGCTAGGGTTACAAAAACAAATCAAAGATTCTGTATTTCTTTTTCAATACCGGAATTATCAACGTGACTCAATGCTTTTTATAAGAAAAATGATTACTCCGGTTGAATATGAAAATTCTTTGCGCGAACTGCTGGAAATGAAAAGTACCCTTATAGGCTATGAAACGGATATGGCCTCGGCCAGATTGTCCGGCATGCAAACACAACAACAGGCAGAAGAATTTTCGATTGAGCATGCAAATACCATTGCCGGTTTTGAACAGCATATCAGCCAAAGCAGGCAGGGTTTAATAAACAGCATTCAATCATGGAAAGAGCAATACCTGCTCATATCTCCTGCCTTCGGACGGGTTACTTATGTAAATTACTGGCACAATAACCAATGGGTCAAATCCGGTGAAAGACTGCTGAGTATCATCCCTGAAGACAGTGATATAATCACAGGGCGGCTCTATATTTCTATCAACGGTATTGGTAGTGTGGAAAAAGGACAGACCGTAATTATCCGGTTGGATAGCTATCCGTATATGGAATACGGCATGATCAATGGATATATCAACAATATTTCTGCTGTTCCGGACGACGAAAACAAATACGTTGCGGAAGTCATATTTCCGGAAGGCCTGACAACCACCCGAAACCTCCACCTTCCTCTTATTCAGCAAATGACGGGAGAAGGAAGGGTCGTGACTAAAGATATGCGGCTAATAGAATATTTATTTGATAAAAAATGAAAATTCAACTGAATTCCCTTAATTTCAGCGTAACTTGCCTGCACAGAGTAGCTAAATATTGCGATCTTAAAGAACTTTGCTGTTAAAGACACCAAAAAATTGGGGAAAAGAGCAGGATTTGAACGCCGGGAGGCGAAACTTTTAAAATGTAACCATCTGATTTAGTTTGCATTAACTCTGTTTTTACCGAAACTTTTTTTAAGGCTATTGACAATCTTACAACTAAGTTGTAAACTTGTTAAAACTTTGATTATGAAAACGTTTCTTTTTTTATTTGCCTTGTTTCAGGTAACTACCCCGGCTTTCACCCAGGATAGTACAAGCACAAAGAAAATTGATGTCAAGCCGGATTATTTTCACCCAAAATCTCTTATAGTTGAGACCTTAACGGCCGAATTCGATGGCCAATACGTTTACGTACATATAATGAATTTTACCGGAACTGCTCTGATTGAGATCAAGAATGCTGCCGGAGTAACCGTAGCGGTGAATTATGCATCCATCGCCGGTGCTGCAACTGTTAAGATTCCTATAAATGACTTATCATCTGGTGAATATATTATTTATATCACAGCAGCCTATAGGTATTATGGGGTATTCCTGTTATGAAAATTCATTTACCATCTTTTTATTTATGATTTTCCGAAAAATAAACTCAGCCGATATATATAAGAATTTGCTAAATATCAAGCAAATCACTCTTGAAGTTACAGATGCTTGTAATCTGAAATGCAAATATTGCGGTTATGGTGATATGTATTTTGGTTATGATAATAGAGAAGCAAAATACATGTCTTTTCACCAGGTTAGACTTTTGTTAGAGTATCTTTTTATTATTTGGGAAAAAGACCGTCCGGATTCTAAAATACCAAAGACTTATATCAGTTTTTACGGTGGAGAGCCGTTGTTAAATATGAATCTGATTATGGCTGTCGTTCAATATATCGAACACCAAACCATCAGCAGGGATTTTGTTTTTTCTATGACAACCAATGCCGTTTTATTGGACAGGTATATGGATTATCTGGTGGCCCATGATTTTCATCTTTTAATTAGCCTCGACGGAGACAAAGCGGCTCAGAGTCACAGATTGGACACATCCGGCAGGAATTCGTTTGAGATAGTATATAAAAATGTAAAAAACTTACAAAATAAGTATCCGAAATATTTTACAGATAACGTGAATTTCAATTCGGTACTGCATAACCGGAATAGCGTGGAAGGAATCATGGCTTTCATGAAAAAGGAATTTAATAAACGCCCCTCAATATCGGAGCTCAACACCTCTGGGATAAAATCCGATAAGTTCGATGAATTTAAGAAAACCTTTAGAAACAAGATGGAAAGCCTCATGGCGTCAGGTCATTGTGAAAAGATATCCGAGGAGTTATTTTTATCGGACCCAAGAACACATGAGTTATTACTTTTCTTATTTCAATATAGCGGCAATTATTTTAAAGATTATAACAGCCTGTTTATAGATGAAGAAAACTTTACGGTTACACCAACCGGAACGTGTACACCATTCGGTAAAAAAATGTTTGTTACAGTAAATGGTAAAATTTTGCAATGTGAAAAAATAGACCATTCTTTTGCTTTGGGTAGTATATCTGAAGAAAGCGTATTATTGGATCTTGATTCCGTTGTTCATAAATACAATAGCTATCTTGAAAAGATGGAGGCTCAATGTAAATTATGTAAAAGAAAAAAAAGTTGTACACAGTGTCTTTATTTCATCCCTGGTATTGATAAGAACAAAGCTCCGGTATGTCCCGGATATACAGGAGATGCCGCTTTTAAATACTATGCTGTGTCCTGTATGGATTACTTGAAAGACCACCCTTATTTGTATGCAAAAATCATGAAAGAGGCTATAATGGAATGACTTATGAAACAGGTTTTAACATTACTCCCAGACACTTTTTTATGGCTGAAAGCTAGTGCCGGGTTACTGTATAATGCAAAAACATTTGAAAAAGATGGCTTCAATTGTACGCCCTCACTTAAATCCCTGTGCTCTGCTTTACTATTTGTTGATAATCTGTATTCTGTTGAAATTGAACCGGAGAATTTCACAGCAGATGAAGCAGAATTTGTTGACCTGGTAATCAGGAAAAAATACGGATTCATTACAAGACATCCGGCAAAAGCTTATTCACTTCCGCCCGTTCTTTCTATTCAGAATGATATAAAAAAACTGGAAAATAGTCCTTCAAAAAGCTTTGGCGAGGACATCCTGAAGTATTTGACAACCCTTACCATATATGCCGGCGGTCGTTTTTCAGGGCCTTTGTATTACCGACAAACCTTTTATCCGTTCCACTCCGAAAGTTGTCTTGAGGATTTAGAGATATTGAACTTCCTTGGTCATATACATTCCCGGTATATTAAAAAGGTCAATATTGTTTTTTCACATATTGAGTCAACAAATTTTTTAATATCTCTTACGGAAAAACTTAAAGCAACGGCTCCAGCGGTTGTTTATTATTGCCATGTTCGGGAACTGTCAGATAATGTAACCTCCGTTCTTACACAACCCGATGTAACAACTATCCTCATATGCGAATACGAGCCAGCCTCACTAAAAGTGTTGAATGATTTTCTCGCATCCGACGAATCCCGAAATTCCTTTGAATTTAATTTCCTTATCAGGAGCCAGACTGAGTACAATTACTGGGAACATCTGGTAGCACAATATAAAATACAACTGTACAGGTATATCCCAATTTACGATAATAATTACGCTTTCTTCAAACAGTTTGTTTTTTTGAATGAAGAAGATATTACCAATACAAGACTATCCAAGAGGATTGTATTCGCACACCAAGCAGTTAATATTAATTTTTTTGGAAAACTAGTCTTGTTACCCGACGGATTGATTTATTCCAATGTTAACAAGCCACCCATCGGATGTATGCAGGATTCTCCTTATGACTTAATTAAAAATGAATTACACAGAAACTTTGCCTGGCGGGTAATCCGGGACCAGGAGCCCTGTTCCGGATGTGTTTACCAGTGGCTTTGTCCTTCTCCCTGCCAATATGAATTGATTCTTGGTAAAAACAATTTATGTACAATAAAATAGTTTTACGCGGTCTTGCCAGCCGGATAAACCCTATTCCATCAGATCAAAGGTTGTAAACATATCAAAGTAAAAATGAAAACAGGCATAAAATTTATATCTTCTTTTCACAAGAACCGAGAGCAGGTAATCGTGATGCAGAAACCGGTCTGTATAAATCATCCGGAGCGGATG
>Ga0116183_1006261_pt1 | contig 10960 bp, 7 predicted proteins | sample AD_UKC078_MetaG_FD_89753 | JGI IMG/M metagenome (GOLD analysis project Ga0116183, IMG submission 89753) | Active sludge microbial communities of municipal wastewater-treating anaerobic digesters from USA - AD_UKC078_MetaG | ecosystem: Engineered > Bioreactor > Anaerobic > Digestate | place: USA...
ACTGATGATTCCCGATTTCCGTACCGCAAGCCTCATACAGCAAAAACTAAAACTCTTGAGCTTTAACATTACTTCGGATGGAAGACCCATTTTAGGAATGGATTCTTATGAATTGTTTCGTTTGGTGTTAGATATTAATCCTAAGTGTGTATTGGTGCCGGCACATATTTGGACACCTTGGTTTTCGGTTCTTGGCGCAAGTTCAGGTTTCGATAGCATAGAAGAATGTTTCGAAGATCTTACTCCATACATCCATACTCTCGAGACTGGACTCTCGAGCGATGTACCCATGAACCGTGTAGTAGGCAAGTTAGATGGTTTTCATCTAATTTCTAATTCCGACGCCCATTCCCCCGACCGTCTCGGCCGAAATGCCAATATCTTCTTCTGTGACAAATCTTTCGATGCCATTACTGAGGCTATGGCCCGTCATCAATCAGAAACCATCGACCTTTTCCCACAAGAAGGAAAATATCATTTTGCAGGTCATAGAAAATGCAATGTTTCTTTCCCTCCCGATGAAGCCGCCTATCATCATGGAATTTGTCCGGTTTGTCATAAAAAACTCACTTCGGGTGTGCTCGACAGAGTTTTTCAACTGGCTTCGAAAACCCTCCCCGACGAAGAATCTATTTCTCCTCGTTTTCATTACATCATTCCTCTACCTGAAATCATTGCCGAAATTATCAATACAAAATCTTCGTCTAAAAAAGTGATGGAGAAATATTTTCAGACTCTAAAAATTTTAGGACCGGAGTTAAAAATTCTTTTACAGATACCTTGTTCTCGGATTGCTGAACATGCCGGTGGTGAGCTGGCCGAAGCAGTCGAAAGATTACGACAGCGTCGGGTGATGATTACTCCAGGATTTGACGGGGAATATGGGGTAATTAAAGTCTTTCGCCTAGGTGAAGCTCAAAGCTATGCCCAAAAATCTTCATTATTTCATGATGAAAACCCATTAACCCGTCCAACAACCTATCCCCTGCTCAGTTTTAATATCCATCAGGTACTCGAACAAAAAGTTCTCTATTCAGCAATCCCTGATTCGTCAATTGAACAGAAAGCTGCTTATCCCGCCATGGATGAGTTACAAAAAGCCGCTATCGCTCATGACCAAGGACCAGCTATTGTTATTGCAGGACCTGGAAGTGGAAAAACCTATGTGCTCACTGAAAGAATCTCCCGCCTGATATCACAAAATATTGCACCTTCAGAAAAAATTCTCGCAATTACTTTTACTACACGAGCAGCTCAAGAAATGCGTCAGCGCCTTATGTCACATCCCTCCCTCCATCAACAAGCCGCATCTATCCCCATCAGTACAATTCATGCTTTGGGTTTGCAGATTTTGCGCGAAATTCCGCCTTATTCATCTTTCAGACTGATTAGTGAAGCCGAAAAAGTAAAAATCATCCAATCAATTTCTCAGGCACAAAATCAAAGCTCGGCTAAAATTGCCAACTACATCTCTCTCCTTAAAAATCATGCCCTCAATTTTCACTTTAATGAAGTATTTCAAGGAATTGCCAATCAATACGAATTCTATCTACACAATAATCAGCTGATGGATTACGAAGACCTTATATTATTGCCTTTAAATCTCATGAGAGAAAATGACCAAATATATTCACAGATACAAAATCGTTATCGGTTTATTTTGGTTGATGAATTTCAAGATGTTAATCCAGCTCAATATGATTTTCTAAAAATCATCACTCATCCACAAGATAACAATCTTTTTGTCATTGGAGATCCATTGCAAAGTATTTATGGCTTTAGGGGAGCTTATCCAAGTATTTTCGAGACTTTTCTTCAGGACTTTCCGCAGTCAACCACTTATCGTTTGGGAAAAAGCTATCGTTGTGGAGATAAAATCTTAAAGGCCGCTTACGAACTCATTGGCAGTGGAAATGGCCTCGAAGGCTTACCTGAAAGAGGTAAAGTAAATATAGTGCAGCATGCAACCGACAGAAGTGAAGCCGAATTCATTGCTCGATCTATTGATGCCACGACAGGAGGCACGCGTTTTTTTGCTTATGATAGCGGCGTGGCACAAGCACAGTCCGAAACTCCCTTATCTGAATTCGCCATCTTATGCCGTACAACACGACAATTTCCTGCCATCATCACAGCATTGAACAATCATGGCCTCCCTTATCAAACCGCTCAAGCAGGAAATTTAATCGATTCGGAACTACTCGCAGAAATTATACTTTACTTGCGCAAAATCCTCGAAACCAACAAGGAAAACAATGGACCTGTTGAAAATCTTCTGAAAAATTATTTCGTTCATAATCTTCCAGAGAAGAACGTAGCCAAGGATGACCAGAAAATTTTCATGGAAATTGCCAGAGATTTCGGAAATGACGTGAAAGGTTTTATAGACTTCATCGATTTGAATGCACCTACAGGACTTTATGCAAACAAAGAGAACGCGGTTCAGCTTTTAACGCTACATGCTGCTAAAGGCCTTGAATTCGAACACGTTTTTATTAGCGGTTGCGAAGAAGGCATCATCCCCTATTCCCTTTTCGAAAATCAAGAAGCTGATACTGAAGAAGAAAAACGACTGCTTTTCGTGGGAATGACTCGTGCTAAAAAAACACTCTCACTCAATTATGCCGACTCTCGTAAGATTTTCCACCAAAACATGAACCTCCCACCAAGTCATTTCCTCTCAGCTATTTCGCCAACAAACGCCATTAGAACAAAATCCAATCTACCCGACAAACGCGAGGGACAACAATTAAGTTTCTTCTGATTTTTTCCCATGCCTTCTTCTTGAATTTACGTTTGAAATTCATCTTATTAATAAAAAATTTATATGAGTAATTGGTATAAATATCCCAATTAACGATTGCCGGTTGGCGCAGTTGCCGTTTTGCGGGCTTCGTCATTGTCCACCATTACTGCACTTGCCAGCGGGAACTGAGCTTGCAAATTGCACTGAAACCGCTATGTTTCATACCGCTTGTTAGCAGCAGCTTTTTTATAATCTTGTCACTATTCCATTAATCGCGCTAATACAATTTTTCAAATACTCTAGCTGTATCTGAGTTACATTTCCAAAGATATCGTGGTTCCCGGTAGTCAATCTTGAAAATGGAGTAGCCTTAGCAAATGCAACAACACCTGTTGTTTGAAAATCTCTAACGTCAACTACTCCGTTTGTGATAGCATTAAATGTAAAATGTTGAGGAGTTGAAGATAAAATTTGATTAATATCATCATCAATAGAAGTTAGAACTGAAGCATAAGCAGAAGCAGGTCCCATATACTGAGTTAATCTATTTTTGACAATCAAATGAATCTTTGGGAGTTGTCTGCCTGCTGTTGTAATTTTATTATTAAATGCATATTGGTTATATATAGCAGAAGGAAGATTAAGTCCATACACTAAAGAAAAAATATTACGCAAGGCTCTTCGAGAACTGTCATCAGCCATTACTGGGACAATAAGTCTTTCTGTTGCAGCAAGTGCAATTTGAGTATAAATAGCAAAACTTGGATTCGTGTCAATAAAAATCTCATCGTAATTATTTTCTTTATCTGCTGCATTTATAAGGTCATTCAACCAATCAACAACTTTGATATAAGTATCCACACCAGGAATTTGAGTAATTGACAAAGCTGAGATTGAATTTGACTGTAATTCAACAATCCTATCCCCAGCAATTAAATCAATGTTTACAGGAACATTTGGATTAAGCGCATTCGGATTAGATGTAAATAGTGCCGAATTAATTGTTGGAATATTATATGGATTTGAAAGTCTTTCTTGAAAGTAACCGCCAATAGAACAAGAAGTTGTATTATTATATAAATTATTAAGATTAGTTCCACCATTACCTAAAAGTCCTCCCATTAGAAGTTCTGATAAGTTAGCTTGTGGACACAAATCAATTGCCAAAATCTTTTTTGTTGGATTAAGAATAGCATATTCAGTGATAGTTTGAAAAGCTAAGCTAGTCTTTCCCGTTCCGCCTTTATTATTCCAAAATGTGTATCTCATAATCAGTTTTATTTTAAATTATTAATTGCTCTAAATCGTTTTTTTAAAGTTGCAGCTAACGGCTGAGCTAAAAGATGGTGAGTATTTCGGAGCATTTAACTGTCAACTTGCTATGAAGCTTATTAGATGTACTACCCTTCAAATTACCACTTTCCGCCCGCTTGATTTTAGCCTTTGTTACCGTTTCGGGCTTTTTCTCAATTTGCATTTTGAAGCGATAGTGAATTATTTATAGGATTAAAGGAATATTTTATTAGCCGAACTTTTTTATTAATATAATTCAGTCTGGTTGAAATATAGTCAACAACATCTTGATTAAATTTATTAGCGATACCAATAGAATGAACCATCCGTACATTTCCGTTAGCTATAGCGTTTACTGCCCAACCTTCATAATTCATCAACTTATCAAGTTCATTTGTAGTAAAAGTGCTTGCTTTCAATTCAAGAATTGAATACCAAATAACATCACCATTTGAATTATGTTTGATTAACATTATATCAATCTCTTTTTGTGAACTCGTAGGAAAGAATGGAACAAAATAATCATAATCGCCCAAGATATTCTTGTGTCTGCCATTTTTCAAATCATTAATAAGCAGACCTTGAAAAGCTTTCTCATAATGCAATCTATCACCATAATGAGTTAAATCAAAATTAAGGGATTGATTAATATGTTGTTGAATGTGTATCGGTGTTATAGGTTGAATAAGTGGATTTTTTTCATAAAACATCTTTAAAAGGAAATCACCATCTTTTTTTGTCAATGAAATACAAGCGTGTCTACCTACTGCATCGCCTCTCTGTTGTTGCAGAGACCAAAACAGCCCCTTATCTTTTAGTTGCCAAATTTCATCCATTTCAATTTCATTCGGAAAATTTATTTTATGTTGAAACTCCATGCGTAAAGCAAAACGATGATCGATTATACAATTTGGTAAATTTGTAAGATTTGATTTATCATAGAAAGGTTCAGAATTTGCTTCGAAAAGAGCTTTAATTTTTTTCTCACCCTGTATATAAAAGAATAATAAATCACCTGGTTTAATTCCAATTAACTCACACATTGCTCCTTGTCTTTGTGCTATGCCTTGTCGATTTGTAGCATTGTGGCTTGGATCATTTATCGCAGCAATACCTGTTGTAAAATGCTCAATCCATGTTTGTATAGAAACTGTAAGTAAAAAATATTGCATAAAACTTATATTTAGCCATGAGCACCTCTATAGTTTACTCTTTCTGTCATATATCTGTTCATATTGTAAACTATCTGGTTTATTAACTCCATTCTTTCATTCTGTGTATGTCCCTTTGGAAATTGTACTGCAACAGGCAAATCCTCTCTAATGATTCTACATGTTTCTCCTGCAGCACCAGTTCCTTGCTGATAGTTAACCTCAATCCAATTATTATTATCTCGTCTTTCTAATATTGGCATATAGTGATTATCATTATGAAATCCACAACGATATTCTATGCCGTTGATGTCTTGAAAATAAACTCCAAAAAAATTGAATGCCATAATATTTTATTTTATATTCGTTTTAATAAATTACTAGCTAGTGTTTTATAAATTGTTTCTTGTTTTGTGAGAAAGTGCTCGTAAAGTAGCTTTAAAGTTGTTTTGTTGGGGAATAGTGTTAATACAATTTCTTTAAAGATTTCTTCATTTTCGAATAGTTTTCTAAAAACAAGAGGTTTTAAATCTTTGATTTCTTCAAATGTATGTTGAGCATCTAAATCGAAATTAATTTCAGGTAAATCAGGTATTTCCTTTTTCCAAAGTTCCAAATATTTCAAAATTTCATCCCAAATATCAGAGTATCCAAGAAAATCGAACAAAGGCTTGCCATAAAAAATTTGTGTTTCTATATTATAATCAGTTGTCATCTTTTTCAACTCAGCTATATAAAAATTCTTATTTTTAATGAGGTCTGGGTCAATAAAATAAAAAATCCCAACTAAATCTTCTTCGGAATATTGGTTAATCATTATATCCAATTTCTTTTCAAAGTTTTCAATTTGACCACGCTTTTTCGTAGAATCATGATCGTCTCTTACTTTTTGCTCAATAAAATACACTTTATTTTCTTTCAAGAAACATAGATCAATGCTAAGATTATCACCTGAGTCAGTAGTAAATCTTTTTGGTAATATTGTGCAACCTTTAATTATTAAATATTGCTCTATTGCAATTTCAAAAGCATCTCCAAATCGAATTTCATGAGATTGTAATAAATTTTGTAAAATTTTCGCTTTAGGTTTTGTTGGTCTAAAAAGTCCAATATATCGACTTGGCGAACTTGATATTTTTTCTAACAAATCAGCTTTTGATTTCTCAAAAATTGTTTCATTAAAAATCTGTTTAAATTGATTAAATTCCATTATTGCCATAAGTTAAAAAATTTTCTTCGGGTTCTTTTACTATGTCGTTATCAAAAGCCAATTCTTGATTATATTTTCTGGGAGAATCATTTAAATAATGTTTTTCATAATCATGGCGGAGTTCGTCAATACTAATAAATTTGTTTTCTCTTTTTATATACCAGTATAACCAGCCATTATTATTTTCCTTCTTCAGAATTTTTGCACTAATTTTATGTATTGAACCCACATCGCCTTCATGAGTTAAAGAAGCATCAGCCATAACCTGAGCACAATGTTTACCATCTCTGGAATATAGATTTTCACCAATTTTCACATATCCTTTTTCTACCAAATTACCAAATGGCACTTTGGGTTTTCTTTTTTCAATTTTATATTCAAGTAATGGTTTATCAAGGGGTTTTACCTTTTCTAATCTTTCATTACCAACTTTAATATAAAACTCTTCTCTGTCAAATGCAATAAAACGTCTACCAAGCCTTTTAGCAACCGCAGCAGTTGTTCCACTTCCTGAAAAAGGATCTAAAACAATGTCATTAGGATTTGATGTTGAAAGAATAATTCTAAATAATAATTCTGCTGGTTTTTGAGTTGAATGAGCTTTTTGTCCATTTACCTTAATACGCTCATCACCTTGACAAATAGGAATAAACCAGTCACTTCTCATTTGTAAATCATCATTCATAACTTTCATTGAATGATAATGGAAGGTATAATTTGATGATTTTGATTTTGTTGCCCATATTAAAGTTTCGTGCGCATTATTAAACCTTGTCCCTTTAAAATTGGGCATAGGATTAGTTTTTATCCAAATTATGTCGTTCAATATCCAAAACCCAATATTTTGCAGGATTGCACCAACTCTGAATATGTTGTGATATGTGCCAATTACCCAAAAACTGCCAGAAGTTTTTAAAATTCTATGGCATTCTTTCATCCATAAAGTAGTGAATTTATCATATTCTTCTTTTGAATCAAACTTATCCCAAGCATCATCAACGGCATCAACCTTTGTTTGATTTGGTCTATATAGCTCTCCATTTAACTGTAAATTATATGGGGGGTCAGCAAAGATCAAGTCAACTGAATTATCAGGTATTTTTTTTAATAATTCTATACAGTCACCCTGATGTAGCTTGTTCAGTTCTAATGGTCCAATGTGTGTCATTCTTAATTTTTTTATTTTATCAAAAGTAAATAAATTTCTTGATTCTTCATATTTGTTTTAATCTCTTTTTTTTAGCATGAACGGTAACGTTTTATAGTATGGGATCGTGCGGGATTATGAAGCGATTACCTATCAGTTTACACCGACTTTTTTTACGAGCTACAGACCTTCGCATACCTCTGAAACCCGCCTGCACTATACCATGTGTTGTGGTTAGTTTTTCTCAACATATAAATTGTAATAAAGATGATGGTTTTCAACATATTTATATTCATCACCTGGCAATGTGTGCTTTGAAATGAAATGTGAATCATCTATTTTCTTAAATTCTGAATCAAATGAATCATGAGATTTAATTATTGCTTCGGAATCTTCAACAATTTTTGAGAAGTTTTTATTCTTACAGAAACTAATCATAATACCGAAATTCTGACGCCAAGTTAAGTATCCTAATAGTTGGTTTATAGTGTCATGGTATAACTGTTGACCGCCATATATTTTACATTCCGCAACTAAAATATTCCCCTTGTCAATATTTAAATATATATCTGTCTTTCCATTGCTATTAAAAGTCTCTCCAGTAGCCTTCCCCTCAAATACTGAATTTAAGTTAGCCAGTATCAAATCTCTAAGGTTTGGCTCATCAAATTTTTCATATGTTTTTGGTGTCTTTTCAAATTGCAGACATTGATTATCAATTAGTTTTATTATATCAATTACCTTCTCTCTGTCCAATTTATAATCTTCTTCAGGTGTTTTGGGTTTGATTTTTTGAATAAATGGTTTTTGGTCAATTTGAACTTTTTTCACAACCTCATCGGACTTTCTTTCTAATGGTATTTTTACCATTTCAACTAACTCCTCAAGTCTTTTTTTATCGGAGTCAAGTTTTGATTTCCGAGTTTCAATGAATTGCTCTAATTGAGATTTCAATTTTAGGTTTTCAAACGCGATTTCAGCATTTTTTGTTTGTAAAAGGTTTTTTATTGCTGATTTGGTGCTTAACAAAGCAGATGAAATCTGTTCATTGCTTAAATTTATCCCATAACCTTTTATTTCAACTTCAATAATTATGTTATTTCCTGATATAGTAAATTGTGGACCACCGGATAACGAAATCGCATTTGTTCTTAAATTAAATATTTGTTGAATATTTCGATTAGGCAAAATAGGAAGTTTTACGACTATTTTCTCACATTCAACTTTTAAATCTCCATCTCCTTGATAACCCCATTCTCTTTGATGTGAATAAATCGTTTTTATATATTTTTCATGATTTATTAATTCTTCTCTATCATTGTCAAATTCAATTGGTTGCAAAACATTTCTTAAATAATACTTTACTAGGTCATCAGTCGGTTGTGCTATTATATAATCATCCTTTTCTGATGCAATTTGAATTTTTAATTCATCAAAAAGCTCTCTGTAGAATTGCTCGTATGTTTTATCACTAATTCTATTCATAATCTCGCAGTTCAATTAAAATTAACCACAACTTATTTATACACGCTACTCTATAGCGCCTTATTTCCATATTTGGATGTATAAACGCTATAATGTTGCGTTTTATCTTTCGATGCAAATGTACAAAGTCTTTTCATTTGATAAACCAAATTTATGAAGTTTTTTTACAATTCATCAAATGGGCTCAAACCAGTCTAAAACAATATTTTCGAATTTTTAAAACAGAGAATTGGTTTGTTTACCCGAGCAAAGGAAAATCTGGACTATGAAGTCATTGAAATCTTTGATGTATCAAAGGAGAAAGACCAGAATATTCGGCCGGACATTGATATAAGACTCTCCAGTGTAAAAGATAAGGAAGTTATCCAAAGAGGTTAAGGTTAGTCAAATATTTGGACGCATACAACTTTGGACTGCCTTCATAACGATTCTTTTACTCACTTACTTAAAAATAAAGGTAAGCTATAACTGGCACATGTCAAACCTTGTTCACCTCATTCATATTATCTTATTCGTAAAAATTAATTGATAGCAGTGGTTAAATACGCCATTTGAAGTGCTAAAAAGAGTCTCGACAACTTTCATTTTTACGTGATAGGATTAAATTTAGGAATGACGTTTTTTATGATGTAACATGTTGATTATTAATATTAATTATTCCTTTCTATAATTATTTTGGACAGTTGTGATGCACATAAAAATACCACATAATTCGTTTATTTTCGAATCATAATTTTATAATGGTTGATTTCGTTAAATGCCTCATGAGACAAAAGACTATTTTACTGGCTCTTATTTTGATTTTGGAAGCAAATAACTTTTTGTGTTCCCAACCGGCAGCCTATACGCAATGGTGGAATACCCCACAGCAAGAAAACCCCGCCTTTACAGCAATGAGAATAGAAAAATATCGGTTCCAAGGACTTTATCAATCTCGTTCTTATGGCGATTCATTGATATTGAATACTTTATATTTATCTGCTTTTTACCGCTTCGATTTCGAAAACGCTAAAAAGGATTATGGCTTTGTTGTGCCTCGCTCTAATCCTTTATCCATTGGCATCAGCATATTCAGCGAACGCCGTTCTACCGATACCACCCAATATCCATACGCTATAGTTGGCGCCAGTTTTGATTTTTTAGTCGGTTTTGGCAATGCAAACACCCTTGCAATTAGTATTCAGCCTTACTGGTTCAACTCTGAGGGCTACTATCCAGTTTCTGAAATTTATTTTCAAGGCAACGATACTTTATTGCCAGGTCATTCTCCACATAAAAATTTTGGAGTGAATGCTGGTATTTTATTGGGAATCAAAAAAATGGATTGTTGGACCGATGATCAGCTACATCGCTTCGAAATTGGAATAGCCTTCTACAGAATGTCGATGCCCTATCGTACTTCTATGCGCGATATTTATCCCGGCAAAGAAATTCATGCCCATGCTGGATATCTTTTACCCCTAAGTCAAAAACTCGGAATGGTTCTCAGAACTTCATGGCTATACGAAGGACAACATCTATACAATGGAGGTCTTAGTCTGATTTACAGGCGGCATTTTACTATTGCCGATAGATTTCGCATGGGTTTATATTACAACCATACACATCATCTGGCTTTGACGGCAGGTTTCAGAATCTACACACCTAAAACCACTACTCTCTCGCTCGATTTTGAAATGAGCAGAGATTTTGCACTAAAAAATGAAATAAATATGAAACCTTGGCATAAAAAAGCATGGGAGATAGCTCTAATCATAAAACCCATCAAAAAATGCTGGTCGCTCGATAATTGCTCCAGAGCCTACCAATACGAAGGTTTTTGAGCTCTAACAAATTATAGTTCGTTGATTTCAAAATTCATTCATTCTTCGCTCTTGTCCTTCGGTTTGAATTTAAGCCCTAAATTCAAATTGAAGGCATATTTGGAA
>Ga0116183_1006272_pt1 | contig 10945 bp, 12 predicted proteins | sample AD_UKC078_MetaG_FD_89753 | JGI IMG/M metagenome (GOLD analysis project Ga0116183, IMG submission 89753) | Active sludge microbial communities of municipal wastewater-treating anaerobic digesters from USA - AD_UKC078_MetaG | ecosystem: Engineered > Bioreactor > Anaerobic > Digestate | place: USA...
ACCGTAATAAACCACTTTGGCTTGAATGACCTTGTCTTTTAAATTTATAAACGCCAAACCTGTCCCCCCAGCAAATTCAATATCGCGCCATGCACCGCATCCGAATACAGACTATGAAGCCAGCACTTCGAGCAGCTCCTCGACCACCTTGGACATCTTGAGTCTGAGGAAACCCAGCGAGATCTGATTGTTAAAAACATTTACCAGCAACAACTCCTCATTCACCTTGCAGAAATAAATATTTTCTTTTTCCCCCTTGTGAAACAGCAAGGAAAACTCATCTTCGCCGACAATCCTGGCCATGCAGCTCATGGCTCCGAAATTGGCGGCGGCAAGCGCTGCCAGTGAATATAAATCTATCGTTTCATTCCCGTCATTGATGGACGCGATGACATTACCGGCAGTGTCAATAAGCATGACATTCTGAACGCCGGAACCAATAAGATTTTCAGTTAAAGTCTCATGAATTTTATCAAGCTGCTTTTGGCCTAAAATCATATTTGTATTCCCTCATATCCAGAATGTTGATACACGTACCGGGGGTTGACACGAGGCCGCCCCGAATCAATTTCACGCTTTATAAACAGCGCCCGCCTGCTTTACAGCATCGCAGAACCAGGGCGCCTGAAGCGTAATTTATGCGTATTCCCGAACATTATTATATTATTTATGAATTTTTTTCAAGTATAGAACTTGCTATATCTTTCATTCTTTTGACCAGCTCTTGCGTGTCCTTCATCTGCGTCGCCCTGTTTAGCGATATCCCCGTTCTGGTGGCAAGCTCCATACGTCCTTTCAGACCCGCCTGTTCCTGGACAATTTCAAAAATACGCACTAATTTCTCTCCCATGACCTCCCCTCCACCTTCCAGAGCTTAAGAAACAACCGCGTCTTCAAAAGCATTGATGACCGCCGGCAACACAACGTTGAGCAAAAGCCCCAGTTTGACCAGTTTTTTATTTATCGTTACAGTCCATTGGTAATCGCCGAAGGGAATGACCAAAACGGCCATATTCCCGGCAACATCTATGTAGTAATATTGTCCCAGCTCCGCCGGATAGGTTTTCAGCGCGTTTCTAATCAACGAGGTGGCATCATTGAGTAGCGTCGCCTCAGCGATATTGGCCTTGTCGGTGGCAACCAGAACCTGCCCGTCATCGGTAGTAATAATGCAAGAAGCGACAAATCCCTCACCCAAATCCTTTTTCAGGATGTCCATGCAAACATTCAACTTCTGGATATTCATCATGCCTCCTTATTCTTTCAACCTAATTTTATTTCATCAAAAGCTCTGAGCGCTTTGGGCATAATAACATTGCGCAAAAGCCCCAAAGTGCATTTTTCATTTTTAAATACGATACACCACTGGTATTGTCCGACGATGAAAACCACCAGAGTCTGCCTGCCTTTTAAGTCCACAATATAATGATCGTCCAGGTTATCGGCCGCGGCATCTCTCAATGAGTTTCTCAAAAACTTTGTCATGCGCAGTACGGCTGCGGTAGCTTCGGGAGCATCACGATAGGATGCCATAATTTTGCTCTCGTCGATATGCGAAATACTTGCCGCCACCAGAGCATCTCCCATATCTTTGCCCATGATTTCCAGACATGCGTTTAATTTTTCATATTGGGCATCATCTTCCACGTCTTCGAGCGCGTCGATCTCATCTTCCTCTTCCACTTCTTCCCCATCCGGCTTTTGTACACCGTCATGAATCTCATCACGGAGCCGGGAGCTTTCCATCAGCAGCAGCATCAGGTTCTTGTCAATTTTTCTGGCCACGCCGCTGGTGTTGAGAATCTGCTTGATGTTCAGCCGCACGTTTTCCCATACAATCATTTCCATCGCGGCTTTTTCACCTTCCAGCTCGCCGCAAACCGCATCGTAGAGCTCACCTTGCACAAAACAGAAATGACCCCAGTGGCCCGCATTCAGATAAACCTCCATAATGCAGGTCTGCCTCTCCATCGCTATCACCTGAAGAAAACTGCCCACTGAAAGGCCGAACAGCGGCCAGCGCTGCAGTTCATCCGTCATCCCTGAATCGATCGCCGGCATGTTTTCCAGTTCATCGTTATCAATGATGAGTTTAAAATCCTTTTTCACAATTCCCCCACGAGAGATACTTGATATTCATTAACTTAAGGCATCGTTTTTTTTAAATATCCCCGCCCGGCTAATCCAGACAAGTACCCTGTTTTGTCGTGCGGGCCATTTCTGTTACCTCTGGCCCTGGAAAGCACCTGCCCCGATTTGACGGACAAGGCCTCCAGAATGTTATCCGCCACACTGTTGATATCCAGCGGCTTTTCAAGATAACGGAAAACACCCATGCTGCTGACAATCTCTTCAATCTTAGGCGTACCAAAAGCCGTCATCAGAATTACCGGAATTTTGGGATAGTTCCTGTTCATATAAGCCAAAAGCTCAAAACCGTCCATCTTCGGCATGCTTAAATCCGTCACCACCAGATCGATAACCGGGGCGGATTTAAGGATTTTTACCGCGTCCGCCCCGTTGGTCGCTGTATGCAGATTGAAGTATTTCTTGTATATGCTCAAACCATCAGCAATGGTCAGCAGCAACGGCTCTTCATCATCCACAATCAGCACCTCACGGACCCGCCACTGCCTTATGCCGTCGTCTCCTTTATCCTTAAAAGCGTCTGCCTGACCGCTTAGCTGATCAAATTTACCCGGTAAGCTCGCCATAATCCACCATTCTTGAATAATCAATTTTTTCTTTATAACTACCTAAATAAATCAAGCAAAAGGCGTGCCCGGTGCCGTAGTCAAGATAAACCATGATATTATCAGAAGAATCCCTCTAGACACTTCGGCAATATCCCGACTATATGATCAAGTCGAACCGTTCATTTTGGCCAGCAGAACAAGCTATCTATCATAAAATTGATAAAAAAACTGCTTTGAAAATTATCTTGACAACACCAGCCCGCGCAAGTATCCTTAATTACTGAAAAGTCTATGGCAAACAAACAAGCCGTGAGCTTTTCAGGGGGGCGATTGAGGCGGGTGCGCCGATTTAAAAGACAATAACAATCAAAAGATGGAAATCTGTAACGCCACAACGGGTATTGGGGTAAACTATTACTATCAACCGGAATTACGAAAGAGGTAAACAGATTATGAACTCAAACAATAATCTCAATGCAGGACAGAAAGCACTTTCAACGAAACTGGCAGGATTGATAGCGATTATTGTCGTAATCGCGCTTGCGGGCTTATTTCTTCAAAAGCTGATATCCGGAGGCGATGTCTTTGGCGACTATCAAAGAAGCGTAAAGCTCTCCAACGACGTCAATGCCGTACATGCAAACCTTTATAAAATAAAAAACATGGTGGCGACAAGCCAAAGCAGGCAGGAGATTGCCAGGGCTTCCGACCAGCAGACCGCCTCCCTTAACAAATCCCTCAGCGTGGCCAGACAGGCTCTGGACGGAAACATCGGCGCGGAACAGAAGAAATACTATAAGGCAATAGCGGATAACCTGGCTGAATATCAGAAATCAGCCGCACAAGTTATGCGCCTTGCCCCGATGGGTTCCGACACGGCGTACTTAGCTATCGCCAGTGAAAAAATAGATGTTATTAACCAGCTTTTCAATCAGCTGCTCGAATTTGAAGGAAATCTTGCGGCAAAGGAAAGCGGCTCTTCCGTCCTTTCTTACCTTATCGCGATTTTGCTCATTGCCATGCTCGTCGTCAGCATTATTGTAATTCCCTCCTTCATCAAAAAAATGGTGGACAGTAATGTCGTTGAGCCGCTGCAGGAAACATCAGGCGTTCTTCGCGAATACGCAGCGGGAAAATACGGCAGATCGCTCAACTGGGACGCGGATGACGCCATCGGCGAACTGATACATGCGGTAAACGCGCTTCGGAGCAAAATCAGTGCCGCACCCGCCTCGAGAGCCGCGGCCGAACCGGTACAGCCCCCCAAGGCCCCCGAGCAGCCCGTGCCTGTGGCGGATGACAAAGCAAAAACACTGTCGGACATGATCAAGAAAACGCCGGAGTCCAAAGATGTGGACCAGTTGGTCACATCATCCAAAAAAGCAATTGACAAACTGCAGGAGATTTAATTTCCGGCAAATAAGCCAATTTCAATATCTAACCTAATCGAGGAGGAATAAAATGGGGCATCCTAAAAAAATTTCATATCTGCTGATTACAGTTTTAATGATCTTTTGGGCAAGCTCAGCTTCAGCTGCGGAGATTGTCGTCGGTTTTTCCGGTCCTCTGTCCGGACCGGCGGCCGAGTATGGACAGGATTGCCTCAACGGAATTGACATGGCCATCCGTGAAATCAACGCCACGGGCGGTGTCATGGCCGACGGACAGAAATTCACGTTCCGGCTGGAAAAAATGGATGATAAGGCCAGCCCTGAACTGGCGGTAGCCAACGCACGTCAGCTTCTGGAGAAAGAAGCACTGGCCATTTTCGACCCGGTCCTTTCCTCAGCTGCGGCACTGCTCAAAATCAATGAAGAAGAGTGCGGCGAGTTTATCGTTATGGGATACACATCCTCCGCCCAGGCCGACCATACTAAAAACAATCTTCTGATCGTCACTGCACCGGTGCTTACCGATTACGCCAAAATCTACACCAACTATGCCTGGGGTAAAGGATGGCGCAAGGCGGCTATGGTTGTAAGCCTGGGCGCTTACGGCGATGAGTGGCGTCAGAGCTTTAAAGCCGCCTGGGAAAAAAGAGGGGGCGCCATCACTGCAGATAAACCAGCCAATTTCTATACGAGAACCGACTTCGTCGCTCCTTTGACGGCGGCTATCGCCAGCAAGCCGGACGCCATCCTGATCGGTGGACCGTCAGGCACAACTGCTCTGGCCATTGCCCAAGCCCGTGAGATGGGTTTTAAAGGAGGCTTCCTGATTATTGATCAGGCCAAAATGGATGTCATCGCGCAGATGCTTGACGGAACCCGCCTGATGGAGAACTCCATCGGTACCGCCAACGCAAATTCCATTCCCGTTCCGGCCTATGCCGCCTATGAAAAAAAATATAAAGACACTTATAAGAAGATCAATACCTGGGAGGCAGTGCTCCACTATGAGGCCATGCACGCACTGGCCAAAGCGATAGCCGCCGCGGGGACACAGGATAATGTTTACGCCGTACGGGCCGCTTTCCCCAAAGCCTTCCCCATGATCGGTGACAAGTATCCCGCGGAAATATTCACTGTCTCCCCCGCAGGCCGTTTGCTGATGCCGGCCGTTACACAAACTGTACAGGGAGGAAAGTTTTCGCAGGCGGATGTCTATATCTGGTGACGAAAACAAATGAGGAGTTTGAAAACATCAAGAAAATATCAAAAATTCCCGTCCCCATCAAACTTCTGAACTAGGCCGGGTGGAAAAATAAACGCTTAAACTCAAACGGATAAAAGAACAAACAAATCAAAAACCCCGTTTCCCGAACTGCAGGGAGGCGGGGTTTTTCTGCAAGGCGGTACCGACGGCTGGGTGGAGCCACCAAAGAGTATGGCATTACCGGGTCGTCTGGCAGACTCTGTGCACCTGCTTGACGTCCGTCAGCCCCTGAAAGGCTTTCAAAATGCCATCCTGATAAAGCGTCAGCATCCCCTCCGACATCGCGATATTCCTGATCACTTCGATGCTTTCGCGGCGCTCGATGGAACGTTTTTTTATTTCCTCCGAGTTCAGAAGCAGTTCATGGATGCTCATTCTTCCTCTGTATCCTGTATTGTCGCAGGCGTCGCAGCCCTTCGGGCGATAGAGCTTGATATTTTTTGAGTATGAAATCTTCTGCAGTTTAAAATATTCAGGACCATAGCCTTCGATAATACGGTCAAATTCTTCCTGTGTTGGATTATAAGCTTCCTTGCATTTTTCGCAAAGAACCCGGACCAGGCGCTGCGCTAGAACACCTAGGAGCGAATCAGCAAAATTAAGCGGATCAATCCCCATGTCCAGCAGACGCGAGATAGTTTCCGGGGCGCTGTTGGTATGCAGTGTGCTTAAAACCAGATGACCGGTAAGCGAGGCTTCGACGGCAATTTTCGCTGTTTCAAAGTCCCTCATTTCTCCAACCATAATGATGTCCGGATCCGCCCTTAGGAAAGAGCGCATGGCAGCAGCAAAGTCAAAACCAATTTTGGGCTGGACCTGAACCTGGCGAAGTCCCTTTTGTGTAATCTCGACCGGATCCTCGGCCGTCCATATCTTCCGATCCGGCTTGTTTACATGGCGCAAAACAGCGTGCAAAGTGGTGGTTTTCCCTGATCCTGTCGGCCCGACACACAGTATCATGCCGTAGGGCTGCTCGCAAATTTTCAAAAGCTCACGGTAATTACGCGGCGTCATTCTCATGGCTTCCAGAGGCAGCGTATCTCCTTTGGCCAAAATACGCATCACTACGTCTTCCACTCCCCCCTGTGTGGGAATCGTCGCCACACGCAGTTCAATTTCTCCCACACCGGGTTTTTTAATTTTAATTTTGCCATCCTGAGGGATTCTTTTAACGGTAATATCCAGATTCGACATCACTTTTATTCTGGAAATAATGGCGGCGCGGTAACTGTAGGGTAAAGTCTGGTAAAGGGCGCAGTCGCCGTCGACCCTGTAGCGCACCAGGACATTTTTATCGATGACATCAGGTTCAATGTGGATATCTGATGCCCTGCGTAAAAACGCGTCATTGATGATTTTATTCACCAGCTGGATAACCGCGCTGTCAGACTCTCTTATCGACTCTTCGGTGTCTTCATCCTGAGAGTCGTCACCGGCGTCAAGTCTTCCGATAAGTTCCGTAAAAGTTGCTTCCTGTGAATTTTCCCGGTAGAAAAATTCGATATATTTCAAGATATCTCCTTTAAGAGCAATATCGTATTTGATAGACTTTGTTTTCAGAATATTCTCAATAGTGTCGCGTTTGATAATATTTTGCGGATCATCGATAAGCACGCGGATATTCTTTTCATGCCTCTCGAGCGGAACCCACACTTCCCTCATGAGGTATTCCTTTTTCAGATTTTTGAGAAGGTCGCCAGGAATGGGAGTGTTATGATCGAACGACACAAAATTACATTGGTAGAAATATTCTAGGGACTGGCCGATGTCATTTTTAGTAATTTTGTACTGCTTCATCAATATCTCTTCAAGAGATTCCTTTTTTTCCTTGCTCTCGTTGTTCGCACGGTTCAAATCTTCTTCGTTGATCAGGTTGTTGGACACCAGATAGCCGAATTTCGTTCTTTTGGTTTTAGGATCGAGCCGGAGCTGATTGTAAATTGCCACTCCCAGCGCCTCGGAAATTTCCTGCAGGAGCACCGGCTCCTCGTCTCTGAAAGGTCCGTCTTCATTTTTTTTATTGATCACCTCAACGGCCCCCATCACTTCACCGCCGTACACAATCGGCATGGCCAGAATCTGGCGTACAACGACACCGAATCTGGAATCTCTGTTGGAATCCAGAAGCAGGTCTGAATATTGATTGATCTGAAGATTATTGCTGAAATCGGAAATGTTGATCATCCGCCCGGTGTTGGAAACATAACCCGGGATGGTTTCATTGCTGACGAGAGTTTTTCTTTCTTTGATCTGGCCGTCGGACTGCAGCAGAGTCATGATCTCTCTTTTATTCTTGTTGTTGACAACATAGATGTGCGCCGCCTCCGCCTGAAACAGATCAATGATCAAAGGGCGGGCATTGATCAATATTTCTCTGATATTCTGCGCCCCGTTGATGGAGCCGGTCACATCCTGCAGCCCCTTTTCCAGCCGGAGGATATCCTGCAGTTCAGCAAGTTCCGAGCTGTCTTTCATGGTGAACCTTCCTGTTGAATTTCGTCGTTACGCGAGAATTGAAAAGCTCCAGCACAGAGCCGATACATATCAGCCCGCTGCAGTTCTTCCGCCTGAATCATGTAGTCAAAAGTATCATCGCCATTGTTTGGCACCGCCCGGCACACAGGGCAAACCCGGATACGAAAAAAATCCCCACCAACCGCCGGAGCATATAAAACAATTAAAATTAAACACAGGCCGAAAAATGAGTCAAGGTCAAAATTCCCGGTTCGTTTTGTAAATATTAAACATTATGGAAGAAATGATTCAAACATCATGGAAGCCGGCAACATGTATTTTCCAAGTTATTGAAGGAGGCGGGCATCTTGCGCAATCACAAGCGAAGCAGCAGAAAATTGATCATCATGGAGCCGATGCGCGGATTCGAACCGCGGACCTACTGATTACGAATCAGTTGCTCTACCAGCTGAGCTACATCGGCCTTCATAAAGAGATGACGTATTTATATGAAGGGGATGCGCTTGTCAACATTAAATCCGTATCTATCCGGCAATTGACTTTCCCTCCGTTTTTAGCTAGTTTGCGCCCGAGCACCTTATGATCACGGGAATATCTATGATTCTGTTCCTTCTTACTTTTCTATGCCTTTACGGAGGCATCAATTTTTATTTCTTTGCCAGGGCGCGCGGCATTTTTCATTTTTCGGGCATAGGACAAGGCTTGATCCTGCTTGCCATCATCATGCTGATCCTAACGCCTGTACTGGTTAGATTGCTGGAATCATTGCGCTGGGAGAGTCCGGCACGGGCGGCGGCCTGTATCGGCTATCTCTGGATGGCGTTTATCTTTCTTTTTTTCTTTTCAAGCATCTGTCTGGAAACACTCAGGACCGCCCATAAATTTTTCGTTCCGGATACCGCCACGGCTCTCATTAAAGCCGCCACATTTTATCTGGCCGTAATTATCGCGGCTGTACTTGTCATCTATGGCTATTTTGACGCGCAACACATACGCACCAGGTATTTGGAAATTAATACAAACCTCGCTTTACCGGAAGCAGGAAAGCTTAGGCTTGTCCAGATCTCCGATGTACATGTGGGAATCATCATTCGCAACAACCGCCTTGATCATCTCCTGGAAAAAATCCGCGAAACCCGGCCGGACATTCTGGTTTCCACAGGCGATCTGCTCGACGGCGAACCGGACAACATCATGGAGGACGCAAAGCGCTTCGCGGCCATTGAGGCCCCTTACGGAAAATATGCCGTCCTGGGAAACCATGAATACTATGCGGGGCTGAAACGGTCAGTCGAATTTACCAAAAAGGCAGGCTTTGAAATTTTGCGTGACGACATAACGCAGGTGTCGGGGATAACGATTTTCGGACAGGATGATATCACCGGGCGCGAATCGGGTGATGCACGAAAAAGGGAGGCATTTAAAAATCGGCTCCGCGAAAAACACGACGGCTTTTCCCTGCTTTTAAAGCATCAACCGCGGATTGACAGACAAGCCCAATTTGATTTGCAGCTTTCCGGTCATACGCACGGCGGCCAGATATTCCCTTTTGGGCTGGTCGTAAAATTATATTTCCCGAAGATCTACGGATTGCATGAACTGGCGGACGGCGGTCTTCTGTATGTCAGCCGTGGCGCCGGCACCTGGGGCCCGCCCGTACGTGTTTTCGCCCCGCCGGAAATCACAGTTATCGATCTGATCAGCAAACGCCGGATGCCCTAGGCAAAATGATATCGACCCCGCCGACAACACACACGAAGAAACGTTCCCGCCGCAAAAGCACGAAGCGAATATCCCTGCTTTGTGTTTCACAGGTATCGGTTTAATATTTTTTCAGTGCGGTGTGTGGAGAGCAAAAAATGGATAGAAAAGACAGGGCAGACCTTAAGCCTGGCCTGCCCCGGAATGTTATTTTAAAGAGCGTTGACTTTTCGTGTCAGTCGCGAAATTTTGCGGGAAGCATTTTTCTTGTGAATCAGCCCCCGGGCGGCTGCCTGGGCCAGTGCCGGAACTGCCGCCTTCAGCGTGCTTGTCGACTTTTCCTTGTCTTTATCACCGACTGCCGCGACAACGGCTTTGACTTTGGTTCTGACGGCGGACTTTGCCGCTATATTGCGCTGTTTGCGTGCCTTACTCTGACGGTCACGTTTCTCCGCTGATTTATGTGTTGCCAAAAGCATCTCCTCCTGAACCTAGTTTAATCAAGGTCCGGGTCTTTAACCCAATTACATTTACCTGTCAAGTGCAATTTATCACTTCCCAGGATAACCGGCCAATAGTATCAAGTAATTAATCGGTAATGTCGAGCCCAAATTGATCATCTGCGATAACCATATTTTGACTACCCTTGAGCGGTTTTCATCTCGAATCCCCTGCTACTCGTTGCGCCCCCTTCGGCTTGTGTTTTTTGCCGGAAGCACACCCGGTTTAGCGTCCCGTCGGAGATGTTCCTCGAAGAAACGATCATGATAATCTGATCAGCTGCCGGCTCATGAAACGGCGTTATGGCACTGACAAATAACAGTTTAAGCACAATTTAAACAAACCCCGTGCCATAACATTTTCACCATGATTCTATCATCGTGTATTTACTAATCTATTTACCATCAGCCCCCAAGGGATGCTCTCAGAATGTAATGGTGAGCCCGCCCAGCGCCGTCCAGTCATCTTCAGTGGACGTCAGACCGTATTTGACGCCGGCGTCGAGCGTGATCCTTTCGGAAACATCGTACGAGACGCCACCCAGAGCAAACGCAGGGTGATTGTTGCTTCCCGGATCCGGGTTTCTTTCCGCGCCAAAATTAGCCATCAGTTTCAAACCGCTTAATATTTCCACTTCGGCGGCAATGGAAGCATGCCAAAGATCCAGACGTTCGCCGAATTTATTTTCATTGCGGATGTAACCTAAGTTTGCATGAACCGCGACGGGCTCGAATTCTTTGGTACCGATGAAAAACAGGCGGTAACCGGCGCGGCCCGCGCCCAGACCTTTTTCCTCGTTACCTGAAGGAACAGATATCCCCGGCTTCAATGCCATCGACCAGCCGTCCTTTTCAAAAAAACGCCATTTGGCATCAAAGGCGATGTCGGACAGACCGTCTTCGCGCTCAAGCGGAAAG
>Ga0116183_1006278_pt1 | contig 10936 bp, 13 predicted proteins | sample AD_UKC078_MetaG_FD_89753 | JGI IMG/M metagenome (GOLD analysis project Ga0116183, IMG submission 89753) | Active sludge microbial communities of municipal wastewater-treating anaerobic digesters from USA - AD_UKC078_MetaG | ecosystem: Engineered > Bioreactor > Anaerobic > Digestate | place: USA...
CGAAGCAAACTACGCGCTGCAAAGTAAAATACACATGCAGGCAATCCGATAGGAAGCGGACAGATGTGTTTTTGATGCAAAAAACCTATGATTTCACGCTGTCTGGACGAGGCGAATAGCGGCGTTTCAGTGGCACAGATTGTGCTTTTACGCGGGCAGTCATAATAACTGGCTTTTATTTTTTACGGAGGAGGGTATGAGCGTTATAGAAGGGGCGGCCGCTGTCTTTCCGGGACAGGGCTCTCAAAGGCAGGGCATGGGGAAGGATTTCTATGACCGGATGCCTGTTTGCCGCCGTGTTTTCGAAGAGGCGTCCGATGCGCTGGGCTTTGATGTTGCGGCTATTTGCTTCGAAGAAGATGAAAGGCTGAATCTTACGGAATATACACAACCGTGCATCGTGACTGCCGAAGTGGCCATGCTGCGGGGACTTGAACAGGAATACGGCTTTAAGGCGGAATGTTTCGGCGGCCATTCGCTGGGCGAATTCACGGCGCTTGTCGCTGCCGGCGTAATGCCTTTTGCCGCCACCGTGCAGATTGTCCGCCAACGCGGCAAATTGATGCAGCAGGCGGTCCCGGTAGGTGTCGGCTTCATGGCCGCTGTGATTTCGGAAGGGATAGACGTGCAGGCTCTGCGCGACTGTCTGGCCGGCTTGCCGGTGGACATGGCCAATATAAATTCGGCCAACCAGGTGGTCATCAGCGGCGAGGCATCCGCCCTGCCGGAGGCGGAAGACCGCTGCAAAGAGCTGTTTCAGGCGCCGAAAACCTTCCGCTTTGTCAGGCTCAACGTCAGCGCCCCCTTTCACAGCCGTTTCATGAAAATAATTGAAGAGCCGTTCACGGCAGTACTGGCAAGATTCAGCAGCTCGTTTGACGGGCGCAACGCCTCGCGGGTGACCTCGAACTACCGGGGCTCCTTTCACGAGGAATCTGTGCAGGCCGTCATCGGCAACCTGGTGAGCCAGCTTTCCAATTCCGTGCGCTGGCGCGAAAATATGCAGGCTCTGGCCGGACGCTCAAAGGCGGTTTATGAAATAGGGCCGGGACGGCCGCTGCGCGATTTCTTCAAAACCATCGGCGTGGCGTGCGAGTCCGTCACAAGCTTTTCTTCGGCCGAAAGAATTTTTGCCGCCGGATAATAAACATCGATCAAAACATTTAAGGATGGAAGATTATGGATCTGAGCTTCAATGAAAATCAACTGCTGTATGTGGATACAGTGCGCAAACTGGTTAAAAATGAAATTACGCCTCATATTCTGGAGATGGAAAAAGGGCACAAGTTCCCCTGGTCCCTCATCAACAAGTTATGGGACATGGGCATGATGAACCTGTGCATTCCGGAATCGGTCAAGGGTTTTGAAATCGACATTTTTTCCTCGGCTCTGATCATTCAGGAACTTTCCTATGGTGACACGGGTCTTTCCACTTCCGCAATGTGCAACGACCTGGCCAACGTCGTCATCAGTCAGCGCGGCACGGATGAGCAGAAAGAAAGATTCCTGCGTCCGTTTGTGGAAAAGCCCCTGCTGGCGTCTTTTTGCCTTACCGAACCGGGCGCCGGCTCTGACAACTCTTTGATGACCAGCTTTATCGCCAAACAGGATGACGGTACATATGTGCTCAATGGCTCGAAGTGTTTCATCACCAACGCCTCTTACGCGTCGCAGTTTACGGTGCTTTGCAAAGTCGGCAAACCCACCAGCAATTTCATGGCCTGCGTCGTGATTCCGGTTGAGGAGGTCACTTCAGCCAACCTTCCCGATGTGGGTGAAGGCACGCGGGAAATCGATGTCCCGACCGGAGGAAAAATAATTGTCGGCAAACCGGAGGACAAACTCGGACAGAGGCTGTCCAACACAGCCAGTGTGACTTTTGAGGATGTCATCATTCATCCCGACCAGATCATCGGAGACAGGCGCTTCGGTTTCAAGTACATCATCGATGTTCTGGATTATGCGCGCCCCATGGTCGCCGCCATCGGCCTGGGGCTGGCCCGGCGCGCGCTGGACATCACCATCGAATATACCAGTGAACGCAAACAGTTCGGCCAGCGCATCTGCGACCTTCCCGTGGCGCGCGATATGATCATCAAGATGTGGAAGAAGGTGGAGCTGGCGGAGCTGTCGCTGATCAAGGCTGGCTGCAAAATACAGGAAAAAGCCAAAGACGCGGGCATCTACGCGTCGCTGGCGAAAAACACCTGCGCGGAGGCGGCTATTTTCTGTGCGACGGAAGGGCTGCATCTGCACGGAGGCTACGGCTTCACTACTGATTATGAAATATCCAAACTGGCGCGTGACGCGCACATTATCGATATTTATGAAGGAGTGCGCGAAGTGCAGGACATGATTATCGGCCGGGAGATTGTTTAAACATGTTGTATCTTCACGGCATGGGACATTTTCACCCTGATCATATACTTTCCAATCAGTTTCTGGTCGATCTGGATATCGGCACTTCGCACGAGTGGATCGAAGAGCGGGTGGGGATAGTGAACCGCCGCACGGTTTTGCCGCTGGAATATATCAGGGAAACAAAAAACGCGGATTTCCGTGCGGCCTATGAGGCCAGACAGTATAAAAATTCGCAGATGGCGGCGCTGGCCGCCCATCAGGCACTGGCGCGCGCCGGCCTGAAAAAAGAGGATATCGGGATGATCGTCGCCGGCAGTTCGTCGCCGGACAATGTCGCGCCCGCGGAATCGTCCGCGGTGGCCGCCGAGCTCGGCATTGAAGTTCCCTGTGCAGACATGAATTCCGCGTGCAGTTCTTTCGGCATGCAGATCAATTTTCTTTCCAAAATGGTCCCGGAGGCTTTGCCGCCGTATGTGCTGGTCGTGGACTCGGAGACGCTCACCAAGACGGTGAATTATGCCGACCGGTCCGCGGCCGTGCTGTTTGGCGACGGCAGCGCCGCAGCGATTGTTTCCACAAAAGTTCCGTCACGGGCCGTATTTTGCGGATGCTGTTATGATTCACGTCCTTCAGCCTGGGAAAAAGTCGGCGTCAATCACGCGTGGCGGTTTTACCAGGACGGAAACGCGGTTCAGGGCTTTGCCATCCGTACGACTACGGAAGGGGTAAAAAAGATGCAGCAGCAGTTTGCCGATGGAGCCGGGCGCTTTTTGTTTATCGGCCATCAGGCCAATTTAAGCATGCTCAAAACGGTTTGCGAACGCACGGGTATCGAGTTGGAAAACTGCTGGTATAACGTGGATCAGTTCGGCAACGTCGGCTGCACGGGGGCGCCTTCCGTACTGTCGGCCCGCTGGGATCAATTACGCCCCGGTGACCGGATTGCCATGTCGATTGTCGGGGCGGGCCTGTCCTGGGCGCATATCATGTTGCAAGTGGAGGAAGGCGCATAATGGACAAAAAAGTTGCCATTGTTACCGGCGGCGCCACAGGTATCGGCGCTGCGTGTGTCCGCGCCCTGGCCGCGGAAGGCTTTCGGGTAGGTATTCATTATCGCAAAAGCGAATCCAAAGCCGAGGAGCTGCGCGGCGAAATACCGGACGGTTTTCTCTTGCAGGCGGACCTGGCCGCGCTTGATCAGATTGACGCGATGATCGGAAAAATAAAAGAGTCCGCCCGGAGCGTGGATGTGCTGGTCAACAACGCCGGCCAGTCGATCAACGCCGACATCATTTCCATGAAGGTGGAGCAGTTCGACGAGCAACGCTCGCTCGCTCGCGGTGCGTGGTATCTGACGAAACGGGTTTTGCGCCAGTTCATGATGCGCAGCTCTTCGGGCAGAATCATCAACATCTCCAGTGTGGTGGGGCACACCGGCAATCCCGGACAGATTGTCTACACCATGGAGAAAGCCGCGCTCGACGCGTTCACGCGGTCTTTGTCCCAGGAGATGACGGGCCGTAATATTTTAGTCAACTCCGTTGCGCCCGGGTTTATCGAAACGGACATGACCGGCGAGCTGCCGGCGGAAGTTAAAGACCGCATCATGGCCAACATCCCGCTGGGGCGCATCGGCCGGCCGGAGGAAATCGCCGAAGTGGTCTCTTTTCTGGCAACGAAAGGCAGCTATATCAACGGTGCGGTGATTCATGTCAACGGAGGCCTCTATGGCGGCTGATGAAAGTATCATCGCGGAAGTGCTCGATCTGGTGCCGCAGCAAAGGCCGTTTCGCTTCATTGATGAGATCCTTTCCCTTAGTGAGGAGGAAATTACAGGCGCGTACCGTTTTCGCGAAGATGAAGTGTTTTACCCGGGACATTTTCCCGGCAGACCGATTACGCCGGGCGTGATTCTCGTTGAATGCATGGCGCAGATCGGCGTGGTGGCGTACGGCATGTATCTGCTGGCCTGTCGGGAAAATGTCAGGCCCGCGGAAATGAAAAGCCCGCTGAGTCTGTTTTCACTGGCGGACGGGATTGAGTTTAAAGGGATTGTGTTGCCCGGCGAGAGGGTGATTGTCAGAGGGAGGAAAATATATATGCGCAAAGGAGCGCTAAAAGTTGATGTGCAGATGGAAAGAGAAAATGCTGAAGTGGTGTGCCTGGGCAAGCTGGCGGGAATGGGAGTGAAGGCATGAGAAAAAGAGTAGTCGTCACGGGGATGGGAGTTGCCGCGCCGAACGCGCATGGCCTGGATAATTTCGAGCAGGCGCTCAGAGAGGGGCGCTCCGGCATCCGCCATATACCGCAGTTGGAAGAGCTGAAATTCAGCTGTCAGATAGCCGGAGTTCCGGAAAATTTCGATGAAGTTCGTAAAAGTTACTTTGACCGGGAAAAGCTGCTGTCGTTCAATGATAATATAGGCTACGCGTCCGTTTCGGCGGTCGACGCATGGCGGGACGCAGGCTTTGAGCTTCCCGATAGCAATGACGAGACGGTGGACTGGGACACGGGTGTGATCGCCGGCTCGGGTATCGGCGGCATGGATACGATTGCGTTGAGCGTCGTTCCGATGGTCAATGAAGGGCGCGTCCGGCGTCTGGGCAGCCGTGTTGTCGAGCAGGTGATGAACAGCGGTACAAGCGCACGTATCGGTGGGCTCATCGGCGCGGGCAATCAGGTGACTTCCAATTCGTCGGCCTGCAGTACGGGCAATGAAGCGGTAATTGACGCACTGTGGCGCATCCGCATGGGACTGGCTAAACGGATGGTGGCCGGTGGTTCCGAAGGAGCGTCGCCGTACATCTGGGGCGGATTTGACGCGATGCGCGTCATTGCCCGTAAGTTCAACGACAACCCGGCGGCCGGCTCCCGGCCGATGTCGGCCAGCGCCTGCGGGTTTGTGCCGGGCTCCGGCGGCGCGATGCTGGTGCTGGAAGAGTTGGAAGCGGCGCTGGCGCGCGGTGCGAGAATATACGCGGAAATCGTCGGAGGCTATGTGAACTGCGGCGGTCAGCGGATGGGCGGCTCCATGACGGCGCCCAATCCAGTGGGTGTGCAAAAATGCATCAGGGGGGCGGTAGTGGATGCGGGCATCGGACCGTCGGAGGTCGACGCCATCAACGGGCACCTGACGGCGACGTATGCCGACCCGCACGAGGTAAGAAGCTGGGCGACGGCCCTTGAGCGCACGCCGGCTAATTTTCCCTATATAAACTCGACAAAATCGATGGTCGGGCATTGTCTGGGAGCGGCCGGCGCGGTGGAGTGCGTGGCGTCGGTCCTGCAGATTTACAGAGGATTTTTGCACCCGTCCATCAACAGCGAGGATGTGCACCCGGATATCGCGGATTTCGCGCCGAAAATCCCTCAAAAATGTATGGAATTCCCCGAACTGAAATATCTGGCCAAAGCCGGCTTCGGCTTCGGGGATGTCAACAGCTGCATCATATTCAAGAAGTGGGAAGAAAAATAATTATAAAAGGAGTAAGAAAAATGGATGAGAAGAAAATTTTTGACGAGATGGTGAATATTTTAAGAGCCTATACGAAGGATGCGGCGCTGCTGGAGACGGCCACACCAGACACGCACATCCTCAACGATCTTAAAGTCAATTCCGCACGCCTGGTCGATGTTATCATCAAATGTGAAGATGTCTTCGAGATCAGTGTCGATGACGATGAAGCGGACAAAATCCGCACCATCGGCGATGCGGTAACCATCATCAAACAGAAATTGGGGTAATAACCATGGATACGCGATCCATATTTATGCTGCAGATGCAGAATTTTTTGGGGCGTCTGGCGATTGTATTTGTCGCGCCTTTTTATTTTCTGATTGCCAATGTGCTGCGCTACCGGGTCAGAAATCTGCGCCAATTGCGCCGCGAGTGTGCGGCTGCGATGGACGGCCATAAAGGCCCCTGGCTGATGTGCGCCAATCATTTAACCATGATTGACTCGTTTCTTTTAAGCTATGCCGTCTTCAGCTTTACCAGGCATTTTACAAACTATAAAAAACTGCCGTGGAATTTACCGGAAAGAAGAAATTTCCAGAGCAACCCTTTTCTGACTGTTTTGTGCTACCTGTCCAAATGTATTCCTGTGGATCGCGGTGGATCTCGCGAGAAGATGAAGCAGGTGCTCGATGCCTGCACTTATCTGTTGCGGCACGGCCACACGATCATGATTTTCCCGGAAGGGGGCAGGTCCCGCACCGGGCGCGTGGAGCGCGAGAATGTCTCTTACGGGGTGGGACGGTTTGTCCAGGAAGTTGACGACTGTAAGGTCATGTGTCTTTATCTGCGCGGCGACAAGCAGCACCGCTATGGTCTGATTCCGGCCTGGGGCGACAAGTTTTACGCGAGCATGGAGGTGCTCACCCCGGTAAGGTCCGCCCAGACCGGACTGCGCGCCCAGCGCGATTACGCCCAGCAGATCATCAATCGGATCGCCGACATGGAGGAGAAGTATTTTGCCACTCATCGGAAACGACATCGTAGATTTGAGGCATCCGATGAACGCGCGAAAAAGCACGGATTTGCGCTTTCTGAAGAAAATTCTCACCGATGATGAAATTAGCCTGGTGGCCGGCTCTGGTGACCCGGATGCAGCTTTGTGGTCGATGTGGGCCTGCAAAGAAGCCGCCTATAAAGTGATTCATAAAATGGACAGCGGCGCGGCTTTCCTGCCGCGCCGCTGGTCTGTTTTACCTGCCTATGTCCCTGGGATGCAGCACGACGTCTGCAGTTCTTACAGCGGTAATGGCGCAGCCGGAAGATGGGCAAGCGAGGTATCCGGCCTTGTGCGGATTCCGGGTTTTCATGAAATGCCTTTTTGCCTGCATGTGACACGCCTGTATGTGCACTGTATCGTCTCCGACAATGAGCGGGCCCTGGAAGAGACGCTCTGGCAGGCAGATGCACTTCCTGCCGCGAAGAAAGGGAACGGCAGCGATCCTTCCTCTTTTGTACGCAGCCGCCTGACCGCTCATCTGGCGCGCCTGCTGCGGTGCAGCGCGCGGGAGATTGAAATCATCAGGACGTCTGTGGAGGGAAGGCTTCAGCCTCCTGGAGTACACATTAACTCCGAGCGAGCGGCCATCGATATCAGTCTCAGCCATGATGGAGATTATACCGCTTATGCCTTCCTTTCCTCTGCAACGGAATGAGGCTGTTGTCCGATATTCCGGTTGTTTTGCATTTTTTCTTGTGTTAAGTCCTTTATTATTTTTGAAAATTACCGATTATCAGGAGGAAGGCTATGAACCATCGGGAAGTCGTGGCTCTGGTCACAGGCGGAGCGTCCGGGCTGGGTGAGGCCACCGTGCTGGAGCTGGCCCGTGCGGGAGCTAAAGTCGTCATCGCGGATATAGACGCGGCCAAAGGCGAAAGCGTGGCGGCACAAAATCCAGACAGTATTTTATTTGCACAGGCGGATGTCGCCAGTGAAGAGGATATTGCCGCAGCGATAAAAAAGACGGTCGATGCCTTCGGGAAAATCAACGCGGCCGTGAATTGCGCGGGTGTGGCGGACGCGGGGAAAATAAAAGGCAGGAAAGGACCTCTGCCGCTTGGGTCATTCAATAAAGTGATCCGGGTCAATCTGGTGGGAACACTCAACGTGATCCGCCTGGCCGTGCAGCAGATGTCCGAAAACGAGCCGGACGGCGAGGGGGAAAGAGGTGTGATTATCAACACCGCCTCCATCGCCGCCTTCGACGGCCAGATCGGCCAGGCCGCTTATTGCGCCTCCAAAGGCGGTATCGTGGCAATGACACTGCCTATCGCGCGCGAATGCGCCGACTACGGCATCAGGGTCGCCACCATCGCGCCGGGTCTGTTTGATACGCCGCTGATGGCCGGTATGCCGCCGGAGGTAAAACAGGTGATGGCAGACAATGTTCCTTTTCCGCGGCGGCTGGGCAGGCCTGTGGAATTTGCCCGCATGGCCATGCATGTTATAGAAAACCCGATGCTCAACGGCTGCTGTATCAGGCTCGACGGAGCCTTGCGCATGCCGCCGAAATGAAGCCGCTTTCAGGGCGGGCTTGCGCCGGTTTTGAAATTCATATATTATACGAGGCGCAAAACAATAATTGACGAGTGATTACAAGTACGTGAAACCGCCGGCCGACATAATGTGCGCTCAGGAGATAGAGCCTCAAATGTTCTACCAGGTTTTTGACATGGTGGATGTCGGCCTGGTGATTCTCGACAGGGACTTGCGTGTGTGCTTTTGGAACCACTGGATGCAGATGCACTCTGATCTTACGCCGGAGAGGATAATCGGTTCCTATGTCTGCGAAGAGTTTCCCAACCTCAAACGCCCGCGCTTCTTAAACAGCTGCAAGGCGGTTTTTACGTTCGGCAACTTCTGTTTTTTTTCTCAAAAACTGCACCGTTATCTGTTTCCCTTCGAGCCGGTGAGCACCTTTGACACTGATTACGAGCATATGCAGCAAAACTGCACAATGGGCCCCCTGCGCAATGACAAAGGAGAGATAACCCATCTGTTTATCTCCGTGCATGATGTGACGGAGACGGTAAAATTCGAGCAGAGGCTCGTGGAGCTCAATATGATCGACGCGCTCACCGGCATCAACAACAGGCGCAGCTTCGAGATACACCTCGGGGAGGAGGCGGACCGCCATAAAAGATACGGCCACCCGTTGAGCCTGATCATGTTCGATATTGATCATTTCAAAAACGTCAACGACACCTATGGACACCAGTGCGGCGATTACGTCCTGCAGACAATAGCGGTACTGATCGGGAATTCCATCCGCAGCGAGGATGTGCTGGCGCGCTACGGAGGAGAAGAGTTCTGCTGCATTTTGCCGGAAACGCCTATGGAGGCGGCCCTGATACTGGCGGAGCGTTTTCGCGGCACGATTGCAGATCATTCCTTCTGCTGTCAGCACAATGTCATTGAGCTTACCATCAGCCTGGGGGTGTCGTCGATGGGGGCGGAAACGACGACGGCACAGCAGCTTTTGAAAAAGGCGGATGACGGACTTTATCTGGCTAAAAACAGGGGGCGTAACCGGACCGAGGCCGTTGACTGACCGGTGCGGCTGCATGAAAAACAGAGGATGGTCTGTTCAATATTGCGTCATATAAGCGGGGCGGGTGATGATAAAAAAAATATTGATTGTTGATGATTCTCCTGTATCCATAAAGATCCTCAAAAGCTGCATCCCGAAGGATCGGGGATACGAGTTTTTCGATGCGGCCGACGGACGACAGGGCGTCGAGGCCTTCCTGCAGGTGAGGCCGGAGCTGACTTTTATGGATCTGACCATGCCGGTGATGAACGGCTTTGACGCGCTTGAAGAAATCATCGGCATCGATCGGCTGGCTGTTGTCGTGATCGCCACCGCCGACGTTCAGGTAAAGGCCATTGCGCGGGCGCATGATCTGGGTGCTTTTGCGGTGGTGCGCAAACCACCGACAAAAGGAAAAATTGCCGCCGTGATCGGCGAGGTCGAAGCGGCGCTCAGGGAGCGCGGGTAATTTTATGGATACCGATGCGCAGAAAATAATGATTACGGCCGAAGAAACAGATATTTTGCAGGAAATCATGAATATCGCCTTCGGCCGCGCAGCCTCCGATCTGGCGGAATACATAGATATTTTTGTGATTCTCAGCGTGCCCTTCGTCAAGCTGCTCAGGTCGTCCGACTTGCCGCCCTACATGAGCTCCGAAATCAAGAAATATGACAATATCTCTATGGTGGAGCAGCATTTCTGGGGCAAATTCAAGGGCAGCGCTTTTTTAGTGTTTCCGGCGGACACGGGCAAGAAAATTCTGTCCCTTCTGGACGGCTCCGAAGAGTACTTTGAATCAGATCCGATCAATGAACTGGAGAAAGAAACATTCCGGGAGGTGGGCAACATACTCATCGGTGCATGTATCGGCAAGATTGCCGAACTGCTGGGCGATGTCATCACCTATTCCCCGCCCCGGGTAGTGGTGGACAAAAATCAGCGCAGCATCATTTCCGACAATATTTTTGACAGTGACAGCCTGGCCATTGTTTTGAGAACCGTCTTTGATTTCAATGAAAAAAATGTCAACGGTTATCTGTTTATCGTTACCAGCGAGGAGTCTTTTGCCTGGCTCAAAACAGCGCTGTACAACTTCCTCGATCAATATGATCTCTAGCTGTCCAACTTACCCGATCCGGCAGCTTGAATTCTGTGTGAAAAAGTCAAGGCTGTAAAAAGCCGGGCCGGATGCCGCCTTGCTTTTTCCAACCTTCATTTCGACATGTCCTACATCATGAAGTTAATTGAAATATAACCGGGCCGGTGATATCTGCATGTGCATAGAAGCGCCGAAATGCATCGGCCGCAGTATGGCCCGGGTTTCAGATATCAAGTTTTGAAGATGCTAAAGGCCGGGTTTTTAATTAAAAGATAATACCGGAGGTGTCGTAAACAATGAAAACAATCCTGATTTTGAAAGAGAGCAAAACTCCGATACATTATATCGTCGACACACTGGCTGAAACATGGAAGGCTCTCGGGTACAGGGTAATCGAACATGCGGGGGTTGACAATCCGCCCGGGGCG
>Ga0116183_1006282_pt1 | contig 10932 bp, 9 predicted proteins | sample AD_UKC078_MetaG_FD_89753 | JGI IMG/M metagenome (GOLD analysis project Ga0116183, IMG submission 89753) | Active sludge microbial communities of municipal wastewater-treating anaerobic digesters from USA - AD_UKC078_MetaG | ecosystem: Engineered > Bioreactor > Anaerobic > Digestate | place: USA...
CCCCCCATTCGACTCGAAAGCTGACTACCGGACCAAAATCACGCTGCCGGGCGCAACAATCGATCAGAAACCGACCGTACTTGAGCAGTTCGCGTACTCAGACACGTGGTCAGACGGGACTGCGTCATACGTAGCCATGATCGTGCCGCGCCTGGCCTTAATGCGCGAGTTGCTTGCCGAAACTGGATCAATCTACGTCCACATTGACTACCGCGTCGCGCATTACCTGAAGATTATTCTTGACGAAGTATTCGGGCGAGAGTCTTTCGTTAACGAGATTGTTTGGCCGGGTGCTATTGGCGACTCCTCTGCCAAGAACAAAAAGTTCATCAAGTCACACGACACGATTTTCTTTTATCGGAAAGATCCGAACAGGGTTGTTTGGAATGAAGTGTTTCAAGCTCACGCGGAATCCAATGCAAAACGTCTAAAAAGTGACGATTCCGGTGAATACCGTCTTGGTCCGATCGACAACCCGGGCGGTGGCGGTTACATCTACGATCTCGGATTTGGAGAGAAGCAACCCGCAGGGGGCTATCGCATGCCGCGAGAGACTGCTCTCAAATGGTTTGAAGAAGGCCTTCTCTGGATCAAGCCCGGCCGCGTGCCGCAAAAGAAAATCTACCTCAACCCGGAGGGAGTTCGTTCGAGGGACGTATGGACAGATATACAGACGTTGCAGAAGGGCGAGACCACCGGATACGGCACACAAAAACCGGAACGACTACTCGAACGGATAATCCAAGCATCTTCCAATGACGGTGACCTTGTTGCAGACTTCTTCGTTGGGTCGGGGACGACTGCAGCGGTAGCGGAGCGTCTTGGTCGGCGCTGGGTTGCCACGGACCTCGGGAAGCCCGCCGCGATGGTCACCCGCAAGCGCCTAATTGATCAAGACGCGAAGCCATTTCTGTATCAGGCGATTGGCGACTACCAGGTGGAGCAGGCTCGCTCCACCCTCGGTCGGTCGTTCCGCGTAGGCGACCTAGCCAAGGTCGTGATGGATCTATTCGGCGCATTACCCCTTCCTCTGGAAGAGAACGCCAACGGAAGCCTTGGACGCCTACCCGGAACACGCACTCTCGTGTTTGTAGACAGTCCGTCACGCTTGACGACGATCTCGACTCTCAAACGCGCACAGGGATACCGCGAAGTAAAGATGGGGGGCTTTGAGAAGGTCGTTGTACTCGGGTGGAACTTCTCGGCCGGGATTGGGCAAGACATCAATGACCTAAACGACCCCAACCTCGAAGTGCTAGTCATTCCACCAGATCTGCTTGATCGGCTCAAGAAGAAGGGGGCAGACAAACTGGCCTCAGAAGTGCGCTTCTCGAGCCTCCAGTATTTGCAGGCTGAGGTTGTCGACCGGAAATTAGACGGTGCCCGCGAGTCCTTAACGGTGAAGCTGCAAAATTACGTGTTGCTCTCCCCCGACGCGATCAATTTGGACCAGGCGAACCGAGTGAAGCTTCAGGATGTTATGAACTCAGAGCCACTCGCACTCATTGAGTACTGGGCAGTTGACCCGGACTACGACGGCGATGTGTTTCGGTCGGTGTGGCAGGACTATCGCGGCAATACGGATAACGACGGCGATGACTTACGAGTGATCACCTTTGCCGAACTGGACCTGCCGCCTGTCGACGGTTCGCGTGATGTCTGTATTCGCGCGGTCGACGTGTTTGGCTTCGAGTCCGAAGTCGTCATCTCAGACGTGGAGTTGCAGCAGTGAGCGGCTTCGCGGACTTCCCACTCGCCAAGGGGCTGTCCGCCATCGTCGACCCGCTGATCCCCGGCATCGTCGACGGCACCGGTTCAGCGCTCCTCGAACAGGTCACTCCGGTGACGTCGGAACTACTTCGTTTCTGGTTCCAACGGGACTACTGCGACACCCGCGAGCTGAACTTTCACGTCGGGCAGCGCGCAGCGATTTTGAACATCGTCTACGCGCATGAAGTGCTCGGCACCACGCGCCTGCGGGATCTCTATGAGGCAGTTTCCCCCGAGGCGATGCTCGAAGGTGGCGTGCTCGGCGAGGTTGTGCGTGAGCGACACGGCCACCCGAAGTACGCGGCCAAGATGGCAACCGGGACTGGAAAGACCTGGGTGCTCAACGCACTGCTCGTCTGGCAGCATCTGAACAAGCTGGCCACCCCTCAGGACCACCGCTTCTCTAGCAACTTTCTGCTCGTCGCACCTGGCCTAATTGTCTATGACCGGCTGCTCGACTCGTTCATGGGCAAGGAACGCGAAGGCGAGCGCGACTTCACAACTAGCGATGTCTACCTGCAGCAGGCGCTGTTCGTCCCTGACACCTACCGCACACAGGTGTTCTCTTTCCTGCAGTCCTCGGTAGTCACCAAGACCGAGATCGGGCGCAAGGTCACGGGGTCGGGCATGATCGCCATCACAAACTGGCACCTGCTCGCCGGCCAAGAAGATCCCGACTTTGTCGACGATGATCCGGACACCATTGTTGCGCCTGGCGGCGAAGTGGATGCAAAAGCGGCTGTGGAAAGCTTCTTCCCTCTCACACCAGGTACCAGTGCTGGTAATGCGTTAGACACACTGGACCGGCGCTTTCTGCGAGGCGGACCTCTGCAGGCGTTGAAGGACCTCGCTGACTTAGTCGTATTCAATGACGAGGCGCACCACATCCATGAGGTGCGTAAGGCCGATGAGGTTACCGACGTCGAGTGGCAGAAGAGCTTGACCGAGATTGCCTCTACGAAAGGACGCCGATTCACCCAGATCGACTTCTCCGCTACTCCGTACAATGAGGTCGGCGCGGGCAAGTCAAAAGGCAAGGCCTACTTCCCGCACATAGTCGTCAACTTCGACCTCAACGCAGCGATAAGAGCGGGGCTCGTGAAGTCTCTAGCCCTCGACAAACGCAAAGAGATTGCCGCCTTGCCCTTGGACTTCAAAGCAGAGCGAGATGAACAGAAGCGCGTCACGGGCCTGTCCAATGGACAACGCGTCATGCTGCAGGCCGGAATGAAAAAGCTTCAAATCCTTGAGGAACAATTCGCAGCTGTCGACCCCGACAAGCACCCGAAGCTGCTGGTGGTCTGCGAAGACACCAACGTGACACCACACGTCGTCGAGTACCTGCAGACCACCGGGTTATCGGAGGACGACATCCTCCGCGTGGATTCCGGCCGCAAAGCCGAGCTTGGGGCCAAAGACTGGGTGCCAATCCGCGAGAAGCTCTTTGACGTCGACCGGCACCAGCAGCCCAAGGTCATCGTGTCGGTGCTCATGCTGCGCGAGGGCTTCGATGTCAGCAATATCGCCGTCATCGTTCCCTTGAGGTCTTCGCAGGCGTCGATCCTCCTGGAACAGACGGTGGGCCGAGGCCTGCGACTGATGTGGCGTGGTGACCCGTCGATCGATGAGCTAAAGGCGGAAACGCGCGAGCGCATTAGTAAAGGACTGGAGCCCACCAACTACTTCGACGTGCTGTTCATCGTCGAGCACCCCGCGTTCAGTGACTTCTACGATGAACTGCTTCATGGCGGGCTCATGGTCGAAACAGGCGACAACTCTGATACCACCGCTGCGGCCGGCGATCTGGAGCACGTCGATCTGCGCCTCGGCTACCAGGCTTTTGACTTCGAGATTCCGATCGTCCTGAGGGATGCGGATGAGGAACTGCGCCAGCCAAGCATTGACCCACTGGCGCTGTCGCCGTCACCGTTTCCTCTGGAGGTGATGCTCAACAGCATCGGCAAAGGCGACCGGTTCGTATCCCACGATGCGCAAACCGGCACACAGTATGGCGACTACCGTGTTGATGGCGGTGTGCTCACCGCCACCGGCTACAACGACTATCTATCGCGCATGACAACGCGGATCACCGAAGCTCTCGGCCGCACAATGACCAAGAGTCAGAGCAAGTACAACGAGAACGCGAAGTTCCCGATCCTGCAGGCATACCGACCACTGCTGACTGGCTGGCTGGACACCTACATCCGATACCGTCTCTTCAACCAGGACTTCGACCCACTGGCCGGCGAGAACTGGCGCGTTCTCCTCCTGGACGACGTCGCACACAACGTCGCCGGCACCTTCGCGACCAAACTGGTCGAGCTTCAAACTAGTCAAGTCGTCGCGTCAGCCGAGGTGCACCATCGAGCGCTTTCCGAGGTCACCACGATCCCGGTTCGTGGAAGCACCGCCGAGGGCGTCAACAAATGCATCTATCCGAAACTGCCGGTCCCTTCTCACAGCGGTGGTCTGGAGCGCCGCTTCATCCGATGGGCTGATAAGGACACCGGAGTCGAGGCGCTGACTAAGGTGCATGAGTACCGTCACGACTTCCTTCGTCGGCCGTATCTGAAAGCTGACGGCATGCCAGCGCAGTACTCACCGGACTTCCTGATCCGCACCGCGGAGATGGTCTATGTGGTTGAGACTAAGGCGCAATCCGCCCTCACCGATGAGAACGTGCGGCGAAAGCAGAAAGCCGCTGTCGCGTGGTGCGATCAGATCAACGAACTCCCCGAAGAGGATCGAGACGGCCGCCAGTGGGCTTACGTTCTGCTCGGCGAGTCGGTAGTGATCGACTGGCAGCAGAAGAACGCGACCGTCACCGATCTGCTGGAGTACGCCAAGCTGCGGCGTGTAAAGACCGCAGGGCAGGATCGGCTGCTCTGACCTGGAGCCGCTGCTGACGATTGACGATCTCTAACCTGGGCCAGACCTGCGGTCAGCGCAATCGCTGCGCTGACGTCCGGGGTGTGAAGTACAGTGTGAAGCATGGCGACCACGCACCCCTTCGCCGACGAAGAGCCTGGCAACATCCCCTTGTCATCGGCTCCGCTCGTGCGCACGATAGCTCAGATCAAGTTTCCACTTATGACACAGTTCTCCATCAATGGCGATGCCGTTGCCGCCTCGGTCGCCGGCGCTCTCATCGACCATTACCCCCTGCTCGAGGTCGGACAAGAGGTCTCCGTGACCATCACGGCGGATGGTCCGTCCGAGCAACGCAGCGCTACCCGCATCTGGCGTCTCATTAGTGCAGATCGCGCCTGGCAGATCACATTCACTGGGACTTTCCTCAGTATCGACACCACGAAGTACGTTCGCCGTCGCGATTTTGCACAGCGGCTAACAGATGCGTGGGAGGCGTTGAATCAGCATGTCCCCGTGCCGTACATCGAGCGTCTAGGCGTGCGGTACATCAACCAGGTGACCGACGAGGATCACCTGTCTCGGCTGGATGACCTGCTACGACCCGAGATGCTCGGAATTACCATGGCTCAAGACCTTGACGCAGCCCGCCTTGCCACCGCCATCACCGAGGCTCAGTATCATTTTCCTAGTGGAGCCGCACTAACCGCACGGTGGGGACTGTTGCCGGCAGGTGCAAATATCGAGAATGCAAGTCCGCCGTTCGGCTACCCGACGTGGATCCTCGACACGGACTCTTTCTGCGAGTTCAAACACAATTCGAACAACGGGCAGAACCTGTTCGAGGATGTGCGCGCTCTAGCGCTCAGAAACTACCAATTCTTCCGATGGGCAGTAACGAAGAACTTCATATCAACTTTCGGAGGCAGCAGTGAGCACCGCGACTGAGGACACCGTGATCTATCGTGATCCGGTCGCGCGCTACGAATTCAGTGCATTCGAGACAACCTACGCAACTGATGAGGAGCGGAGGCGTCCGTACGCCTCGAAAGCGACTGCATCGGTGTTTATGGCCGGCTTACTCATGGCGGGCGGGTTGTCCGCTACCACCATCGGTGGTGAAAACCCTTTTGCGTCCACAATTCTTGGTGGCCGCACCATCCGCGGCGAACTTGCACCCTTGACCGTGGATTCCTCACCAGCTCGAACGGCGATCACTGCAGAGGCCAAGACTCATCGGAGCGACCACGAAGAGGTCGTGTGGGTCAAGGAGCACTCCGGCCTGACTTGGGACCAGCTGGGAAAAGTTTTCGGCGTTTCACGACGAGCGGTGCATATGTGGGCTACCGGTGGCCGTCTCAACGAGGCCAATGCGCAACGACTACGCGAGTTCGCGTCAATCATCGAACGTCTCGAATCCGAAACGCCGGGCGCTACGCCCGAAGAGATCCGTGCGCGTCTTAACCAAATAGAAGCCGACGGGTACAGCGTCATCGGACGTCTTCGACAGGAGCGTTCGGGTGGACCTAGCTGGGGAGCGCCATTCGGGCCGGAGCGACTAGTCGACGCCATTCGTGACCCTCTGCGTGCGCGGGCTGGTGAAATCGGCCGATAACAGTGGGATTCCTCCAGAAAATCCGTCGCCGCCGCCATGCCGTTGCGGGTGGTCAGGCGAGCCATGATCAGCTTAAGGACGACCGGCTCCCGCAGCTTGGCGATGCCTGCAAAGATTGGCGACAAGGAGATGTCTTCCGCGACGGCAAGACATTCGTGTTCGACCATCGGTGGAATCCCGAACTGATTGGCGCCACCTACGGCGCGGTCATCATCAGCCAGTCTTGCGATGCGTCGCTACCAGGTCGTGCGCAAGTCCAGGTTGCGCCGGTAGTCCGGCTGGAGAACGAAGGTGAGAAGCGGGAGGCCCTGTCCGGGAAGCGAACCCAGTACCTGGCTCTGCCACAAATAGGCGAGGAGTTCTTCGCTGACCTGGATGGGATTACGACCGTTATGAAGACAGCGTTGCTCTCGTCGGATAGAGCGCCTGGAGTTAAGACGGACAAGGAGATCCGCGAGTTCGCGTTCTCGCTGGCACGGCGGTTCGGGCGTTTCGCCTACCCGGACGAGGTAGTCGAGTGCTTCAAACCGCTGACCGAGGCCTTGCGCTCAAAGGCGCGGAAAGAGAACACACCGTTAGGCAAGGTGCTCGCCGATGTCCACTCTTTTCGTGTGCAGTGTGATGACTGGTCGACGGAAGCGTACGCCCTCACCCTGATCGCCATCCTGGAGCCCGGCACCGTGACATCCGACTTCGATGCCATCGGTGACTGCCCCGAAGCTCTGACCCGACTGGGCGAGAAAGCGATCGGCGACCGAATCAGCGCCTACGCCAGTTACCTCAACAGTGACGGACGGAGCCCAACAGAACGCTACTTCGGCTGGCAGCTCCTTGTCGAAGCGTGGGCACAGCGATGCGAAGAAACAGTTGCGGTACGTGGCCTCAAGGGCATCATCAGCTCAGTTACAGCACAACTCACATCAACTGATGAGTTTCCGATGTCGCAGTACCTCACAACTGAAAGTCTTGACCTCGACTACCTATCGGACTCGCGCAAAGCGCCCGAATAGATTCCCGCACAAGCATATTCAGTCGTCGCTAGTCATAGACCCGACGAGGCAGGGAATCACGCTCCACGCTCTGCGTATCGTCCTTCTTCGAGAGATAGCCATGCAAGGATTCGGCCGCTGATTGTGCCACACCGCAGGCCTCGGCAAACGCTTGCTGAGCCGCCCTCATGGCACTGAAGATCTCGTTTGCATGCTCGGAGTCAGCGGCATAAACATTGAGGCGGATGGCCAACGCTCCAAGCACGTCGGACTCGGCCAATCCAATACCAGCGAGAGTTCTGACGAGTTTGTCAGCCACTGCGGGATCGCCTGCAGACAGTCCAACTTCTCGCAAATCTCCACTCAAGACGTACATCCGCGTTCGTATGTTCTCCGCCTGGGCGATCAAAGGTGCCGCATCTCCCCACGTATTGAAATCAGGTACCGCGACCTCGGTCGGATCACCAGGTTCGTGGGGCCACAGCTCCCTGATTGCGGGTGCTGGCCTCACAGCAAATCCGCGGCCGGAAGCTGGCACAAGCATTCCCTGTCCGCGGAGTTCTTGGACTGCCCGCCTCACTGTCATTCTCGCGACACCGAAGTGTTCGGCGAGCTTGGTTTCCGTCGGTAGCCGCTCCCCAGGAGCCAACACCCGCGAGGTGATGGCGGCTCGAAGTAGCTGTGCAATTTGCTCGTACGGGGGCACGCCGTTGCCGCGGTCGATCTGTCCAAGATCTACCATGTCCCGCCCTTCCGCTCCATCGATTCATCTAGCCAATAGCTAGCCAGCGTACCCCGTCCTCAATCGGGACCATCCGTGCCTACGCCCAGCGATTCGGCCGAAAAAGCGCTTAACGATCCGCGATCTACGCGGGCGGCGAGCGCCGTTGTCCCACACAGCAGGCGAAATCAGCTCTTGCCTTTGTCTAGTTTTTGGCTATACATTGAATAGGTCAGACTAGGCCGCATGAAATCTCCGTCTTCGAAAGGTCCAGCAATGTCCATCCCCAAATGGCTCCAGATCGACCACGGCCAGGTGTTCTCGCTCGGTGCGTTCCTCGTATCCGAGGTGACGCCGATGATCGACTTCGACAAGTCCTCCGGCGAGAACCGCGTGCAGGCGCGAGACCGCGATACCGGCCTACCGATGTGGCAGGTGGAAGTACTCGACGGTGATCCGGCCGCACCGAAGCGAAGCCGCACGGTGACCATCAAGTTCGCCGCGCCGACACAACCGACGGCACCCACCAATTCCAGCGGAACACCTTTCACACCAGTTATTTTCGACGGGCTCATGGCGCTGCCGTATGTCGAGCGGTCGGGTGATTTTTCTAGGATCGCATGGTCATTCCGAGCCTCGGATATGCGGGCGCCGGGTAAGCAATCCAGCAGCGCAACGACAAGCCGGGAATCGGCATGAATCCCGACCCGTTCGCGCCAGTCGATATTGATAGCCCGTTCCGGCTCGACCACGTGCTGGACTTCCTCACCAACGTCGCCCTGTGCGTGGCGGTCATCGTCGGCGCCACCGGCGCAGCCCTTATCTACTGGCGGCTGCACTCACCGGGGACGTACGAGGAACGATTCACGACACCAGCTCGGCTCTTGCGTTGGCGCTTCTGGGCGCATATCTCGTGGCAGAAGCTGTGCAAGCGGAGCGGTTTGTCCGCCTCCGAGCAGGTCACGCGCCGTGACAACGAAGCCCGGCAAGTCACGTCGACGCGCTGGTTTCACCCAAAGTTGTTGGGCACATACGTGTCTCGCACTACCCTGCGACTGACGGTGCGAGCACGGATGGGGCAGACCGTCGAGGACCTGGAGCGTGCCGTTCCAGCGATTCGCGATGCCGCGGGCGCTCACTCGGCGCGGTCGGTGGTCGTCTCGCCCGGGACGCTTCAGATCGAGCTGGTCATGCGAGAACAGCTGTCGACCACCGGTCACGCAACACCACCGACTGCCGTGGCAACTGCACGAGTCACGCTCGGGCGATGCGAAAACGGGTCACCCTGGACTCTGCCGTTGAGCGGCCGGCACACCCTCACCGTGGGCTGCTCGGGCGCAGGAAAAGGCTCAATCTTCTGGGGCATCGCCGGCGGGCTCGGGCCCTCCGTGACTGCCGGTGTGGTGCACCTCGTGGGCATCGATCTGAAATACGGCATTGAGTTGTCGGTCGGGTCCGGCCTGTTCACCAAGATCGCCACCACCGAAGCTGATGCGGTGGAAACCCTTGCCGCGCTAGAGAAGTTGATGCACAAGCGTGGCAACGCGATGGCAGGTCGAACGCGCCAGCACAATCCGACGAAAGCGTCACCCCTGGTGGTGCTGCTCATCGACGAGCTGGCCGGAGTGACCGCCTACATGAGCGATCCAGCCCTGCGCAAAGAGGCCGCCGCATCGTTGTCACGCATTCTCACGAAGGGCCGGGCGCTGGGAATCGTCGTCGCGGCGTTCCTACAAGACCCGCGCAAAGAAGTCCTACCGATGCGGGGACTGTTCACCCAGACCATCGCACTTCGACTGCGATCCAGCGATGAAGTCACGATGGTACTCGGCGATGGAATGGCCGATGCTGCACCCGCACAACGAATCAGCCCTGACAAGCCAGGCACCGGCTACGTCATAGCCGAGGATGGCCATGTCACCAAGGTGCGGGCCGACTTCTGGTCCGATGAACAAATCCGTTCCACCGCAAAGCAATACCGACCGGCAAGATCGCCCGAAGGGAGGTCCGCGCAATGAGCTCCGTCTTCGAACCACCCGACCCGGCTCAGTTGACACGGCATGCCGACGGCCTGATCCGACGGGCCACCCTCGTCCGCAGAGACGGATGGGGCCAGTATCGGCACCTCTGGTCGTGTGGCGAAGTCATCGGCACCGCCTTGGTACTCAGCGACGACGCCGAGCTCCAGCTCTGCGGCGAAACCACGGTCTCCGCTCTGGAGCGGTGGGCATTTAACCTGTGGGGAATCACCGGCGGCCAGTCCGACGTCGACAGCGGATTGCTACGTACGCGCGCATGGTTCGACTCGATCCGTGCAGCGAGGTGAAGCGATGGTCACTCACGGCCTCCGGGAGGCTCTCGTCGCCGCAGGCAACTTCCCTGAGTTGCTGACCGCGGACCAGGTTTCGGCGCTGCTCGGTGTCTCGGCCGCGACGCTCAACCGCTGGGCGGCGATCCGTGAAACGACAGGCGAGCAGATCGGTCCGCCCTGCTACACGCTGTCTGAGCGGGTGCGCCGCTGGGATTGCGCCGAAGTTCGGTCCTGGCTCAAGCAGGTGCGTCGCTAATGGCCGGCAACACCCCGCGCGGCATCCGAAAACGCCTCAACGCCACCGGGGAGCCTCGCTACCAAGTCCGCTACTTGATCCGAGACCCCGACGCACCGTCGGGCTGGGTGGAAACGTCGGCGACGTTCCCGACGCTGCGTGAGGCGAAGGCGTTCAAATCCGAACGCGACAACGAGGCCGCGCTCGGCGCCCGTCGGTTCGACCCGCGACTGGGCCGGACGCCGCTCAATCGGGTCTGGTCGCAGTTCTCGGACTCCAAGAAGCCGGCGGTATCGCCGAAGACCTGGAGTGGCTACACCCAGCATTGGGATCTGCGCATCAAACCGCGGTTCGGCCATGTGCCCGTCGATGAGATCACCCGCGCCGATGTCCAGGTATTCGTCGACGGGCTGACTGTCGGGC
>Ga0116183_1006285_pt1 | contig 10928 bp, 9 predicted proteins | sample AD_UKC078_MetaG_FD_89753 | JGI IMG/M metagenome (GOLD analysis project Ga0116183, IMG submission 89753) | Active sludge microbial communities of municipal wastewater-treating anaerobic digesters from USA - AD_UKC078_MetaG | ecosystem: Engineered > Bioreactor > Anaerobic > Digestate | place: USA...
CGACGAGAAGGACCCCGGTTTTTTACAGCGCTTAGATGATAGCTTCTTTTATCCAGAAGATAAAAGAACAGAACAAAAGTATTCACTGTTCAATGATCCCGATTTTAATGATGTGGATTTCCACAAACGCTTTCCGTCCATCTATCACCTGCGCAACCATTTAATCAAAAATGATTCAGAGCAAGATGTTCGTTTTGTTTATCTTGCTTTGCTTCATATTATGAAAAACAGAGGACATTTCCTCTACCCGGGTGGCGAATACAACCCCGATCAACAATATGATGCTTGCTACGCATCGTTTGCTGAAGCCTGCAACACATTGTTTGGTGATGCTTGCTTCCCGGAAGTTGAAACAGAACTTAAAGAAGTACTCACGAAAACTGATATCCCGCGGTCAACAAAACAAAAACAAATACTCGGAATATTTGAGAGTAGCGGCTACGACCTTCCCAATAAACAAATGAGTGAGTTAACAAAACTATTGGCAGGGTTGAAATGCAACTTTCAGAAGCTTTTCGATGACGAAGAACTCGAGGATGCCGACACAAAAGACTGCGAGCTGACCAAGGATTACGATGCGGCTAGACCAAACGTTGAAGAGTCAATTGGGGCAGAAAGAATCGAACTCATTGATTCAGCCTACGCCCTTTTCAACTGGATGCGCCTATCAGCAATTCTCGGAGAACACGATCTTCTCTCTGAGGCAAAGGTCGCCGTATATGAAAAGCATAAGCGCGATCTTCGTCGGTTGAAAAATGTCGTAAAATCACTTATTGCACTTGATCAAGAAGCCATTAGAGCTAGTGCAAAGTCTGAGAACGACTTTAATAAGCCACATATCTACGCACGGATATTCAATATCAGCCAAGATAACCTGACAAACTATGTCGCCTATGCAGGACACTACGGCAAACGCGGTAGAAAAAAGAAACTTGCATATCGAAACCGCAATCAAGCAGATTTTCTCAAATTATTAAAAAACGAGCTAAAACCATATAATGAAATACCACAGGTTAAGGAACTCATAAATGAAATTGAGAAGGGCGATTTTATGCCCTTGATCGTCGGTACAGACAATGGCACCATTCCTCGTCAGATTGTTGGTGCAGAACTCAAAATTATTCTGCAAAACGCAAGTACCTATCTAGATTTTCTTGACAAAGAAACGTGCAATAAGATCCAACAGATTTTTGAATTTAGAATTCCCTACTACGTCGGACCCCTGAACCCTGCCCACCGATTTGATAAAGACAACGGACGATATGCGTGGGTTGTACGCAAGGAACATGGCAAGGTCTATCCGTGGAATATCCAAGAGAAAGTGGACTTGGAAAAATCAGCCGAGGTCTTTATTGAGCGAATGACAAGGAACTGTAGCGAACTAACAGGCGAAAAAGCACTACCTAAACAATCTCTCCTGTACGCAGAATTTATGATGCTTAACATCGTCAATGCAATCAATATTAAAGGCGTGAGATTAGACAACAAAACAAGACAGGGATTGATAGAAGACTTATTCAGAAATTCAAACGCACCCAAAAGGGTTACACGCAAGCGCGTTCGAGACTGGTTGAAAAGTGAAGGATATGAATTCAAAGACGCAGACTTGGGTGGATTTGATCTAGATATTCCCGTTCATCTGACCGCCTTGCACGATTATCGAAAACTCACTACTACCAATACCGATATTGACATGAACGATATGGAGAATATCGTAAGAATCATCACACTTTTCCCGGATGATTCCGCCATGATAAGGCGACGACTAAAAGCCGATTATGGTGACTCCATGACAGAGGAAGATTTAAAGTTCCTATCGTCAAGACGCTACAAGGATTGGGGAAGATTATCCGAAAAGCTACTCGCTGGCATCAAGGGCGTTTCCGATAAGGATTACAACAAAACGATCATCGAGATGATGAGAGAAGAGCCGTTGCTACTTATGGAACTCTTGTCAAACAATTATTCCTTCAGTGATCAAATCAAGGAAATCAACCGAGCTACGTCTCCACAATCGCTCGATATTTCACACAGTATCTTAGATGATTATATGGCTTCCCCTGCTGTCAAACGCATGATCTGGCAAACACTACTTGTCTACAAAGATATCGAGAAGATAATGGGAGGTCCTCCTGAGAAAATATTCGTCGAGGTAACACGCGGCGACCTCAACCCAAAACAACGGACTCAATCCAGAAAACGCCAACTGGAAGAACTGTATAAATCATGTAAGGAAGATGCAGATGACTGGAATATTGAACTGCGCAAATTGCTAGAAAATGAGGAGGAAACAGTCCTCGATAGCAAGCACTTGTTCTTATACTATCTCCAACAGGGCAGATGTGCTTATTCCGATGAAACCATTGATATCAAGGACCTCAGCACGAATCGTTACGATATTGATCACATCTATCCGCGATCACTGACAAAGGATGACAGTATTCATAACAATCTCGTTCTCGTTAAAGCCGAGCTGAATCGAGCAAAGGGAGACAGACCTTCTGTGCCCCGCGAATACCAAGAAAAGGCTGGGAAACTCTGGACACGACTGTTGCATCAAGGCTTCATGAGTCGCGAAAAATACAACCGCTTATCTCGCGTCACGCCTCTTACTGACAGTGAATTAGCGGGATTCATTAATCGTCAATTGGTGGAAACGAGCCAAACAATCAAAATCGTCACGGACATCCTTGAAAGAGTATTAGGTGATCAGACAAGATTAGTGTACGTGAAGTCTAACCATGTTCGAGATTTTCGTTATCGTGACTTTCGATGCTCTGATAATGAACCCGACAAAGAAGATTTAGAATTCGTCAAATGCCGTGAAATCAACGACATCCACCACGCAAAAGATGCCTATCTCAACATCGTTGTTGGCAACGTCTTGGATGAAAAATTCACAAAAGATCCTAAGCAGTTTCTCGCTAACGCACAAGTCGACAAGTATGGAAACCGATACAATTTGGCGCGTCTCTACGATTTTGATTTATCTTACCGAAAGAAGGATCTCGGGCTCGCATGGAAAGCAGGAAAGGATGGCACAATCGCAACCGTTAAGAAAGTAATGGCACGCAACGATGTCCTCTACACTGAACAATCCGTTATCCGAACAGGGGAATTGTTTGACCAACAAATAATCAAAGCAAGCAAAGTGAGTTCTTCAGAAGGCAAAATGCCAATCAAGGGGAGTGCTCCGGGAAGAGAGCCGAAGGATGATAATCCTTATTTGAACATCACACGATATGGCGCATATAACAAAGTTAGTGTAGCACACTACGCACTTGTAGAAGTCGAAATTGGCGGGCGAATAGAGCGCATCATAGAACCAGTACCACTCGCCCTTCGTATGCAGATACGCAATCAATTAGACCAAGGAGAAACTATTCTTACCGATTACTTTAAGTCTGCACTGTCTACCAAACATGTTCGTATCATCATACAAGAACTGCCGTTTAACTCAGTGCTAGAGATTGATGGTTATCGCTGCCGCATTAGAGGCAAAACGGGAAATGCTTATAGATACGAATCACATATTCAAGCTTATTTTTCACCAGAGACTGAAAAACAAATTGCTCAGGTTATTAACTGCACCAGGCTCACAACAATAGACAAGTACAATAATAAAAGCATGTCTGAGGAAGATAAAAGTAAAATAGACGAACTGTGCAGGAATCGCCTTGCCGGAATAGATTTAGCTAGATTATCAAAGGAAGTACTCAATCGGCTTCGAACAGGTCCCTGGAACAAAGCCACACAATTACACAGGTTGGCAGAAAAGCTAGAAGACCGCTTGTCATTATTCGATGCTCAAATAACATATGAGAATTGCTATGCTTTTAGCCAACTCCTCTCGACGATGAGTTGCCATGCGCAACTTTTTGACCTACGGTGTTTTGGGCTATCTAAAAGCGAAGGGATTAGACAATTCAACAAAAAACTTAACAATACCGGAACATACTTCTTAATAACCCAATCTCCTTCTGGCTTCTATGAAAACGCCATCGATTTATGGGGATAGCTTTTTTGATGACTTATGAGCTGGAGAACAATCTGTATCACAAAGCGATCCAAGCTTGACCTTCGGATGAACCATTTAGTTGTTCGATCCGGTGAGACGGTGCGCATCCCTATCACGGAAATCGGCGTGTTAATCGTTGATAACACAGGCTGCTCCTTCACCTGTTCGCTACTTGCAGAGTTGGTCAAGAACAAAGTCAAGGTCATTTTCTGCGATGAAAAACATAATCCCTGTTGCGAGACTAGCCCGTACGTAGGATCACATGATTGTAGCAAATCGATACGTTCACAAATAGCTTGGTCAAAGACCTCATGCGCGAAGATCTGGACAGAAATAGTCAGCTGGAAAATCAAAAAGCAACGTGACCACCTTGTGGAACGCGACCACCCTCAAGCCGCCCTGCTGAACCTATATCTAAATGAAATCGAGTTTGGCGATGCGACAAACAGAGAAGGGCACGCTGCAAAAGTATATTTTAATGCCCTGTGGGGAATGGAATTCTCACGCGACAAAGAATGTCCGACGAATGCAGCACTAAACTACGGATATGCCCTTCTCTTATCTCTGTTTAACAAAGAAATTGTGGCTGCAGGATACTTAACCCAACTTGGCATTTGGCACGACAACCAATTCAACCCATACAATTTTACATCCGACTTGATGGAACCTTTTAGACCTCTTGTTGATCGGCAAGTGTACGATCTGGCACCAAAAGAGTTTGGACCAACCGAGAAAAGATCGATGCTTGACATTATCGAACAACGTGTTCTCATGGATGGTCAGAAACAGTACTTGCCAAACGCTGTTCGGATCTACGTAAAAAGCGTGTTGGACCGACTAAATGAGCGAACAGACAGTCCTATATTGATGTATTCTGATCTACCATGTACCGATTCATGAGAGTGCTTGTGTTCTTCGACTTGCCCATGCAAACCGCAGCAGAACGGCGGAATTACAGTCAGTTCAGAAAATTTCTTATCAAGAACGGATACTTGATGATGCAGGAATCCGTCTACTCAAAGATTTGCCTTAACGGATCACAGGTAGAGAGTTGCAAAAGGCGCTTACAATCGAACAAGCCTCCTCAAGGGCTGGTGCAAATTCTTGTTGTGACAGAGAAACAGTATGCCAACATGGTCTATCTTGTGGGATCTGCCTCACACGACACATTAGACACTGATGAAAGGGTAGTTGTGCTATGAAGGTCGTAAGCCCAGATATTAATCTACCATTGGTTGAAGAAAACACGCTAATAAATGAAACTATCATAGAGAGCGAAGAATACTTTTCCACGATAGTTTTTGATCTCTATGAACAACTCGCAGGTAAGAGCGGGCAGATTATTATTTCAGAGGAGGGTACACCATGTTCAATAAAAACAGTCACACTCGTTGCCGACCCATTAGACGTCGATATCAATTCCCGAACGACTCTCAATAGACTTTATAAACACATCGAAACAAAAGCCAACGTTGAACAGTTACCTGAGCCTTATTACTACGCATTGCGTAACCTTTACGATACAATAACTCATCTCTGGGACAGCTTTTTTCTTGAACCAAGCCATGTCGAAGATGTATCACTGTCCCAGGTCCTTTCCCTTTTTCAGATGCGATTTCCAGATGATTCTTTAAACTTCGGCGAACGAATCATTGATTTTATGGAAGTACATCGCGAGCTTTTTGGCATTAAGTTGTTCATCTTCGTTCAAATCAGAGCCTTTCTACCACCTGATGTATTTGAGTCTTTATTGAGTTCTATTCGTTATGGAAAATTTCAGGTCTGGTTCATCGAATCATCAGAGAGAAAACAACCTCTAAACACCGACCATTATCGGAGATTAATAATAGATCGCGATGGTTGTGAAATCTAATTGACTTTGATAATGTATCAATAAAGAGAGACTACCATCACGTTTTCTATATCGTGGGAAAACGGAATTGCAATGACACTAATTCAATTTGAGGTTTGAGAGTCGTGTAATATCTGATGGTAGTCAAACATACGAGTGACCGCCCATCCTCTCCTCGACGTTTGAGAGTCGTGTAATATCTGATGGTAGTCAAACGACCTTTCGCAGCACGAACTTCGCCGTAGAGTTTGAGAGTCGTGTAATATCTGATGGTAGTCAAACTAATCGGTTATACGACGCCGTCCGGCGTCTGTTTGAGAGTCGTGTAATATCTGATGGTAGTCAAACAAAAAGGAGTCTGCGATTTACCGCCCCCCCGTTTGAGAGTCGTGTAATATCTGATGGTAGTCAAACTAAAACCGATGCGCTTGTTATGCGTACAATTGTTTGAGAGTCGTGTAATATCTGATGGTAGTCAAACATAAACTCCGTTGGAGCTTAAGTTGTCGAGTTTGAGAGTCGTGTAATATCTGATGGTAGTCAAACGTGGATTCCTCTAGTGTGGGCGCGTCGTGCAGTTTGAGAGTCGTGTAATATCTGATGGTAGTCAAACCCCACGTGCGATCGACAAGAGAGCGAGCTAGTTTGAGAGTCGTGTAATATCTGATGGTAGTCAAACAAGTCATCATTCCCTGTCTCAACAGCGACTGTTTGAGAGTCGTGTAATATCTGATGGTAGTCAAACCGCGAAGAGATTGATTTCGTGCTTGCGCAAGGTTTGAGAGTCGTGTAATATCTGATGGTAGTCAAACCCCTGAATGTCGGTTTCTGAACGTCGTGCCTGTTTGAGAGTCGTGTAATATCTGATGGTAGTCAAACAATCCTGGGAACTCTCGGATGACTTTGGGGTTTGAGAGTCGTGTAATATCTGATGGTAGTCAAACTGCACTTTGTCAACTCGCAGCTTGAATAGTGTTTGAGAGTCGTGTAATATCTGATGGTAGTCAAACGGGCGAAAGTGAACGGCGGGATGTTGACTTTGTTTGAGAGTCGTGTAATATCTGATGGTAGTCAAACGGCAATGATCTGATCCGATATCATCTCATCGTTTGAGAGTCGTGTAATATCTGATGGTAGTCAAACAACGTCGCGTCTTGAACGTCGTGCATGATGTTTGAGAGTCGTGTAATATCTGATGGTAGTCAAACACAGCGATCGTTTCTGGTAGTAAGTTCTGAGTTTGAGAGTCGTGTAATATCTGATGGTAGTCAAACTCCGACTTGCAAGAAGTTAGAATATACTAGTTTGAGAGTCGTGTAATATCTGATGGTAGTCAAACCAGTGAGGCGAAGCGCCTTACACTCAATCTGTTTGAGAGTCGTGTAATATCTGATGGTAGTCAAACCGAATGTCGCGGCGACTGTCATGTATTGCCGTTTGAGAGTCGTGTAATATCTGATGGTAGTCAAACACCGCACATCAAGACATGATTTCCAAGCCGTTTGAGAGTCGTGTAATATCTGATGGTAGTCAAACATTGCTCTCTCCCCACTTGTCGATGTATCGTTTGAGAGTCGTGTAATATCTGATGGTAGTCAAACTATCGAAACATCCGGCGATGTTGTGTACATGTTTGAGAGTCGTGTAATATCTGATGGTAGTCAAACGAAATGAACAGAAATGAACTGAACAGAACTGTTTGAGAGTCGTGTAATATCTGATGGTAGTCAAACCGGAAATTTTTCCGCGATCATAACCGCCGGTTTGAGAGTCGTGTAATATCTGATGGTAGTCAAACCCTAGTGGTGGCGCACGTACTGTTTCAGTAGTTTGAGAGTCGTGTAATATCTGATGGTAGTCAAACTGAAAAACTTGCTGGGATTCCGGCTGTAGTGTTTGAGAGTCGTGTAATATCTGATGGTAGTCAAACCGCGACGGGATTAGAGTACCCTGCACGCATGTTTGAGAGTCGTGTAATATCTGATGGTAGTCAAACGGGACTTGCGCGGTTGGCACTCGGGATCGGTTTGAGAGTCGTGTAATATCTGATGGTAGTCAAACCTCGCCGCTCCTAAAAGTCAAACGGCAGATGTTTGAGAGTCGTGTAATATCTGATGGTAGTCAAACCGATCAAGGACCAATCCTCGAAGATGTCGTGTTTGAGAGTCGTGTAATATCTGATGGTAGTCAAACGATCCTTGCCGCTGTCGATGCCTTGTTTGTGTTTGAGAGTCGTGTAATATCTGATGGTAGTCAAACAAGCCTATTGTACTGTTTAATTGTGTGAGTGTTTGAGAGTCGTGTAATGTCTGATGGTAGTCAAACTTACCGCCTAGAGAGGCTTTGCGTTCCCAAGTTTGAGAGTCGTGTAATATCTGATGGTAGTCAAACACATCAACGATGTTAGAAAGATCTTCACTGTTTGAGAGTCGTGTAATATCTGATGGTAGTCAAACACGTTTTTGCAATATCAAGGGGCATGGAAGTTTGAGAGTCGTGTAATATCTGATGGTAGTCAAACGGACGGCATTGTCGGTCCGCAAACGTGGGAGTTTGAGAGTCGTGTAATATCTGATGGTAGTCAAACTAAAATTCAGGCGATTGCCTGTAACGTGTCGTTTGAGAGTCGTGTAATATCTGATGGTAGTCAAACGTTCCTCCGAGTTGGCGACAATGTCAACGTGTTTGAGAGTCGTGTAATATCTGATGGTAGTCAAACATTGCTCGTAGCTTAACGAACCGGCGGACGTTTGAGAGTCGTGTAATATCTGATGGTAGTCAAACATCGACGTCGAGCAGGGCGTTTCCAAGTCGGTTTGAGAGTCGTGTAATATCTGATGGTAGTCAAACATCGACGTCGAGCAGGGCGTTTCCAAGTCGGTTTGAGAGTCGTGTAATATCTGATGGTAGTCAAACATATCGTGTACAGTAGGACCAGCACCGCGGTTTGAGAGTCGTGTAATATCTGATGGTAGTCAAACTTCTTTTTTAGTTTTTCGTGCACCACATCAGTTTGAGAGTCGTGTAATATCTGATGGTAGTCAAACCAAGCGTTTTGTATTCGTGTTCGTTTTGCTGTTTGAGAGTCGTGTAATATCTGATGGTAGTCAAACCAGCGCTGTTAGCAGATCGTCGTAGGTCAGTTTGAGAGTCGTGTAATATCTGATGGTAGTCAAACCAGCGCTGTTAGCAGATCGTCGTAGGTCAGTTTGAGAGTCGTGTAATATCTGATGGTAGTCAAACCTGAAGGCGGGTTCGATTCGGACGCATACGGTTTGAGAGTCGTGTAATATCTGATGGTAGTCAAACCCTGATCGACGGTCAATCCGCTGTTGAGCCGTTTGAGAGTCGTGTAATATCTGATGGTAGTCAAACCAGCGCTGTTAGCAGATCGTCGTAGGTCAGTTTGAGAGTCGTGTAATATCTGATGGTAGTCAAACTGCGCCTGCTGACACTTTTGACAACTTAATGTTTGAGAGTCGTGTAATATCTGATGGTAGTCAAACAGCCAGTGTGATGTGGCTTGCCTCAAGGCCGTTTGAGAGTCGTGTAATATCTGATGGTAGTCAAACACCAAACCCATACGCATTAGAGCTTGAGCGTTTGAGAGTCGTGTAATATCTGATGGTAGTCAAACGATGTGGCACAGTACGGCGGCAAACAATCGTTTGAGAGTCGTGTAATATCTGATGGTAGTCAAACGCATATCACTCATGTTAGCCGCTGCCTGCTGTTTGAGAGTCGTGTAATATCTGATGGTAGTCAAACCCATGCGGACCACTCAAAATCGTCGCTGTCGTTTGAGAGTCGTGTAATATCTGATGGTAGTCAAACGAAGGAATTTAAGCGCGCCATGATAGACATGTTTGAGAGTCGTGTAATATCTGATGGTAGTCAAACCTAAACGATGCGGCATTACTGCCTTTGGCGGTTTGAGAGTCGTGTAATATCTGATGGTAGTCAAACTGGTTCAATGACTCGATCGAACGCATCAACGTTTGAGAGTCGTGTAATATCTGATGGTAGTCAAACATAATCCGCCCATTCGCATTGCCCGACAGTGTTTGAGAGTCGTGTAATATCTGATGGTAGTCAAACACGTGACTGACATACGATCTCTGCTTCCGGTTTGAGAGTCGTGTAATATCTGATGGTAGTCAAACATCAGCATCACATGTACTCCCATTCGTCGCGTTTGAGAGTCGTGTAATATCTGATGGTAGTCAAACCGCTTCGGCTTGTTCGGCTCGGCACTGCTGGTTTGAGAGTCGTGTAATATCTGATGGTAGTCAAACCGTCCTTGCGTTTTGAAGCATGTCCTCTGGTTTGAGAGTCGTGTAATATCTGATGGTAGTCAAACTATTTGTTACGGTTTCAGGTACTCCCCGTCTGTATATTCCCCCTCATTAAAAAATTCAGGAGGATATAGATAGTCCATACCCCAGTCATTGACAACACGATACCATCCCTGCTCAACTGATATTACATCGTATGCTTTTCCGGGCGTGAACTCCGGGCATCCTGTTTTGTCGCTTGGAAATGTAACTGTTAATCTATCCATTTTTTGACTTGGTGCTTTCTCTTTTGTCCGTTAGGGCTATTCATAAACTAATGCACCTCAACCCTGCGAATCTCTCCGTTGACAATAATACTACCTTCTTCGCTTCCATGTTGCCATAGGCGCTCTTTACCGCCAAATTCAGCCGTTAACCCTTTTGTTACTGCTTCATTCAACTTGTTTCGTTGCCGGTACCCGGCAAAGTTTGAGAGTCGTGTAATATCTGATGGTAGTCATGCAATATCATGTTAGGTGGTATCACGCAATCAGTCGAGGTGTAGTGTCCCTTGTGAATTGGCTTAGCATCTCTCAGATGCTCCATGGAGTACTTCATGTAACAGAGTTGATTCCCATAAATGCGAAACAAAAACCGCCCGAAGGCGGTCTTTTGTGCAAGCGGTGGGTGTGCCTGTCCCCACATCTCATTTCTCACCAGTCTTTTCGACCCGGTAGCGTAGCGACACTTGCCTCTCGGCTTCTCTACATCGCCTGCAATTAGA
>Ga0116183_1006286_pt1 | contig 10928 bp, 9 predicted proteins | sample AD_UKC078_MetaG_FD_89753 | JGI IMG/M metagenome (GOLD analysis project Ga0116183, IMG submission 89753) | Active sludge microbial communities of municipal wastewater-treating anaerobic digesters from USA - AD_UKC078_MetaG | ecosystem: Engineered > Bioreactor > Anaerobic > Digestate | place: USA...
ACGCGGCGGGCGAGGTCCAGAATGCGGGCATGCGCAGCGGCAATCGGGGCTGAGCTCATGAGCTGGCTGGGTATAATCAGGCTCTAAAGTATATCAGATCGACTATTCCGCCCGTCCCGGGCGGCTCGCCTACCCTCCATATGGTCAATACGCTCGAGCTCGTGCTCGTCCTGCTTGCCGGGGCTGTTTTAGTGGTCGGCATTTTTCGCTCGCTGAATCTGCCGCCGGTTCTGGGCTACCTGATGGTCGGGGCGGCGGTCGGCCCGCATGCAATGAATCTGATGCCGGACACCGGAAGCGCCCGTTATCTGGCCGAATTCGGGGTGGTGTTCCTGATGTACACCATCGGGCTGGAGTTTTCGCTGCCGCGTCTCTACAGCATGAAGCGCATTGTCTTCGGGCTGGGGGCAATCCAGGTGGTGGCTTCCATTGTGCTGGTCACGCTCGTCGGTGCGTTGGCCGGACTGGGCTGGGGGGCGAGCTTTGCACTCGGCGGCACCCTGGCGATGTCGTCGACAGCGATCCTTTCCAAGCTTTTGTCCGACCGGCTGGAGCTGGATTCCAAGCACGGGAGGGAAACCATTGGTGTGCTGCTGTTCCAGGATCTGGCGGTTGTGCCCTTGCTGATCCTGATTCCGGCCTTGTCCCAGCCCGCCGACGCCCTGTTTCAGACCCTGGCCTTGGCGACGGGCAAGGCAGTCGTCCTGTTGTCCCTCGTGCTGTTCTTCGGCCAGAAGCTGATGCGTGGCTGGTTCTTTCATGTTGCGCGTCAGCGTTCGGCCGAGTTTTTCATGCTGAATGTGCTCTTCATCACCCTGGGTCTTGCCTGGCTGACAGAGTCGGCCGGTTTGTCGATGGCGCTGGGGGCCTTTCTGGCCGGCATGCTGATTTCGGAAACCGAGTATCGCTATCACGTTGAGGAGGACATCAAGCCGTTCCGCGACGTGTTGCTGGGTTTGTTCTTCGTGACAGTCGGGATGTTCCTCGATGTGGGGCAGATCATCCTCAGCCTGCCGGCGGTGCTGGCCATGCTGGCGGCCTTGCTGGTCGGCAAGTTCATGATCGTCGCCGGGGCATCGCGGGTGATGGGCAGTGCCCAGGGGACTGCCGCACGAACAGGTCTGTGGTTGTGTGCCGGCGGGGAGTTCGGCTTCGTGTTGCTGTCCCAGGTCGATGAGGCGAAGCTCTTGCCGCAGGCCCTGTCCCAGGTGGTTGTCGCGGCGCTGGTGTTGTCGATGCTGCTGGCACCGCTGATCGTGCAGGCCAGCGAGAAGGTCGTGTTGCGTCTGGTGCCGTCCGAATGGATGAGCCGGTCCCTGCAGCTCACCAATATCGCCACCCAGTCCATGTTTGTGGACAAGCACGCCATCGTGTGCGGCTTTGGCCGCAACGGGCAGTATCTTGGGCGTCTGCTGGAGCAGGAGGGGATCACCTACATCGCTCTGGACTTGGACCCCGAGCGTGTGCGGGAGGCCGCTGCAGCTGGCGAAACCGTGGTTTTTGGCGATGCGGCAAAACGCGAAACCCTGGTGGCTGCCGGCATTGCACGGGCATCGGTGGTGGTAATCACCTATGCCGATACTGACGCCGCGCTGCGCGCCATGAGCCAGGTCCGCGCCTGTCGGCCGGATGTGCCGGTCGTGGTGCGCACGGCGGATGAGGTTGATCTGGAGCGCCTTCAGGAGGCGGGCGCAGCGGAGGTTGTGCCTGAAGCCGTCGAGTCTTCACTCATGCTGGCTTCTCATGCACTGGCCCTGCTCGGCGTTCCCTTGCCGCGTATCCTCAAGCGCATCCGCGAAATTCGTGCCGAGCGCTACCACCTCTTGCGCGGCATCTATCGGGGCGGCGAGCATCTCCATGAGGAGTCCCTTGAAGAGCGTCAGCAGATTCGCCTGCATTCGGTGGTCATGGCGGCGGGTACCCATGCCATCGGGCGGACCCTCGCAGATCTGCGCCTCAAGGAGCTCGGCGTGGAGGTCAGTGCCGTGCGTCGGCAGCGCATCCGGGTGATCGATCCGACACCGGAGACGTGTCTTGAAATGGAGGATGTGCTGGTCCTGCTCGGCACGCCGTCGCAACTGGCCAGTGCAGAAACGCGGCTGTTCAAGGGTTTGTAGCCCGGCTTGGCGTCGTCCTCAGTAGGCTGCGCAGACGGTATAAATGCCACTGTCGAGCAGATCTGCAGGGGTGACGGCAGCACCACTGGCTGCGCCGTTGGCGAGCATGCGGATCGCGCCGGTGGCGGGCAGGCCATCGTCCATGGCGATGTCGATCTGACGGGCGAAGCTGCCGGAGAGATTGTCCTGGCAGATGAAGAAGGTGCCGCTCCAGCCGCTCACCGGGCTTATGCCGGTGATGCCGACTCGCCCGCCCGCGGCATTGTGCGGCAGCCATTCGAGGATGTTGATGTCGGTGCCGGCCGGATTGCGTCCGTCACCGGTCGCCAGGTTGGCGAGGCGGACGTGCTGCCAGATCAGCACGGTTTCGTCGGTTGCCGTCGTTGAGTTCCAGTTTCCTTCGATCCTTCCGTTGCCTGCCGTGCCGCCGGTGGTGGCCCTGATGGCTCCGGTCAGGCGGGTGGCGACGCCCGGGTCGTCGCCGGGCATGGCGCGGAAGCGGTCCTGATAGCCGAAGACGTGGGTCGAAATGGTGCGGAAGTCATTGATGACGCTCTTCACCTTGGCACTGTTGATCAACTCCTGGCCTTTGAGTACGCCGCCGAGCAGCAACCCGATGATGACTAGAACGACGGCGATTTCAACCAGGGTAAAGCCTTGCTGGCTGTTTTTCATGAATTTCCTCCCCCTTGTTGCGGGCCCGCGTCGGCTCGCTTGTTAATGACGAGAGGGAATTCTAATTCATTTGGAATTCTCCGTGCTGTTCAGGCGGCTTCAGGTGACTGACGGTGGCGGGGAACCGCGAGGATGCGCGGGCTGCGCAGGCGATAGACTGGCACGTAGCCCTTTCCCTTCAGAAAAAGCAGGATGGGCTTGGCGAAGACGAAGGCACCGCGCAGCCTTTCGAACATGCGGCCGTCGCACTGGATCACGCTCGGTTCGCCCTCGGTGCACAAGCGGTGGGCGAGGTTGACGGTGTCGCCCCACAGGTCATAGATGAACTTGCCGCGCCCGACAACGCCGGCCACCACCGGGCCGGAGGCGATGCCGATGCGCAGTTCGAGTTCGAGGCCGTCGGTGAACTGGTGGTCGTGCAGAGCGGCCTGCATGTCGAGGGCCAGAGCGGCCATCGCGGCGTGGGCATCATGTGGTCGGGCATGCAGGCCGCCAGCCACCATGTAGCCGTCACCAATCGTCTTGATGCGCTCCAGTCCGTGCTGGTCGGTGAGTTCGTCGAAGCGGCAGAAGATCCGGTTGAGCATCTCGAACACTTTGGGCGGGGCCATGTCGCTGGCGATGCGCGTGTAGTCGACGATGTCGGCAAACATGACCACAACTTCAGGGTGCCCGTCGGCGATGGTGCCGGTGTGATCCTTTAGCCGCGCAGCGATCGGCGCCGGCAGGATGTTGAGAAGAAGACGTTCCGAGCGTTCCTGTTCAAGGTGCAGCGCACGGTGGGCATCGGCGAGGCGTTCGCGGGTCTTGCTGCGCTGGCTCGCCGAAAAGCGCAGCAGCGGGTAGAGCACCGACGCAAGCAGGGCGCTGTGTATGGACGTAAATACGGCGTTCCCTGCCGGGGGCGGAAATGCGATCGCGGCGGCGGTCAGCACCAGGAAGGCCAGGAACCACGGTGTTGATCCGGCTACCCCGATGCACAGCAGGGCAGTTGCCGGGGCAAGGATGGCCCACACGCCGAGCCCGGAGCTCACCGGATTGAGTCCGAGACTCCATTGGGTAAAGAATGGAAAAACGAGCAGAAGGCTCAACTGCACGAATCGGTAGGGGCCGAAGTGGCGGTGCCAGGCAAAGAGGGCGTAATTCGTCACGACAAGCGCCGGTATGGCGGCGGCGTTCATCGGCAAGTCTTCGTTGAGGCCCCAGCAGGCCGCCAGCCACACGAGGTTGCCCAGCGTGAACAGGCCGCTGGCCAGATTCAGAAGGGCTTTTTTGAGTTGTAGTTCTCCTTCGTCCTGCGGAAGCAGTCCGGCATGAACGAAGCGCTGAAAAAGCGAGGTGGCCCGGGTGGCAGGCATTGCGGATCCTGCGGAGACTTTATCTCCGCAAGTGTCACGCCCGCAGCAGAGAAGGGTCAAGGCGCATCTGACCGGAAGTGTGGGAAGTTGTGTCCTCAGGGGAGGCGGCCGGCAGTGATCAGGCGGTGTGCCACCAGGTTGGGTGACAGCCAGGTGACCCGGTCGTCGAAGGCTCCCCCGCTGGTGCCGGAGTTCTCGGAAAGAGTGCGGCTGAAGAACAGCTTGCCGTCGCCGCTGGCATTCTTGGCTTCGTCGGTGCCGGCCGTCGGGGCGACGAGTGCGTTGCCGTCCTGGTCGATGGCGCCGAGGCCGTTCGGTCCGTGGGAAAGAATGACTACGGGCGTCTTGCCGCCTTCCGTGGTGAGTTTGAGTTCGGTGCCGTCGATGTTGCGCGTCATGATTTCTATTTTGCCGTCGTCCATGCTGGAGATGGGGCGGGCGTAGGTGTCGGTGACCGCATAGCGCAGACGATGTGACCAGCCGTCCACGCCTTGTATGCCAAGCGCGGCCCACGGCAGGAGGCCGACGGTCTTTCTGCAGTTGCCGGCATCCCGGTCTTCGGCGCCGTCGGTGGCGCTTTTGGCCGGGCACGGGAAGAAGCCCTTGCGCACGACGTAACCGAGCAGGGCAGCGCGGGCTTCGGAGAGGGCTTCGGCAGTGGCCGCTTCGGCGCGGCGTGCCCGATGACTGGACAGGCCGACGGTCAGGCTGCCAGCGAGAAGGGTCAGGATCAGCAGTACCACCGCCATTTCGACGAGGGTGAAGCCGGCGTGGCGGGCGGGCCTGGTTTTCATGGGGCGGCGTGCAGGCAGAGGGCTATGTCGGAGGTCGCCGCCGTTTTGCGGGCGATGAAGGGCATGACTATCTTGTCTGCCAGACTGCTCAGCTGACCGGCAGAGAGAGCGGCAAGGGTGGCTGGCTCTAGGTATTGCTCGGTGGATTTACGTTCTTCGGCGTTCGTTCGGTGCTGTGCGTTGTTGAGGCGCTCGCCACCGAAGAGGAGGGCGCCGGCGCACCGTCCATTCGCGCCGCTGAGGCAATCCGTGCCGTCGGTGCAGCGTGCGTAGCGCATCATCTCGCCCCAGTTTCCCGCTGGGTCGCGCATGTTGTCGTGGTTGCACTGCCCGCTCGTACGGTTGAGGACAGGCAGTCGGCCGAGCGCGACGGGGCCGTGGTGCGCGGGCTCGAGCGGAGCGGGGAGGCGGGCCGCTTGGAGGCAGTCGGCGGTGGCTTGCAGGACGCTTTGCAGATGGGTCGAGTAGCTGTCACGACTCTTGAGGTGGCGGTAGATGTCGCCGCCCGTAATTGCCGCGATGCGGTCGTTGCTGTTCGGCGTGTCGGTATGGACGTCGATGATGCCGGTGCCGGAAACGGCGCTGAGGGATTCCACGTAATGCTGGATGTTGCGGGCCTCCTGATCGCCCCCGCAACGGCCGGGGCCGGCTGTTCTGTCCTGGCCGGGCAGGGGGCGTCCGGCGGCGATGACGATGGCCGCGGCCAGTCCGTCCTGGTCTCCCGGGAGGGCCACGATTTGGTGGTTGCCGTCGAGCAGTCTGAAGCGGCCGCCGCTGTCCCAGTTCAGCACGGCGGCCTTCGGATTGTTCTTGAAGCTGCCGGATACCGCATACCAGAGGCATTCTCCGCTGCCATCCCGCAGGTCGGGCAGGTTGAGGGTGAGGTAAGGGAGTCGGCCGACGCTAGTCTGGTCCTGGGCGCCGCAGGTTTCCGACGAGCCGTCGCCATCAAGGTCTGGGCAGGGCAGGTAGCCGAAGTCGGCGTTGGGGTGCTCCCTGTTGCGGTAGGTGGCGGCGAAACCGATGAGGGCATCGCGCGCAATACCCAATGCTCGGGCTGTGTGCATCTCCTGAGCGAGTTGGCGGGCGGCCCGGTCGGCCGCGTTGTCCTGCCGTGCAAGCAGCCAGCCCAGGCCGCCGAGCGACAGGAGGATGGCGAGGGCGGGGAGGAGCATGCCGTGCTGGTGGCGGGCATACGCGGGCGCTTCCATCAGCGGGCGGAGGATACGGAAGGAGGATCGCCGACTTGCAGGCGATGGACGCGCCCGTCTGCGCCTCTCACGCTGGCCTTGCCCTGGTGCATGTGTATCTGCGCCGGATTGGCGCTCACAGCCTTGCCGTCAAGGAAGACGGTTGGCGTGCCGGCGCTGCGGGTGATGATGCCGTCGAGGGTGGGCGGAGGAAGGGCAGGGCGATCTTCCTGCTGGCGTCGATCCATTTGCTGCCGCTCGGCAGGGCTGAAAAACAGTCGGCCAAGTGGCTCGGCACCGCTGCTTTCGGCGGCCAACTGCAGCAGTACGAGCAGGGCAAGAAGTTTTCGTATCGAATGCATATGCATATCGATACTAATTTAGCATAAATCGGGCGTGCTGCAGAGCGGGACTTCAGGCGGCAGCGATGACCCGGTTTTTGCCCGAGCGCTTGGCGATGTACATCGCCTTGTCGGCCCGGTCGATGGCCTCTTCGGGGGCCTCGTTGTCATGCAGCTCGGCCACGCCTGCGCTGAAAGTGATCAGCAGCTTCTGCTGGCGGGTCAGGAAGAAGCGTTTGGTGAGGGCGCGCTGCAGGCGGGTCATGGTGGCAATTGCGCTGTCGAGAAGCGTGTCGGGCAGCAGGACGACGAACTCCTCACCGCCGTAGCGAGCGACGGAGTCCTGCGGGCGGACGTTCTCGCGAACCACGGCGACCAGGTGCTGGAGCGCCTCATCACCAGTCTGATGACCGTGGTTGTCGTTGATCTGCTTGAAATTGTCGATGTCGAGAAGACCCACGCACAGTGCGGTGCCGCGGCGCCGGGCGAGGGCTGTCTCGCGGGTCAGGGCTTCGTCGAGGCCCTTGCGGTTGAGCACGCCGGTCAGGGGGTCGTGGCGGATGAGCTCGCTGGTTTGTTCGAGTTCGACCTGCAGACGGGTGATTTCGGAATTGGCGTCATGCACACGGGCGCGCAATTCCTCCAGTTCACTGCGCGAGCGTTGGGTGGATTCCTGCACCGTGCGGGTTTCGCGCATCACCTCGGCAATGACCTCGGTGAGTTCGGCAATGTCATGTGCCGCAGCCACGCGCTCGGCGCATTTTTCGATCTTGTCGTGGTACTCGCCGGTTGATTCGGTGAAATCGCTGAGCCGGTCCACGAAGCGGGCGAGCATGTCCTTGAGCCGGGCCTGGGCGTCGCTCAGTTCGAGCTTGATGGCGCCCTGGCGGTGGATGACATCGCGCAGGCGATTTTCCAGTTCGCCGAGGAGGCGCACATCCAGCGGGTGTTCGAACATTTCGCCCATCAGGGCGATCTGACCGTGTAACCAGCGGTCGTCCACAACGAGCTCGCTGATGTTCGCGAGGATCAGCTGGAGCACGCGCTGCAGGGCTTCGCGCAAAGCATGCTGGTCTTCGGCAGACCAGTCGAGGCTGGCACGCAGTCTGTCGAGGCGCTGACGGAGAAGTTCGGGAGCGGGGGCCGGGGTCTGGCGGACCAGGGAGGCAAGTTCGCCGGCCTCTGTTGCCAGGTTTGGATCGGAAGTTCTGGTTCTGGTTGCGATGCCGTCGAGCAGGCTGGCGAGCAGGTCTGCAAAAATGGGGCTTCCGGTGTTGCAGGGCGCAGGAGCACTGGTTTCAATGGGGGCCGCGTTCTCCGTTGCGTGTGCGGTCGCCTCGTTGGCGGGTATGTCTTCGCCGGAATTGCGTGACCATGCCCGGAGCAAACCTTGCATGCGCTCGAAGAGCTTTTCCGGGTTTCCTCCGGAGGCGGTGAGGACCCGGTCGAGCATTTCGCGTTTGCGCGCCTGGGTCAGGCCGGTCTGGCGCCGCTCCCACTCGGCGATCAGATCGCGCAGCAGGTTGCCCCAGTTGAGTTCGACTTCTTCGGTCCTGGAGAATGCCTCGGTGATCACGGCGCGCAGTGCCGGCCACTCGCTTTGGGATATTGCGCCTTCAAACTCGCGGGCAAGCCGCAGGCATTCGCGGTTGTGCCTCGGCAGGGCAGTGGCGATCTGCTTGAGCGCGCGTTCCGGGAAGGCTTCCTCGGCCACCGATCCAGCGATCTCGTGGTAAAGCGCCCGATAGTTGTCCGGGGTCGGGGCAATGCGCCGCATGGCCATCTGACGAAGGGTTTCGCGAGCTATATCCGAGGGTTGGCTGGTGTCGGTCATCTTGGGGCGGCGCAGGGGAGTGGGGCGTTGGATCATCCGGCGTCCTGCGGCAGTGCTCTGTCTGGCAGGCCCATGTTCAGTCCATTGGGAAGTCACTGCCTATAACGGCGACGCAGTTCCGCCCTTGAGACTCAGGACGTGAACAAAATGAAAAAAATGATTCTCCGGCCGCGTCTTTTACGGCTACTCGGCAAGACCGTGCTTGAGCCCGTAGTGGGTGAGTTCTGCGTTGTTGCGCAGGTTCATCTTTTCGAGCAGGCGAGCCCGGTAAACGCTGACCGTCTTGACGCTCAGGCTGAGTGCTTCGGCGATTTCCGTAGGCGTCTTGCCGGAGGCGATCATGCACAGGGTCTGGTATTCCCGGTCGGAGAGTTTCTCGTGGGCGGGGCGCTCGCTGTCTTCGCCAATGGCGTTGGCGAGCTCCTCGGCGAGGGACGGGCTGACGTACTTCTTGCCGCTGGCCACCTGGCGGATGGCCGTTACGAGCAGCTCCGGTGCGCTTTGCTTGGTGAGGTAGCCGGCCGCCCCGGCCTTGAGGGCGCGGATGGCGTACTGCTCTTCCGGGTACATGCTGAGGATCAGTACCGGCAGGCGCGGAAACTCCTTCTTGATGAGCTTGAGGGCGTCAATGCCGTTGCGGTCGGGCATGGAGACGTCCATCAATACCACGTCCCATTCGCCGCTACGGACCATGTTGACGGCCTGCACACCGTTTTCGGCTTCGCCGGCGACGGTAAGGTCGGGCGTGTCGGAGAGAATCTGGCGCAGGCCCTGGCGGACGATCGCGTGATCGTCGGCAATCAGTACGCGAATGGGCTTGCTCATTGTGGGTGACTCCGGTTGTCGTTCGGTAGCTCGTCCGCCAGGGCTGGCCGAAGCGGCGAGCGCAGGGTCAGCCGTGTTCCGTGCGGGCTTGCAGGGCTCAGATCAAGGCGTCCGCCCAGGCTGCTCAAGCGCTCGCGAATGCCGCGCAGGCCGAAGGAGCGCGGTTTCTGCAGATCGGACATGGCCAGACCACAGCCGTTGTCGGCTATTTCGAGGACAACCTCGTCGCCTTCCTGCATCAGTCGCACATTCACCTCACTTGCCTTGGAATGCTTGCTGACGTTGGTCAGTGCTTCCTGGAATACCCGGAACAGGGCCAGTGCCGTATCGTAGTCCGGGTCGAGGTCATGATCGGTACAAAGAATGTTACAGGCTATGCCGGTGCGCTGAGCAAAGTCCTCGCCCTGGGATTCAATGGCTGCTGCCAGGCCGAAATCCTTGAGGATGCCCGGGCGCAGCTCGCGGGTTACGCGGCCGACGGTGGCAATCGCGTCGTCCACCATGCGACCCACATTCCGGGCCCGGACGTGAGCCTGGGCCGGATCGCTCCCAAGCTTCGATTCGAGCAACGACATTTCGAACTTCATGGCCACCAGGGTGCCGCCCAGTACATCGTGCACATCCCGGGCGATCCGCTCGCGTTCTTCTTCCTTGATGCGCTGCAGGTGATTGGACAGGGCCGCGAGCTGGCTGCGGGACTCGCGCAGGTCGGCTTCAACACGCTTGCTGTGGGTAATGTTCCACATCACGCCGTCCCACACCACCTCGCCAGCCTCGGACAGGCGCGGGGAGCTGCGCAGGTTGATCCACTTCTGTTCGCCGGTGGACAGCTGGATGCGTCCTTCCCAGTTGAGGGTGCTCAGGTTGCCGGCCGACAGCGCCGCAGCCTCGACAAAGCCAGGCAGGTCCTCGTCCAGCAGCCAGGTCATCCATCCCGCTGAGCCACCAATGAGCTCTTCGGCGGAGGTACCGAAGAGCATCGTGGCCGCTTCGCTCAGGTATTGAAAGCCGAGCATGCCGTCCGGCAGGTAGGCCAACTGGAAGACGACGCCGGGAATATTGTCCGTGAGGGCACGCAGGCGGGCCTCGCTTTGCCGCAGGGTCTGCTCGGCGAAGCGTTTTTCGCGGCGATTGCAGACTTCCCGCAGCTCCCGCTCGACAGCAGGAACGAGTCGGTCGAGCTTGTTCTTGCTGAGGTAGTCATGTGCCCCTGCTCGCATGGCAGCGATGGCTTCGTCTTCCTGCATCACCCCAGAGACAATGATGAAAGGCAGGTCAAGCGAGTGCTCCTGAGTCACGCGCAGAGCTGCCTGGGCGCTGAAGCCGGGGAGGTTGTGATCACACAGGATCACATCCCAGTGCTCCTCCTGCAGCGCGCCGCGCATGCCTTCCTCGGAGGCTACTTGCCTGTAGGTCGGCACATATCCGGCGTTGCGGAAGCGGTGCAGCAGCAGCAGCACATCGTTCTCCGCATCCTCGATGAAAAGCAGGCGGATCGGCGGTTTTGGCGCTTCGTTCGCATCGTTCAGGGGGGCGTCCGGCTTAAGGGCAGTGAACATGGACACTCCATATAGCTGCGTAAAAGGATCGATTTGTTTATAATCCGGCCCTTGCTTATGCCTGAGCCGTCTTCAAGGATAGAGCAGGCCAGCCTTTTCCGTCCATGCATAGCCGGTTTTTCCGCGCAGGCAGGGCGGTTGCAGCAGGCAAGTGGCAGGGCCGGTGTAGCTCAGTTGGTAGAGCAGCGCACTTGTAATGCGAAGGTCGAGGGTTCGATTCCTTTCTCCGGCACCA
>Ga0116183_1006293_pt1 | contig 10920 bp, 10 predicted proteins | sample AD_UKC078_MetaG_FD_89753 | JGI IMG/M metagenome (GOLD analysis project Ga0116183, IMG submission 89753) | Active sludge microbial communities of municipal wastewater-treating anaerobic digesters from USA - AD_UKC078_MetaG | ecosystem: Engineered > Bioreactor > Anaerobic > Digestate | place: USA...
TCGTACTCTAGCAGAGTGGTCTCAGCTTCTTCCGAAAGCATCGGAGGTTCACACGGCATCGAACCCGAGTACTTGTCCATAAAGTGGCAGAAAATCGGGATTATGTCGCTCCTGCGATCCCTCAGAGGTGGAATGTGAATGGGGATCACGCTCAGGCGGAAATAGAGATCTTCGCGGAACTCGCGCTGCCGTACCATACCCTCAGATCCCTATTGGTGGCAGCGAGTATCCGCACATCTGGGCTGGTCGTCCGCGTCCCACCGATGCGCTGGATCTCTCCACGGTCCAAAGCGCGAAGAAGCTTAGCTTGGAGCCTCAACGAGCAGTCTGCCACCTCATCAAGAAACAGGGTGCCTCCATCGGCCAACTCGAATTTGCCGGGCTTGCCCCCCTTCCGGGCGCCGGTAAACGCGCCTTCCTCGTAGCCGAATAGCTCCGAGTCGAGCAAATCCTCGGGTATGGCCGCGCAGTTCACGGCCACAAATGGGCCGGATCGACGAGAACTATGATAGTGGATCGCTCGCGCAAAAAGCTCCTTGCCCGTACCGCTTTCACCTGTCAAAAGCACAGTAGCGGCGCCCATTGCAGTCCGCAGCGCCAGCCTCTTGGCCTCTTGCAGCGCAGGCGACTCACCGAGGATGTGGTCTATTGGACGGTCAGGCTGCCCATCAGCGATGTGGTATGCATAGCGTCTTGCGTTCTCGATAGTCCTGAGCAGTTCCACAGCACCCACCGTTCGGCCCTCTCCGTACAGCACCGACCCGGCGCTGACATACTGAATGGGCCCGGAAGGCGATGACACCGTAACCTCCTTGTCGCCGTAACCGTTACGAGTGCGGATAACATCCAGAATGGGTGCTCCCCGAAGCATGTCGCCAAGGTTTCGGCCGATCAGATCGGTCTTGGGTATCTTAAGTATCTTGGACGCTGCCTGGTTGCAGCAGAGGACAATCCCCCCATCGTCCACGGCGATGATGCCTTCTCCCACCGCCTCGACGATGCCCCCGAGTTGATTGCGCGATTCTTCGAGTTTCTGAGTGATGTACACGTTCTTGGCCGTACTCTCAACAAGTCTGGCCATCTGCTCGATGAACGCCATATACTCATCAGTGTGGTCAACCATGTGTTGGCGCTGCTCGCTGCGGAAGCCTATCAGGCCTAGGACTCCCAGGGACTTGCCGTCGAGAACTAGCGGATAGGCCATGTGGCATGTCTCAACGCAGTGCAATCCTGCTTCACATTTCTCGCAGGCAGGATCATCCCGGGGATCTACAACGATGATTGGCTTGCCGGTGCGCATGACTTCGGCGAACGAAGACGACGGAGCGACCTGATGCCCAATCAGCGCAGCGTACCTTCCTGTGCCTGCAATGCGCGTCAACCCGTACTCCACCACCGTGACGTCGAACTGCAGTACGGTGGCCACCGCCTGAGCCACTTGTTGGAGAAAACCCACGAGCGGTGTGTTCCACAGTGTCATCATGGCATTGACCTCCAGATTCCCAGCCTTGTCTGCTTTCTAGCGTTTACGGATTCGGCTGAACTCCACTGAATCCCTGCAAGTACACAACTGTAATCTCACCTTGAGACGGCCTCGCACTCGAGCGCCGGCCCAAGCTGTTCTTGACTGCGAGAAAACCCGTGTGTGCTTCATCGCGCGAGTGATGGCATGATCCTTGCGTGCTGGAGTCTTCGTGTCAGTTGAACCGTTTCGCTATCCGTCTCATGCTGACAATACTCGAATTGTGAGGGGACTGCTGTGGCACTGTCACTGAAGGAATTCCTAAGGAGCGAGGTCAGACCTGCGTACGGCTGCACTGAGCCCGTGGCCGTTGCCCTCGCCGTTTCCAGGGCGCGCGAGGAGCTGGAGCTACACTGCACTCAGTTATCCCAGGATGATATCCGAAGTGTGATCGTGGACGTCAGCGACAGCATATACAAGAACGGCGCAGGAGTTGGCATACCCGGGACAGGCGGGGCGAGAGGTAATGCCATTGCCGCCGCTCTGGGGGCAATCGTCGGCAATTCCCACTACGGCCTGCAGGTACTGCAGGACGTCCGTCCTGATCATGCACGCATGGCCAGGGAATGGGTTATGGATGGCCGCTCGAAGGTCACCCGCAACCCCCACGAAACCGGTCTGTACATTAAGTCCACTGTGAGTACAGATGCCCACCATGCCCACTGTGTGATACGGAATGAGCATACGAACATAGCTGAGCTGGCCGTTGATGGGAGCATCATCACTTCCGGGGCTTGCGACCAGCGAGCATCGAACAGTCCCGTATCGGACATCGTCGGACAAATGGTCTATCCCGATCTCCTTGGTCTTGCAGACGGCATGGATGACGAGGATCAGAAGCACCTTCTAGAAGGCGTCCGACTGTGCAGACGCATGGCGGAATACGGGCTCGGGTGCCTCGATGGCAGCGATCAGGGTATGGGAATAGGTAGTGGCATTGCCGACCTGGTCAAGGCAAAGGCCGTGGGCAGCGACCTGAGCTATGCGATTCGCATGTTCTGTTGCGCGGCTTCTGACGCCCGCATGGCAGGGGCTCCTCTGCCCGTCATGAGCAGCGCAGGAAGCGGCAACCACGGTATCACGGCGATATTGCCTGTCGCCATGGTTGGTGAATCCTTGGGCAAAAGCGAATGCGAGATAGCCCGCTCGCTTGCGGTGAGCCATCTATCCACGTCATTCATTAAGGGCAGGCTTGGACGCCTGTCGCCAGTCTGCGGCTGCGTGGTCGCGGCTGCGTCGGGCGCCGCTGCTGGAATAGTCCGTATCATGGGTGGCGATATCGCTACCATGATCCTGTCCATGCAGACGGTTCTGGCCGGTACCGCGGGGATGGTGTGCGACGGAGGTAAGGAGACGTGTTCGCTCAAGGTAGGGATTGGCGCGACCGAGGCCTACATAGCAGCCTTGCTGGCAATGCAGGGGAGAGGCGTCAACAAAGCCTTGGGGGTAGTAGGCTCGTCATTTGAGGAGACAATCGACAACATAGCGTGCCTCAACAATCAGGGTATGAAAGACGTAGACAAGGTGATCATCGATGTTCTTGAGGCGCGAGGCGGGATCGGTAGCCTATGATTGTTGTTACATCCCGGGAATGAACGGCCAAGGCCATGCGGCAAGCAGCTTTTGGTCGCGCTGACGCATGATATACTGTAACCATGAGCATAGCCAGCGGGGAGTCAGCAATGGCACTCTATAAGGTCATCGTAGAGAAGCACCCGGACGTCTATGTGGCATATCCTCTAGGGCTGAAGGGAGTGGTTGTTGGCGAGGGCAGCACGTACTAAGAGGCTCTCGATGACGTTAAGTCGGCAATCCGTTTCCATATCGAGGCGTTCGGCACAGACATTATCGAGGCTGATCCGGCACTAGAGGTCCTTGTCGCTGAGGCCGGGGTGGCGACACGACGAAGTTCGCACTACGCACTCGCGTCGAGCGTCTCGGGCAAGCCCGCAAGCAGCGGAATACGGATCGCCGCGTCAATTGCGATGGCAAGCAGGAACACGTACTCGGGTCCAAGGTGATCCCATATCAGCCCGGATACAAAGGCCAGGGCGGCACCGACGAGCATCCTGAAAAAGCGCAGAACAGCCAGCCAATCGCTGATCCTCTCTGGAGGACCGAGTTCAAAGGCCATGGCCTGCGTCACAACCATCGTCATGGAGACTGTGCCCTGAAACACGCCTGCAACTATCAGAGAAAGCGGGCGCGAGGACCAGACGAGCAGGAGGTTGCTCACCCAGAACAAGGGAGCGAGCGCATACAGAATCCTCTTGCGTCCGAATCTGTCGGCCAGCCTACCCAGGGGAACGCCAAGCAATAGACCTACGACTGCAAAGGCGGTTACCATTGCCCCCAGCACGTACTGGTCTGCCATCTTCATCTCGCTCGCAAATACCTGAGTGAACGGAAGCACCATGCCTGTAGGCAGGTTGGCCAGGCACGACACGGCCACGAATCGCCAGAGATCAGGGCGCTCACCCAAAAGCGACAATGGCTTAGGGCCGGCCCGGTGGTTCGTTTTTTCCACAGTGACATATTCGGTCTGCGATAGCTGTGTGGATATGAGGAGCAGCGACGCGATGGAAAGGGCCGATGCGATCAGGAACAGCGGCCTTATCCCCTGCGTGCTGACCCCGCCAAACCGGGTGACAAGTACTGCTCCGATCACCGGTCCGGCGAACCCCATCACTCCCTGCGCAAGGCTCTCACAGCAGCCCATCGCAGTTGCCCGGTCCTTGCTCAAAAGGGAACTCCCACAGACTATTCCGCAGCTGTGGCCGGACACTGTCGACCCACACCACCAGATCATGGTTCCCATGAGGGCGATAGCCCAGCTGTTGGCCAACCCCGTAACTAGATACGACAGCCCTACCACGGCTACGCCGATCACATAGACTCGCTTGGTTCCTATCCGGTTGGTAGCAGCCGCCGACGCAAGCCCAAGCACTGCACCTGCAGCCATACCGACACTGTTGACCACGCCCAGTTGTGTCCCGGTAGCCCCGAGAAGCGCTATGTACACACTCAGGTACGGAAAAACCATCTGATAGAGCAGCTTGTCTACAGACGCTCTGCACGCCGTGACCTTCCAATCGCGGGATTGCCTCGACAAGAAGCGAGTTGCCTGCGACAACGCGTTGGCCATCGATTCTCCCACATCCATTTCCGTCCGAACCCTGGCGCCGCCGGTCCCTCTATCGCAGTATGCGGACCATGCCCCGGACACGCCCGGCTTCAGCCATAGGCGAATCTCGAGGAGGTCGGCACTATGAATAGTAACACAGAACTCGCCCCGTCAGCCATATGTATTACCCAGGCGGAATCACTGCCGCCTCGTGCCCTCTATGCCGTAGGCGACGATCCTAATCAGGTCATCTACCGTAGTCTCGTCCTTGGCCAGGTCGCCGACTTTGCGACCATGTTCGAGCACTACGAACCTGTCGGCGACGGGGTAGACGTGGTATAGGTTATGGGTGATGAATATCACTGCCAGGCCGCGGTTTCTCGCTTCTGCAATATAGCCGAGCACCTTGTTGGTCTCGTGCACTGAGAGGGCCGACGTGGGCTCATCCAGGATCAGCAACTTCACTCCGAAGTACATCGTTCGGCCTATGGCTATGGCCTGCCGCTCGCCGCCCGACAAGACGCATACATCATCAGTTGCGCACCTCAGAGCGATGCCGATGTCTCGGAGCGCCTCCTCTGTCACGCGTCTCATGGCCGTCATGTCCAGCAGGTTCAGCCCTCCAATCCTTCGCGACGGCTCGGCGCCGAGGAAGAAGTTGCGGGCGATACTCATGTTCTCGATGAGAGCGAGATCCTGATAGACGGTCTCGATTCCCAGGCGCCTCGCATCTTTGGGAGATGCGAAATCCACTGGCCTACCCTCGAACCTCACCTCGCCGCCGTCAGGACGGTAGACTCCGGTTAGGATCTTGATCAGCGTAGACTTCCCGGCGCCATTGTCTCCCAAGAGACCGACCACCTCGCCGCTTTGGATCGTCACGTCTACGTCTTCAAGAGCGACGACGCGTCCGAACCGCTTACATAGCCCGATCGCCTCCATGAGCGGGGCCTGGCGGGTCTGGCAGGCCTGGCAGCTCACTTCCTCCACGATATCACCTCCCCGAGTTTCACGTTGAGGGCAACCGCCGCAACGACGATGAACCCTACGAACGACATGTACCAGTATGAAGGCGCTCCTACCATCACGAGCCCGATTCTGATGGATGCCATCGTGACTGCACCCAGCATCGCGCCGAAGATGGTTCCGATTCCGCCCGAGAGCGAGTTGCCGCCGACTACCGCTGCCGCGATTGCCTCAAGGGACAACTCCTGCCCCCACACCGGCGACATGGAGCCCATTCTGCCCAGCTGCAGGCAGCCTGACATGGCTGCCAGCGCGCCTGTGATGATGAAGTTGGTCATCTTGACCTTGGTGTCGGGCACGCCCAGCGCGCGCGCCGCGGCTCTCTTGCCTCCTGTTGCAAACACCCAGTTCCCGTAGGCCGTCTTTTCCAGCAGAAGACAGAAGACCAGCCCGATGACGAGCCACCATACCGCAGAGATGTGGGCTGTCGACAAGACCCTGGCCCCGCCGAGCCACCTGAGCAGAGGCACGTCCTCGAAGATACTGATCGGCCAGCCCTGCGACAGATAGAGCGCGATCCCCCTCCAGAACATCATGGCGCCCAGAGTCGTGATGAACGATGGAATGCGGGCGTAAAGCGTCACCAGCCCGTTTACCGCGCCGATTCCGGCGCCGCACGCCAGCGCCACAAGGAGCGCAAGCCATGGGTTCCAGCCGGACTTGGTGATCAGCATGGCAAGAACCATGCCGCTCAGAGCGAAGTTCGACCCTACGGATAGGTCCATCTCTCCCGCGATCATCAGGAAGCTCACGCCGATGGCCACCACGCCCAGCTCCGCAGCGACAGTCACTATGTCGCCCAGAGTGCCTGCGCCTAGGAACTCGCGCTTCATAGAGAAGAACACGATGAACACCAGAACCAGCGCCACTGCTACACCCACTTCGCGGCGACCCAGAAGAGGTCTCATCCGTCGCATCGCCACCCCTTCATTCCAGCCAGGCGCGGGGGTAGCCCCCGCGCCGTCGGCTGTTCGTGCTGACCCGCATATTAGGGTCAGCCTGCTTGCTCGCGATGACCTGCGCAGGGTCGTGCGCTATCTGTACCCTGCCCTAACAAGCGCGGCCACCGCGTCGACATTCTCCGGGGTTACGAAACCGCGCCCGGTATCGTAGTCGGCCGGGTCGAGCTGGAACTTGGCATTGAGGTAGAGCTCGACTACGGCCATGTAGCCCTGGAGATACTGCTGCTGGTCCATGGCGCCCTCGCAGATCCCGTCCTTGATGGCCTGAATGGTGACTGGCTCGAGGTCGAACGAGGCCATGAGGACCTTGCCCTTCAGGCCGTCGTCTCTGATCATCTTGATGGTGGGTATGGCGCCGAGCGGACCCACTGTGAATATCGCCGCGGTGTCGGGATTGGCCTTGAGGTAGCTCCTGAGGATCCCGATGGCCTGCGTGGCGTCCTGGGTTATGTCGAGCTTATCGGTCTTGCCGCCCAGATCCCTGGCTATCACCTCTCCAATCCCTTTCGCCCTGGCCTCCAGGCCCACGTGCCCGGCCTGGTGGATTGCTACTACGACCTTCGCCCCCTGTTTCAGCTTGGGAAGCATCCGGCGCGCCACCGTCTTGCCTGCCTGGTATTCGTCCATTCCTATGTATGACATGTACGGGATAGTGCCCCTGAGCTCCTCAGGTTCCTGGCAGTTGATTGCCGCGACCGGAATGCCGCGCTTCCGGGCCTCCCGGATAGGCTCAACCCAGGCCCGCGCATCGCTGATGCTGGTCGCTATGCCGTCTGCCTTGGCCGCCATAGCGGCATTGAACATGTTCACCTGCTCAGGAACGTTGTAGCCCGCCGGCCCCTGGAAAATCGCCCTGACGCCCAGGGCTCTGCCGGCATCCTGCACGCCACGCTGCACTACTGCCCAGAACGGGTCGCCGGGACCTGTGTGCGCAATCACGTAGAAGGTCATCTGATCGGCGCCGCTCGCCGCAGGATTGAGGCCGGCCAGTGCAAGCGCCAGGCAGGCGATCAGGCACAATCCGAAGACTCTCTTCATGTGTACCCCTCCTCATAATGGTCTGACAGTAGACTGTGGCCTCATGCCACCCAGGGACAGAACTACTTCGCAACATAGGCTACTCAGCATCCGTTGAGCACTCGCTCTGCTATCTCATTGCTCACCCCCAACCACGCTGATCTGCTCCAGCCTCACGTATGGCGGAAGCGGCCCACCGATAAGCGGACGTGCATAGTCCAGGAAGGCCTGTGTTACATCGTTGCCTTCCTCGTTTATGAACTCTGGGGGCACGAGTTTCTCGGCGTTCGCTACGACCGCCAGGTCCACTGTGCCCATTTCGACCGTGTAGTCAGGCCCAGGCTGCCTTTGGATTATCACCATCTTGTCCGAGATTCCCGACGCGGCGCACTGCACTGCGTGCACGCCTGCTTGGTACGCTTCCTCCAGGTCGACTTGAGACGCCAGCGCCGCCGACACCCTCTGAATCGTGCCGGGTTTGTCGTACCTCGCCTTTATCCCGAGCCCACCGGCGACGAGGTCGCACATGTAGTCACCCACCCCGCCGAGCTGCCTGTGGCCGAAACGGTCGGTATCGATAGCCCTGGAAGACGCAGTTATGTACGCCCCGGACTCATCTTTCAACCCTTCACATACTGTGATCACCACGTATCCCAGCCTGTCGTAGACCGCCTTGACATCGGCGAGAAACCGCTTTTCGTCGAAGGGCCGCTCAGGCAGGTAAATGAGGTGCGGAGCCGCGTCTTCGTGATCTCTCGCAAGGGCGGTCGCGGCCGTGATCCACCCGGCATTCCTTCCCATCACCTCTATGATCTTGACAGTGTCCACCACGCCTATGGCCTCAGTGTCCAGCCCTGCGTCGCGCACCGACATCGCAAGCCACCTTGCGACGCTGCCGTATCCCGGGGAATGGTCGGTCACGGCCAGGTCATTGTCGACGGTCTTCGGCACCGCGATTACCCGAAGATCGTACCCCGCCGCCTTGGCAGCCTTGGATACCTTGCTGGACGTGTCGGCCGAGTCGTTGCCGCCGATATAGAAGTAATAGCGAATGCTATACTTCCTGAATATCTCGACAAGCCTGCCGCACTCATCCTGTGTGATCTTGTGGCGACAGGAGCCCAGGGTAGCTGAAGGCGTGTGCCTGAGACCGCGTATGACCGCAGCGTCCTGGCGCCCCAAGTCGACGAATTCCTCCCGCAGCATCCCCAGGACCCCATGCACACCGCCATACACGGCCCGTATCTCACGGCGCCTTAGTCCTTCCTCGATCACCCCTGCCAGGCTGCTGTTTATCACTGCAGTTGGTCCGCCCGACTGCCCTACGACAGCGTTGCCTATGAGAGCCATGACAGTCGTCCTCCTCTGCACTCGGGCACTACCTGAGGTAGCGCGTGATATCGTCCATGCCTTGCCCCCGCGTGTTCATGAGAACCTGCACGGCCTCCTCAGCGCTCACGCCGGTATGAACGATCTCGCTCACGGCAACAGCCACCGCGCGCGGATCGTCACTGCCCGGGAATGACACGTTCCTGCCCACGAGGGCTCCCCGCACGGTTGCCCCGGCGCGCATTCCGGCTGCGAACTCGGCGAGTATGCCGGTGGGATCTCCAGTCGACTCGCCCCCCAGCATGAGAATGGGGCATGTGGTGGCCCTGGCTACCTTCTCGTAACCTGCGCAGTATGGGATCTTGAGCCAAGTTAGCGCAGTAGATCCGCCCAGTCCGGCACCGACTCCAACCACCTTGACCAGGGCCTCGACCTCCTTGAGGGTCCTGTACTTGCCGTCCTCATACTTCACAGCGAGCGGTTCAAGGAAGACTGGGATTTGCAGATCCACGAGTTCATTGATGGCGTTTGCACAGTACATGATCGTCTTTCCGGACTCACAAGACCCAGGTTCCAGCCTGAACATGAGCTTGGCGCCGTCAAGCCCCATATCGTTTATGGCGCGGGCTGTGTAGCCTGTCATAGTGTCGTCCATTTCAAACGACGCTCCCGCGAGCCCGCCTCTGTTCATGCATCCCAGAATCACTTTCTCGCCGAGGAATGAGGGACCACCGGCTCGCTGAACCATGTAGTCGAGGACCAGCAGTTCCTCCACGACATCGGCCGTGGCCATGAAGCCGTCGAACCTGGAATCAGTAAGCACCCTGGATACCCGAGCCAGAAGCTCGTACCGGTCGCCCATGGCCAGAGGGTTGTCGCCCACACGGGTCACCATTCTCGCCGGATGGTCCACCGACAGGATGGTGAGCTTTCCGTCGCGGGTGAGCGCGGGTCTCCTCTTCCGCGCCCGGGCAATCCTCCTTATGAGCCCCGGGTCCGACACCCGGGCGCCCACGATCTTGTCGCATACCGTCGCCGGCAGGAACTCCTCCGGCACGAACTTGTAGTCGCCGATTTCGTAGCCGAACCGTCCAGCCATTTCCGTTCGTCTCCTTCCATTACCGCACTATCATGGGCGCCAAGTGAGAGTATAGCGCTGCATACGCTCTGGGCGCGTCGGGCTCCATCATCATCTCTCCGGACACGTAGCCCTGGTACCCGATGTCGCTTAGGGCCTCGATCACCTCACAGAAGTCGATATGCCCGGCGCCCGGCGCCCGCCTGTTGCTGTCGGCCACATGCACATGCCAAATCCGAGGCGCAGCATCCCTGATGGCCCCGACTATCGAAGGATCCTCTATGTTCATGTGGAACGTGTCGACCAGAAGGCCCACATTCTCGCCGGCCTCGCGCGCCGCCGTCAGCCCGTCGCTGACCGTGTTGACAAGATCAGTCTCATACCTGTTGATCGGCTCAACAAGTAGCCGAACGCCCTGACGGGCGGCGTAGCTCGCCACCTCATGCAGGCCCTCGCTTACTCGCGCGAGCGCCTCGCGAAGGGGTAGCCCATCGGCGGTTCTACCCCGGATCAGGCCCACTATCACCGCCGCGCCCAGCTCTGCGCCGACATCTACATGATCCTTCAACCGCTCGATCGCTCCCGCCCGCCGCGATGCGTCCGCATTAGCCAGGCTCAACCCCTGTCGGTAGGCAGCGCCGGTTCCTATGGCCGGGACACCCATGCGATACATGCTCAGCATTTGGCGGACAGTCCCGACTTTGAGGTCGCGCGGGTCGCCCACGGCGAGCTCAACCCCGTCGTAACCTACCCTGGCGGCAAGCGCCACTGCATCCTCAAGCGGCAGATCCGCAGCGAGCCCGGTAGCCCGTGGAATGGCGTTGACGACAATGCTGATCTTCATCTGGCCGAGCCCTCGTCA
>Ga0116183_1006294_pt1 | contig 10919 bp, 14 predicted proteins | sample AD_UKC078_MetaG_FD_89753 | JGI IMG/M metagenome (GOLD analysis project Ga0116183, IMG submission 89753) | Active sludge microbial communities of municipal wastewater-treating anaerobic digesters from USA - AD_UKC078_MetaG | ecosystem: Engineered > Bioreactor > Anaerobic > Digestate | place: USA...
AAATGAACTATAAATGCTCAAAATGTAAACAGGAAGTGGGTCAAATCTACCTCGCCGGCAAAGAATATATCTGCCTTAAATGTTGGGAGTCAGTATTAAAAGAAAATCTACCGGCTAAAAAAGCGGAGAAAAGAATAAAACAATATGCCAAAACAAATTAAGACACAAATTGAGAAAATTGAGACCAAAGAGATAATCCTTGTGATTAGAGATTACCAAGTTAAAGGCGATAAAAGAAAAAAGATAGCTCCGTTTTCCGCCGCTATGGTTGAAGCCGACATCACGATCAAGAAAGACGGCAAATTAGAACGGTTTAAAGTGGTCACACCATTAGATTCAGACCCAACTTTTGCCAAGTGTATTCAAGAATTAGTTAGTCAGGCGGTGCAACTAAAATGGCCTGAATTACAAAAAGATGCTACCTAGAGAACTTTATGACAACCCACAAGCCGACACCCAAATTACTAACGAGGCTAAGATTTCAGCCGAGGAAATTCTAGCGTGGAAAGTCAAAGAGATTAAATGGGGTAAGAATGGGATAGAAACGATTATAGAAGGAGCTGATTTTCCAGCTAGAGGTTATGCCCCACCAGAAGCGGTCTTTGCCAACAATATAGTGAAACGTTTGATTATTGAAGGTTTGCCGATTATCAACCCCCTGCGTTTTCAAGCAGCAATCAATGCTTTTGCCTCAATTAGTTGGAAGGTAATGTCGCCACACATCTTAAAGGCAGAATATCTAACACCTTTCTCACGAGAAATTCAAAAAATGGCTGAGGTATTTTTAAGAGAAATTAAGGCAAATTCAATCGGTAAACCCTCACGAGTAATCGCCCACCTGTTTGAGTATGATAACGCTTACAGACTACGCATAGAAGATTTATTTAGTGAAACAACCCCTGAACTTTTAAAAGCTAATCCCCGTCAAGAAATTGCCAGACTTCTTAAATTAAATAAAGAACGAGAAATAATGTATAAGGAAACAGTCAGTAATAAGTTTAAAATTGTTGCTAATTTAATTGGTTCAATCCTTTATTTACCCAAATACCGCCAAGCCTTTAATAAAGCCCTAGATGCCTGCAATTATAAAAACTTGTGTATTGATAACATAGAACTATACTGGATGTGTCACCGAACAGATTATAATTTTTGTGGCAAAACTTACGAAGAACGTTTAGAATTATTAGAAAATGCTGGCTATAAGCTAGTTAAAGGTCAAAAATACAATGTCTAAAGGAGAATGGATAATCCAACTAACAAAGATAGCTTTAGGTATAATCGCATTATTAGTTATTTGGTATAAGTTTTAAATGGCAGTAGAAAACCCACAAAACGTAGCAAAGAAAATATCCGAAACTATCCTAAAGAAGAAGAAGATAGTTTTAGGCGATATTTTAGAGGATTGTGGTTATGCTGAATCAACTTGCAAGAAACCAAAACTTGTTACTGAGACCAAAGCGTTTAAAAAAGCAATTAAGCCTTTAGCTGAAGGATTAGGTAGAGAGATTGAAAGAATAAAGCGAGAGCTATCAACTAGAGATTTAAGTAAGGAGAAATATGCTGAACTTACTAGGTCGCTAGATATTTTAATAAAGAATCATCAATTATTAAACGGCGGAGAGACAGAACGTTCAGGAATAGTTTTTAAAGTAACTAAGTATGACGGAGATAACGATCCCATTTAAGTTTCGCCCCCGTGAATATCAATTACCCTTATTAAAAGCCTTAGATAAGGGTATTAAAAGGGCAATTATAGTTTGGAATAGACGAAGTGGTAAAGATAAAGTCTGTTTTAATTATATGGTTAAAAAGGCTTGTGAACGAGTTGGAACTTATTTTTACTTTTTACCTGAATATACTCAAGCCAGAAAAGTCATTTGGGATAACATAGACAATGATGGCTTTAAAATGTTAGACCATATTCCGCCAGAGCTAATCAAGAAAACCAACGACACCACCCTCAAGGTAGAATTAGTTAATGGCTCTATTATCCAACTCTTAGGAGCGGATACCTTTTCTAAGTCTGGTGTCGGAACTAACCCGATTGGAGTTGTGATGTCAGAATATTCAGTTAATAATCCCGAAGTGTGGAACTTTATTAGACCAATTTTAGCGGTTAATGGTGGTTGGATTATTTTTAACTTTACCCCTAGAGGTCAAAACCACGCTTTTAAGCTCTTAGAAATTGCTAAAGATAACCCAGAATGGTTTACGGAAGTTTTAACGGTCAATGAAACAAAAGTCTTATCCCCTGAGGATATTGAAAGAGAAAGACGAGAGGGAATGTCCGAAGCAATGATTGACCAAGAGTATTTTTGTAAGTTCATTGAAAGTGCCACCTCATTTTTTAAACGAATTAACGAGGTTTGTATTCTCCAAGAAAAACAACCAGACCCCTTACATTATTACCAAATGGGTGTGGACTTGGCTAAATACCAAGACTTTACAGTTATCTCGGTTATAGACCTTAACACCTTTGAACAGGTGGCGATGGAACGCTTCAACCAAGTTGATTGGAACTTGCAAAAAGCCAAAATTGAGGCAATTTACCATAAATGGGGAAAACCAAGGGGCTATATTGACGCTACGGGCGTTGGTGATCCGATAGTTGAGGATTTGGTCAGGCAAGGAGTGGCGTTAGAGCCAATTAAATTCAATGAACAAAACCGCAAAGATATTTTAACTAGCCTCTCTATTCAAATGGAACAGGCCAAAATTAAACTCTTAGATGACCCAACCCTTAAAAGTGAGTTATCATATTTTCAATATCAACTAAGCGATAATGGTAAGTTAAAAGTGGTTGTGCCAGATGGTTTACACGATGACACGGTTTTTGGCACTGCTTTATCAGTCTGGGAATTACCCGACAAGCCAATGCGAATAAACCGAATGACAGCTGATTATCAAACTCAAGGCGTTACAAGTCTCTACCCCGAATATGGAATATAGCCCCCAAGAAGAATACATTATCAAGCTCTTACGCTCTCTCTCCCCCTATGAAGAAGTGAGGATTGTGGCGGATAAAGAGGGCAAACCAAACCGCTTTTTAATTATCAGGAGCCAAAAAATAATGGTTAGTGAAATAAAAATAGAGAATGTGGCTTAATATTTGCTTGACATCAAAAAATTTGTTATAATATAGCTAATTAAATAACACTCACATTAAATAACACTCACAGAAGAACTGGGGTAAAAGGCTAACTGCTTTTTGCCCCTTTTAATATTATGGACAACGACACCCTAATTGCTCAACATAAGAAGGAAAAACAGCGTTCAATAGATTATAAAGAGCGGAGATTTAAAAATTGGAACGAGAATTATGCCCTTTATCGGGATAAGGTTATTACTAACCGTTTAACTCAACGTCAAGCTATTAACATTCCGATTATTCGGGAGACGATTGAAACGTGGATTTCAAAGATTGATGAAGCTCCAATGTTGGAGTTTGAAAGTCGGGGCAAAGATAACAAGTCTAAAGACGGGGAAATTGTCCTAAATGAACTTTGGGCCTATTACTTTGACAAATTGGGCTTAGATATTATTGATAACCTAGAAAAAAAGGTAGTAGGCTTGCAGGGACGAGGCTTCAAGAAGTGGGGCTGGGCTAAAAACCAAATATTCTGCGACCTAATTGACCCTTATGACATTGATATTGACCCAAACGCTAACCCCTTAGACCTAGATAGTGCCTATTTTGTCATTCACAAGAACATTTTTAAGCCCTTACGGATGGTTTTGGCTAATCCGAAGTATGATGAGAAAGCAAAAAATGATTTAAAGACCTATTTAGACACCAAGGAGGGGCTACTTGCCTCAGCTCAAGGGCGTGAAGACTACGAGGAACGCCAAGAACGCCTGCAAACCTTAGGAGTGCAGAACTATGACCAGTATCAAGCCTCTGATGTTATCGTTGAGATTAACGAAAACTATAAACTGATTTGGAATGAAGAGGAAAAACGCTTTGTTCGCCACTTAATCGTGACGGCGGCTGATAAAGTTATTCTCTACAACAAACCACTCAAGGAAGCGATTGGCATAGACTTTTTGCCGATTGTTTCGTGGATGAGTGATCCTGACTTAAATGACCAATGGCCCGATGGCAAGGCGGATAATGTTCGCACCTTCAACAAGGTAGTGAATATGTATATCTCCCAAGACTTAGAGAACCGCACCTACCGCAATTTTGGGATGTATTTCTACAATACTCTAAATGGCACGTTCCAACCGAGAGCTTTTGACCCGAAACCGTTTGGAATGTATGGCGTGCCAGGCAATCCGGCTGAAATTGTCCAGCAAATGCGGATTGAACCACTAAATGACACCGCCGACCAAATTACCTTCCTTAAAGACCTTATCCAGTCATCTGTCGCTCAAACGCCAACTGAACGAGGAATACAAGAAAAAGGGCAAACCACTCTTGGTGAAGTTCAACTTACCTTACAACAGTCAACTGGTCGCAATGAAGTAGTGGCTAAGAACTACCGCCGAGCTTGGAAACAATCAGGCGTTATCTTCTATGAACTCTTAAAAGCTAACTCTACTGGCGTTATCACCCTCTACAAGAAAGGCCCAGATGGTAACTACCAAGCCAAAGACATTCAACGCTCTGATTGGCTCAACCCCGAAGGTTATGAGTGTAAAGTGGTCTTAAAGAACGAGAAAACCGTCAATGACGACTTAGACTTAAAGAAGCAACAATTTGTTATTAGTGTCTTCCAAGACAATCCTGTGGCGGTTCAAATTGCCAGACGCAAACTCCTTGAGACCCTTGATTGGACGAAGGAGGAAATTGACCAAGTATTCCAGCAACAGCAAGCCCCAATAATGCCCCTAGAAGCCCCTACAATGCCCCAGGACGAGAGTTTGCCACCATTACAAGCTAATCAACCTATTGCTTAAATATGAGCCTATTAAATAAGTATTTACAAAAAATTGGTGTTAAGTCTTACGATGAGTTAAACAGTGAGGAAAAAGAGACCTTTCGGGAGTGGGAAGTAGCCCTGTCTGGTCGCAAACTAACCGATGAAGATGTCCAAAACTTCCTTAATCAAGAATTAGAAATAGCGATTGCTCGTTTAACCGAAGTAGATTTACCTAAAGAAACCGAGATATTCCGCAAAATGGAGGTAAAAATGATTAGAAAAATCCAAAATTTCCTTAATGCTCCCCAAATAGAGAAAAAATTATTAGAAAATCAATTATTAAAATAAGTATTGAACAATTAAGGAGATAAATTATCAGTTAAAAAGTAATTATGCAAGACAAAATCAACGACATTTTGGCTCAAGAGACGCTAGATGAGAAGGACATCAGTTTTCTGATGGCTCATCTAGACCACGTGAGCGAAATTGGGAAAGCCCGCCTTGGTTTTATCCCCGTTATTGAGGCTAAAACCATTGACACGCCTAAAGCGGAACCCACTCCGAAGGTGGAAACTCCGAAAAAAGCGGTCAAGAAGATTATTAAAAAGAAATAACGCCCTAACCCTATTGGACGGGCCAAAAACATTATGAACGAAGATCCAAACTCTTTTGATAAGGAAATTGAGAACGCACAAGCTAACTCTCAACCTGACCAAGGAACGGAAACGGAGACAACCGCAAATCCAATTCCGGAAGCCGAACCGGAAATTGATTACAAAACTAAGTTTGCCGAGTCCAGTAAAGAAGCTCTCCGCTTATATGAGGAGAATAAGCGTCTAGCTGAAGAACTTGCGGCAAAAGGCACGGAGGAAACTCCACCTGCAAATGATTTATACCCTGGTTTTGAGGAACTAGACCCTGAAGCCCAAGCTAACTTGATAGCTTATACCGATATGGTGACGAAGCGAGCAATAGACTCAGTCTATAAAGACCCAGCTATTGCTTTCGCCAAGACCACTTATAACGAGACTAAGTTTGATAAAGCGTTGGCAGAAGTGGCTAGTAAATATCCTGACCTTGATAAGGCTGATTTTAAAGCCAAATATTTTAATCCAAACAATGTCCCCGATAATATCGCTGATATTGTAGAAGATATGGCTAAAATTCACCTCTTTGATAAGGCTAAGGCTCTCGGAGCTAAGGAGGAACAAGAGAAAGCAAATCGCATTGATTTAGAGAGGGCGACTGGTGGCGACAAAGCTCCAACCACCTCTCGCACCCTAGAAGATTGGCATAGAATGGCTCAGGAAAATCCTGCCAAATTCGCCAAACTCTCCAAGGAATACAATGACGATTTAATCTCTGGCAAGCTTAAATAGCTTTATAACTCATTTGTAGAATTACCACTTTAAAAGTTAATTTTACAAATTATGGGACAGATTATCAATCCCGTTATGGGAGCATTCACCCCAATCAAGTATTCCTTGAAATTGGTAGAACTGCTCTACAACGATACCCTATATCCTTACATCACCAACACCCAATATGAGGGTCAGATTAAGGAATCTGGTGATCGTGTTCGTGTTCGCACAGCTGGTAAAATCAGCTTGTCTACTTACACGAAAGGTATGGAATTGGTTAAGCAAGAGCTTACCCCTACCTACGAAGACCTCATCATTGACCAACAGCAATACTTTAGCTTTGGTGTAGATGACGTGGACAAAATTCAGAATGACATTGACGCTATCAACGAATATGCTATGTCCTCCAAGCGAGATATGGCTGAACTCATTGATGCCGACATTCTTAAATATGGTCGCAAGAACGTCTGGGGAGCTAACGTTGTTGGCACTTCCTACTCAACTGGCACTTGTTCGGTAGCCGCTACAACTGGTGTTGTCACTGGTTCAGGCACTACCTTCACGGCTGGTATGGTTGGTGGTTTCATTAAGTTTGCGGCTTTACCGAATTACTACTATGTTTCTGCTTACACTGACGCTACTACTATCACCGTCACTGACGTTGGCTCAGCCGCCTATACAGGTGGAGCTATCGCTCCAGCCGCCGAAGACACCACCTATGTTATTGAGGGTGCGTCAGCTAAGGCCGTGACCGAAAAGACCATTTACCGCTCATTGGTTGACCTTTCAACCAAGATGTCCGCTTCTCTGGCTCCTCGCGAGGGTCGCTGGATTGTGGTCAACTCGGCTGTTGAGGCTCTGCTTCGCAACGCTCCTGAGTTCATTCCAGCCGTTCAATCCGCCTACAATGGCGTGGTTGAGAAAGGCTTGATTGGCTCAATCGCTGGTTTCAAGGTTTACTTCTCCGAGTTGGTTGACGGTAATAATACCCCCACCACTGGAGGTTACTGGGTTTTGGCTGGCTGTAAAGATTTTATGGCCTTTGCGACTCAAATCAGCAAAGTGTCAGTTATCCCATCAGAAGCTGATCCGAATAGCTTCATTACGACCTGTAAAGGCTTGCTCGTTTATGGCCGCAAGGTCTTCGCTGGCAACCGTGCTAAGGGTGGTGTAATGCGTATAACAACCGCTTACTCTGCTTAGTCTTTGATGGTTTCCCTAGGGGGCTTATACCCCTTAGGCTAAGCCATTAATACAAACAATATGCAAAGCAATCAAATCATTACATTGGCAAGAAACAAACTCCTTGAGACCACGACTGAATTGATCAAGGACGAGACTTTGTATATCTATGCCAACTTAGCTCAAGAAGATATTGCCAAAAAGACCTTTACTAACGACAAAATCAAAACTGCGACTATTACCTTTACCTCTGGAGTTGGCACCCTACCGACAGACTTTGGGACGCTTTATGGTGATGCCTTTGATGCTTATAACAATTTCTATCCCGAAATGACGATTGAGGACTTTGCCAAGAAAACCTTAATCTATGGCGTGGTGATTGAGGGGGGTGAGATTAAAGTTTTGCCTGATACAACCACAAGCCTGACGATTAAATACTGGCCGACTTTTGCTGATATGACCTCGGCGGTTAACCCCTCTATTCCAACTTACTTCCACGAGTGTATTGTTTATGGCATTTTATATCGGGCTTTTGAGGACTTACAGGACTGGGAATTATCCAAGTTTTTTAGGGAAAAATACGAGAGTGAATTAAAACAAAAAGCCGAGGTAATGAGTAATTACGAGGAGGGAAACCAACGTTCAAGTCAAATGTTTGCCGAGCAGAACTTACTAGATAATCAATCTTATTTTTAATGATTAGCTTGACTAACATCTTGGCGAAGGAGATAGAGATATTAGATATTAGAGACGAAGACAACCAATACATTAACTATAATGAGTTTTAAACAAGATAATTTTATAATTGTCAAGAATGACTTAACTAAAGCCATTGATGTTGATGACTCGGCTGGTCTGTCTGTGCCGGTTAATATGAACTTTGTGGAGGAGGGTTATTTGACAAAAGATACAGGTGTGGCTTTGTTTGGGGTGGAGACTAGCACGCAATGTCATTCGCTGTTTCACTACAAGAAAAAAGACGGCACCTCTCATTTCTTACGAGGGATGGGAACTAAATTACAGAAATACAACGCTACGACTGGAGTCTGGGATAACCTAACTCCCACCTTTACCGAGAACAAACACTTTGGTTTTGTGGTTTATGATGACATTTTATGGGGCTGTAACGGGGTAGAAGCCTTGTTTAAATACGATGGCACTAGTTTTACCGAGTATGCCTCCGCTCCCAAGGGTAATATCTTGGAGGTCTTTGAGGATAGACTATTTGTCTCTGGGGTCACTGCCGAACCATTAACGATTTATTACTCGGATATTGCCGACCCAACGACTTTTGGTGGCACTGCTCTCTTGAAACCATTAGGCACCGACAGTGTTACCGTGCTTAAAAACTACTACGGGTATCTGTTAATTTTCAAACAAAACTCTATTTGGAAAATGAGCTGGTATTATGACTCAATTACTGACACCTACCTACCCAAACTAGAACTACAATCCAACAATTACGGGGCTTGCTCTCGCAAGGCTGTGACGTGGGTGGAAAACGATTTATGGTTCTTTACGGGCCGAGAAGTGAGGGCGATTGGCTTTAAAGACCAACAGACAGGCGTGTTGGGTATTAATGTGTCAGTTATTTCTGACCAAATTAAGGAAACCCTAGCCTTGGTTGATAAAACTTACTATAACCAAGTGGCTGTTTTCTACAATAATAGACGCTTTTACCTAGCTATCCCTTTGGGGGCAGTGGTTAATAATACGATTTTTGTTTGTCATCTCCTTTATAGCAACGTGTGGACAAAATATAATAATCGGATTAAGTCATCCGTCTTTGATTTTGCCAGTATTGATGGGGTAATTTACACCAATAAGAGTTCAACACCTTATGGCACGCTTAAATGGGACGAAACTTTAAGGGCGGATAACGCAGTGGCTATTCCCTCCGAGGTATTTTTCAAGCAAGTAGAGGACAAAGACTTCTCTAAATATAATCTCTACCGATACCTAGACCTGATGTTTAAGACCTTAGAGGGACGTATTACAATTACTGTTAAATATGACGCTTATGACTTACGCCAGACGAAAACTAAGGTGTTTTATATTGGTCAAGCCTTAGAAGATATGGACGCAACCACTGGTGAAGTGCCGTTTGGTCAGAAACTTTATGGAAACGGCTTCGGTGAAGATGTAAGTGGGGCTCCTTTTGAGAAAAAACGAGTATCAATGCTGGTTAAAGCTCAGACTGTAACACTAGGATTAGCAAATAATAACCTTAACGAGACCTTCACGATTGCTCAATGGGCGTTGTATGGAGCGAAACAACCACGAAGATTATCAAAACCGAGTTCAATTATAAGTTTGGGCTAAAATATGTTATAATATAAGCAAAATGTCAATCTCAACCATCCAAAATTTCTATAAGGAGACAATCACCAGAGCCGTCACACTTACAGGTGCAACTAATATCTATGTTTCTGCTCTCCCAACCCCAGATGAGGGTTATGTTGTTATTTCCCCTTCTTCTTCGTCTTTAAGAGAAATTGTTTATTACACAGCGAAAGGAACTGACAGCAATGGGACATATTTAACTGTAACCCTTGCTAACCGAGGGCTTGGGGGTACTACGGCTCAAACTCACGCTATTGGCGAGCCTGTCCGAATGAATGTAACAGCCGAGCATATTAAAGAAATCTCTGACGCTTTAGACCAAATTGTGGCCGCTGGTGCTCAAGACGCTTCAACTATTACAAAAGGTATTGTAAAACTTAATGTTGCCCCCGCTATTGCTACCGAGCCGATTGCGGTGGGGGCAAACGTATTGACTAATATTTCTTATGGGACTTCTTCTGTCGGGAAAGTCCCACAACTAGATTCTAATGGGAAAATAGATGACTCAATGGTTAATCTACAGATAGATATAGATAGTGGGTATATTGTCTCCGATAATCTTCTACACTCTAATGATGTAACCGTTGTGGCAGCCGGTACAAGCTATACAAAAGCAAAAGAAACACGAATAGATAGTTTTGTAAATACTATTAGAATAAAATGTGACCTGTCAAGCTCTAACACACACACTAAATATTTAAAAGTATATGTAAATGGGGTTGCTCTAAACGATAGTGAAGTTAGTGGCAGTCTAAGTTTCAGTCTAAGTTACGATTTAACCACTCCTCTTAAACCAGACGATTTAATTCAGATTTATGTAAGGACACAAACTGGCACGGCAGCAGATGTTGATGTTTCCAACTTTAGACTATATGGAACATTAGATAATAAGAGGATATATCAAATTGGAGGTTATCAGTTAGCCTCTCCTTTAGAGGTAAAAGTACCATCAACTGTGGTATTCACAGCCACAAATATTTTATAAATAATATGTCTATATGACCATCCATATCCCAGAAAATTTTTATAAAGAAACAATCGCCCAAGACTGGCCGACAGGTACAGGCAACTTCTATGTCTCCGCCAAACCAACCAAGACTTCTGGCTGGCTAGTAATTTCCCCATCATCTTCAACCCTAAGAGAAATAGTAGCTTACACGGCTGTCGGAAC
>Ga0116183_1006297_pt1 | contig 10916 bp, 8 predicted proteins | sample AD_UKC078_MetaG_FD_89753 | JGI IMG/M metagenome (GOLD analysis project Ga0116183, IMG submission 89753) | Active sludge microbial communities of municipal wastewater-treating anaerobic digesters from USA - AD_UKC078_MetaG | ecosystem: Engineered > Bioreactor > Anaerobic > Digestate | place: USA...
GGTATGTTTAGGTTCAGAAAAAAGGAGGACACCGTGCTTGTGCCCAGTGGGTGTGAGCAGTGTGACTCGAAAAAATTTTTGCCAGTGCGGAAATTAGGGAGTCAGCGGGGGTTACAATATTTTTGCTAGGGAAGGTGCTCGTAGATATCTTCCAGCATCATGCGAATCGCCGATTGACGCATGTCGCCGGAGTTAGTGAGGTGGATGAAGATACGTTCGGCGATTGCATCGCGCAGGCCTTCGCGAGCATCGGGGGCCAAGCTGTGGTACTTCGCGTGCCCGTCGATGAAGCCACGTGCATATCCCACTGCGGAATCGAAGCGGGATCGGCGATCTAGTGGGGTGAGAGAGTCCCAGATGGTTGTTTGGGAGAAATCCATCGCAGAATTGAGCAACCTTGAGAAGAATCAGAACTTGGTACGGTCAGATTGGCAATTTATGCACGCTTCCTTTTCATAACAGATTTCTTATTCTCGTTAGTTAGTTAGGAGGGTTGAGAGGGAGGGGGTTTAACGCGCGAGTGCGTCCGCGTAAACACTGAGGGCTTCGCGACAAGTGTCCAGTGCATCTTCGAGTTCGCGGACGTACTGCTCGATACCCGAGTCGGCGTTGGATGCCTCTGCGAGCGCCCTGCGTAGTTTCTCGGCTTCCATTCGCTGAAACTGGAGTTCGACCATCAACTTCTGATTCTCCTTGGACAGCGCATCCACGTGCTTGGTTTTCTCAACAGCGTTCCGAACCAGCTCCGTGGCGCGCGAGATTTCTTGGGCGATCTTGGCAGTGTCGATGCGCTCGTGCTGCTCTTGGGCCGGCAGAACGACAGGTGCAGGCGGCTCGGCGGCGTTTGGCACGGCGTCAGGCTCGCGCTCAATCGGCTTCTTCTGGACGGGCGGCTCCGCAAAGGACACCTGCGGAGTGCGGTCGGTTTTGTTCGCGCGGGACTTCGCGGACTTCTTCACCACGGTCGGGATATCCATGTTTGAATGCAAATCTTGTGTACAAATGCGAACGGTAAGAGCATGCAGGCAAGGGTGATGGCAAATTCATTATTTTTTTGCAGCTTGTTTCCTATTTATCAAGGGGGGGGCTGGGGGAGCGACGCGGAGATTTCGAGGCGGAGGGGGCGGCGTTCGAGACCGCGTGCCTGAAGCGAACCGCAAAGGCTCTATTGCGATCCGCAAAGGCTCTATTCGATGCTCTCTGTTGTACCTGCTTAGCCCTTAGGCTTGCCCGATATCTCCCTGGGTCCATTGTCCGCAACAGACGGTCCGGTGGAGGCCCTTGCGGTATGTAGCCGTATTCGAGGAAGAGGTCATTGTCGGGGTCCTCGCCAGCGTTGTCACCATCGTCGCCCTTGTCCGCGTTGTCGTCGGCAGGCTTGTTGTTCGCCGTGTTAGCGGGTTCTTCGTGTTCTTCGTGTTCTTCTTCTGCCCTGTCTCTTTTGGCCGCAGCGGGTCCTTGTTTCTTTGGTTCTTGAGCTGTGCCTGGTAGTGCTGCTGCTGTTTTTTTCCCTGGTGCTTTTGCTGGTGCCGCTGGAGGTGTAACTGGTAGTGCTGCTGCTGGTGTTAGTTCTGGTGTTATTGGTGGTGCCGCTTGAGCTGTACCTGGTAGTGCTGCTGCCGGTGTTAGTTCTGGTGTTATTGGTGGTGCCGCTTGAGCTGTACCTGGTAGTGCTGCTGCTGGTGTTACTTCTGCTGCTGCGGCTGTATTTGCTGGTGGACCTGAACCTGCCGCAGCGGCGTCAAAATAGTTATCGCCGTTAGCGTCTAGATGTGCTTGTGCTGGTGTTTCTTCTAGGTTTTGAGGTGGTGGGGCTGATTTTGCCGGAGCGGCTCTATTAAGTCTTCCTGTTCGCACCCGCGCCGGCACGAAATTTCCCACACCGGCGCCTAGAGCTAACTTTCGGGACGCTGCTGAGGACAGAACCGCCCCTTTATCGGTGCCGGCAGTTGCATCGGTGTTTGCTAATTGCCGACCCTTCGGTTTATTTTTGCCTCCAGCCTTCTCCTGAACGGCTCTGGCACTTGGTTCCAGTCCTAAGTTTTGGGTCTCTGCTAAGGCCTGGCCCGGCGCTTTCTTTTTGCCGAGAGTCTTTGTCGGAGCCGCTGTGGCTATTTCTTCCGGTCCGTTGCCTCCTGCTCCGTGCAGTGGCTGAGTTGCATAGGGGTCTTCGCCTTCTCCAGCTGCTAACTCATCCGGTAGTGCACCGCCTCCGTTTATTCGAGCTATTAGTTGCGCATTTTCAGCGTCTGCTGCTAGACGTCGATTTCTCTCGGCCTCGCGCTCTCTGGTTAGTCGGTTCTCTTTCGCAACTGCTTGACGCAGCCGATCTTGGAAGAGGTTCCGTTGTGCGGTTACTCGCACAATTTCAGCGGCTGCCTGATTACGAGCCGCTTCTGTGTTGCCGTGTTCTTGGTCTAGTTGCTGTAGTCGATCTTCTACTTGTTGCAGTTCACCTTTTAGTTGCGCGATTTCAGCGCCTTCTGCTAGACTTTGTTGTTTCGCGGCATCGCGCTCTAGGGCCAATTTTTTTTCTAGTTCAGCTGCGTCACGCAGCCGATCTTCCAAGGCGCTTTGTGCTTGGGCGAGTTGCTGAGTTTCTCCGTTGAGTCGATTTAGCTGAGTGACGTATTCGTTCCGGTCTCGCATTGCGGCATCGCGCTCTTCGGCTAGTTGGTCGCGCTCTTTGGCTAGTTGCTCTCCTCGCTCAGTTTCTACACGCAGCCGATATTCTATGCCGGCCAGTAGCTGCTTTTGTGCCTCGATTTCAGCGCCTGCTAGTGCGAAGCCTTCTTCTGTGGGAAGTCGCAGTAGTTTTGCTTCTACTTCTTTTTGCATATGTTTTAGTCGCGCGATTTCAGTGGCGTCTGCCTCCCGTTCTCGTATTTTGACATCGAGCTCTTTGGACACTTCCTCTTCTCGCGCAGCTGCTTGACCCGCCCAAAATTCCCACCTGTTCTTTAGTTGGGCTAGTTCCGCAGCTACTGCGTTGGCGCGTTCCAGTTGGGCTGCTAGCTCCGCGACTTCGGCTGCTCGGTTTTCCGCTTCCTGCTCATCTCTGTACTGGCTCGCACCATATTCGCTGGCCGTCCACCTACGTCCTGGCGCTGACCACGATGGTTGACGGGCTTCAGGGGTCTTTTGTCTGGGTTCTTGTGCGTCGTCGTTATCTCCTCCACCGCCTCCGAGGTCATTAAACCCGCCGCCATTTACCGCTTCAAGATCAAGATTTGCCGTTTGCAGATTTCGTAGTCCGGCCACTAGAGATTTGTAGTCGGAGATAGGGATTTTTATCTCGATGCACATGTGATCAGTTGTTTCGATGGCGTTCTCCTTTTGGCTGATCGCGAGCGCATTTAAAACGGCGTATGGAGTGTTCGCATACTCGTACATATACAGCGCAATCCGCGCGTACATTATCCCTGCGTATAGAGTGCCTTGTTCAATATGAGCGCATTGCGCAATGGCGTCGCGAGAACCCTGAGAGAGATACTGCATGGAGAATCGGACAAGACTAGTGAGAGATTGTTCGAGCATTGCATGGAGAACATTTCCGAAGGAAATCAATTTGGCGGCATTCGGGAACCCAGCAGCATACTCTTCTCCTTCCGCGTAGGTGTATTCTTCACGTCGATCTTCTATGCGGCCGATGATGAGTTTGATGTGTCGTAGCAGATGCCCGTGACGAACAGCCGATACAACCAGCAACTTTGGCGACCGTTCTGCACTGTAGACGGGGAAGTAGCTGGTAGCGCAGAACGCGACGGCTTCGGTTAGCTTTCTTTGGCGTCGTGCAGACAGTTGACCCCAACCCTGGATATTAGCCACATCCGTTCGGCAACACGCGTACTCGATACCGTTGCCGTCGGCTACAAACTCCTCGGCGATACCAAGTTCCGGCCCCTGCAGCGCGGCTTCACCCATTTTCCGGAGAACAGCAATTGTGAGTTTTTTTGATCCCCAGTCTACTCCGACCGTGAACTCAGATTCAATGGGAGGCGGACGATCCTCATAGTACGGCTGGAGGGGGGGGATGAACAACTCTTCAGCTTCTTCTGCTTCCATTAGCGCAACCTTTTTGACACAACACCAGGCAATGACAGGAACACACAACAACAGACACTTCAATCTCAGCACTCTTTCTTTTTTTGGGGATGTCGCAACATGATGGGAACGGCGCATTTAGACGGGGAGCGTCGCGTTCGAGGGGATTAAATATGAATCTAGCACGCCTCCAGGTGCTACTACTGGGTTGTTTCGCGTGAACCCCTGGAATGTTATTGATAGTTGGATGGTGAAATACTCGAGTGGGTCCACTGGATTGACCATGGGAATCGGGCCTGAGAGCGTCATGCCTGCGATATTCCACACAGGCGCCCAGTTGCCCACAAACATCACGCCGTCCGCTAGCATCTGGGCGGCGAAGTTTGGCGGAAGGCTTGGGTTTGCAATGGACGCGAGAGCATTTCCACCTCCGGGGGGGTTGGGGTATGAGAGGAGGGGGCCTGGGAATCCGGCGGTCAGCATCAGCACAGAGGGAGGCATCGAGGTAACGGTGTACCTGAGCCAGCCGACTCCGATGTGGAACGATGCACCGGGTTGGTTTAGTGTTGTGTTAGATATAGGGAAGAGTCCGGAGAAGAATGGATCGTATGGTACAGCGAAGGGAGGAGGAGGCGGTGGTGGTGGGGGAGGTGGCGGTGGTGGTGTGAGGAGATCCCCGGCGGGCCGGACGTCCCACCCGGCGCCAGCCGTGCCGTCTACCTAGTAGGGGATACGGACGATGGTCAGCGAAGCAGGGGCCATTCCAACCATTGCGATAATTTCGACCGCGGGTACGACCATAGACGACCGCTGGATGAGCCACGTCGTGTCAATTGCAACCTCCGCGGCAAGGGTCAGAGAGCCCGTCTGCTGGAACTGCTGCTGAGTAATCTCGACCTCAACAATCGAGGTGAAACGGCAGGTGGGAGGCGCATGGTTCCCGAGGGGGTAAATGTTGTTAGGGGGCGGCGAAGGCACAGGGGCGTTCCAGCCGGTCGTCTCCGTTGTATGATGCTGGCTGGACACGCGCCAGGGGACGGTACCGAAAGACGCACCGGCACCTGTGACAATACGGAGTGGGAGGAATGACTTATCCACGATACTCGGATCCCAGATCTGCGACAGAGTCATATCCGTATAATACCCGGGCTTCGCCTGCATCGAGAACGTGATCCGGTAGCGCTGCCCGGTCGTGACGAGCATACTCGAGGTCACGCGGGTAACGCCTAGGTTGGCGTTCGCCCCGTTGGTATAGGCAATGTCCACAGAGGTGATACTCGGATGGATCATTGCAACCGACCCACTACTTGTGAACTTGGCCAGGTTCTGTGAACTTCCCGTCAGGTTGAGGGAGATCATGTCGGAGAACACATTGGCGATGGGAATCGAAGAGACGGGCATGGTACCGTTCCAATCTCCCGTCATCGAGGGGGCGTTGCCGGCAATAGTAACGCCCTGGCCAATCGGGACACTCGAGTTCGTCGTCACGCGCAGCTTGCTGAGCCGCACCTTGTACTCCACCCAGAGCTCACCGATGTGCATGTCTGCCGGCACGCCCTGCAGCGCGACCTGCACGAAGCCCAGATCAAACGTGCGCCGCTGCTCGCGGGGGACGTCGTCTGAACGCACGTAGAGATAGCCGCCCAGCGCCTTCTTCGTGTTGTCGCACTCGACACCACACACGAGATCCGCCGTCACCTTCCCCGAGACGCACTGGTCGGTGTTTTCGCACGAACGCTTGTCGGGGAGGACGTTGCTTGAGGGGTTGTAGATGGGGACGATCATCACAGAGCCGGCAGCGGTCGCGTTGCCGTCCGTGACAAGTGACTTGAAGTGGAAGATGAGCTGCTCGAAGTCGTACTCCTCGAAGTACTGCGCGAAGCTGGAGAGGAGCGGGAACGAGTATGCGATACCCGGGTTCAGCTCGAACTTCTCAATGGTAGAGAAGTTGAGCGACGTCGATTTGATGTCCTTGACGTACTCGCGGTACGAGAAGACAAGGTCGCCGGTCTCATCCTGCACCGTGGAGATCTGCGGGTTGGTCCGAGAGTGCTTCGACCCAGGGTCGACGAGGTTGTTCATCATGAACTGCGTGTTGCCGTAGGGCGTCTCCTTGTTCTTGACGACGTTCTCGATACGCGGCACGTTGTGCTGCTGGCGGCCGAGGTCAATATCGGAAATCTGGCCCCTGCCGAAGTCGTTGTAGGAAGAAGCGGCCGCGATGATTGCCGCGCGGCCAGCCTCGTGACTGAGGAGGCGGCGCATGAAGCCAGCCAGGAACTCGGTCTCCTCGCCGTAGGTCATGTCAGCCAGGTACTGCGCATTCGCGTTATCGAACACGTCCCCGGTGGAGTACTTGCCCGACCCGGAGATCTTGGAGAGCATCGGGTTCACAACCGAGCTTGCGATGTTCGCCACCACGTCGCCGGCCCCGGAGCCCGGAGCAAGACGATCCACGCCGGCCTTCACGAGAGCCGGGAGAGCAGCCTGTGCGCCGACGGCGAGGACTGGCAGCACGGCGCGGCCGACGGACTTGATGCCGTCCCAGAGGGAGCTCCAGAAGGCCCCCTCGCCGGAATACCCGGTACCGCCGATGGAGAACCCAGCAGCAGGGAGAGGCGAGGGCACGTAGAACTGACGCTCTCCGGTGACGAACGTGTGGCCCTGGTTCTGGTATGCCCCGTGACCACGCCAGCCAGAAATGGCACGGTTGCGAAGCTGCTCATCGGTAGCCGTTGCAACAGTTGTTCCAAATACCGCCTCACCCTCGGGGGTACCGCGTGGGTACCGCATAGTAACAGTGCCGTACATCTTTCGAGGATAATCCCACTCGATGTCAGAGCGCGTTTTACTCAGGAAATCGTCCCTCTTTTCGGCAGCTGCGCTCCTCGGACGAGGGGTGGGCAGTCCCGGGCCCGGCGGTGCAGTCGGGATGTACGCAAGATTGTCCGCGAAAGTTTTCGCCTCGTTATCTCCATAAGCGGCAGTCCTCATCGACTTCTTGGGAAGCTTCTTGATTGCTTTAATCGTGTCACCGGCGCCACGCTTAGCGAGACCCGAGAACAAAGAAGCACCGAATGTGTATTGAGACTTGGGGTGCAACTTATCTTTAACTAGATTCCCCGCCACCACCTTCTCTTCGTGACTAAGGTTATCATTCGTAGCGATATCCGTAACAATGCCATCGGTGTTCACTTCATTCTTTGCCTTATCGAGGTTTGCTTCGTACAAGCTATCAGCATAAGCCGCCAAATGTGCTGGATCCATAGTCTAGGACTGGGCTTCTTGTAAATTTTGTGGAACTTTTAAATTCAGAGACGTTAAACTTGCAATATAAGTAGTCGTTGATCCATTTAACACAGCGATCACATCCACAGTGCTTTTTCGAGAATTTTCTAAACAGTAGCCGCAATCCGCTCGCCCCCCCCCACAACCAGGGCCACGATAGCAATTACAGCGCTCACGATTACAATTATAGTCTTTCGCTTGCGCGCTAGGAGCGCGATGTCGCCCTGGAGCGAACGATTAGAGTCGTCATATCCACTGCTATCTTGGTGAACCGCGGGCCTGGGAGGCGACGCCTCAGCGTCGGCCAGGCGAATCGCGTGCAGTTCACTTTCCGGCTGCGGACGCGGCGTCGCATCCTCGTGTACCCCGCTGTTCGTCGGCGACCGGCGACCAAATGTTGTCGTCGCCTGCGGGCACAGGGTCGGAGACGACACTTGCGACATAGTCCTCGATGAGGCATCGGGAGCATGTGCATTCCGGTGGGTGCTTGGCGGTGGTGACTGACTCGACTTTTGCATCACCTGTATGATCCATTCTCAAACCTCTCAGAGTCAACACCCAATACTCTATCCCAATCACCACATATTAGCATTTGTAATTCATTGCAAGCAAGATTGGCTGGGTCAGGGTTAGGGTCTCTGGGGGTCTATCGTGGTTATGTTCCTCCCTTACATCTTATCCCCCTCGGTGCGCGGCTGCTTGTCTTTCAGCACGAGTTCGTCGTCGAGGCGCGGACGCTTGTCTTTCTTAACAACCATCACCTTAGTGTTCGTCTTGTTGACTGTGCACTCTGGGAGTGGCATCCCCTCGAGGGCCGGCGGCAGTACCCCGTTCTCGGGAAGCACCAGCCCCTGTGGCAGGACCGCGGCTTCGTAGGACATCGCCAGGCCATCCTCGGGGGTGGCGAGCAGCTCTTTACACCCAAGGTCCCACTGCAGAGTGCGCCGGGGCTGCAGCGCCTTGAGGAGGTGCTCGACTGGCACGTCGATGAACAGCCCCCCGCAGCACCGCACCATGCTGAACGAGTTCGTCCGGCCGCCGGGCGGGATGACGAGGCGGCTCGCCTCAAGGAATGTCACGGGCTCCGTCGTCTCCATGAGGCACAGGTACTCGGTCGGGAGCCCGAGAGATGTGGGGTCGCGCTTGTGGAGTCCGCAGGTCACACTGTTGAACCGCTGCAGGCACTCGATCCTGGGGAAGCGGGGCTTGTCGCCGAAGGAGAACCACCACTTGCTTGTGGTGGGAGGCGGGTGGTTGCCGGGGCGCTGCGTGTTCTCCATTGTAGTTATATGAGATTGCGAGAAACTTCACTTTTTCCGGGAATCGAACTCGGTACCACAGGATTTGAAGTCACAGTCTTATACCACTGAGCTACAGCGCCCTGATACTTTCCTTTTGCCAATTTAGGACAGGTTTGCTGGAGGCGGCGGGCTGGGCGGGCATAGCAGGGTTGTTTAGGGGAGGTTAGGGCTGGGGGGCTGCTGACGTTATTATCCCGCTTACAGTCTCTTTGTCTTCGCCTACTTAGTCAGTCGTCTCCTGGGAGGACTCCAGCGACGAGTAGACCAGCTGGGTAGCTGGGATGGTCGAGCGCTGGCTTGGGAGGGTGGGCTTGGAGTTGCTGGGAGCGCTCCCCTGGGACCAGGGGATCATGAGGCTCGAGTCACTGGGGGGGAGCTGCTGTGGGACTGGCGGGTGGATGGCGCCCTGGAAGTTGGCAGGGGGGAGGAGTAGCCCCGGGACGCGCACTACGCGTGGCGCCTCGCCGTACACAGGCTCCGCCCTCGCCCCACGCCTGGCAGCAGGCTGGCCGGGGAACTGCACTGGGAGTGCCTCCGCGCGCCCGCCATCTTCCCGGTCGAGGACCATGTGGTCGAACAGGTTCGGCTGCTCCTGGCGGACGAGCTGGCGGTTCTCGCACATGTACCGGATGTCCTCCTCCGTGTACTGCCGGTGGTGGTCGAAGTGGATCTCGAAGTAGCGCTTGCGCATCGCTGCGTTGTCGATCGGGTCTGGGTACAGGTAGTCCAGTCCCCAGTTTGCCGTCACGATGAAGAACCTGGGGCGGACGCGGATCGTCCCGCCCTTGATCTCGACGTTGCAGGCCGGAGCGTCGCCCCAAAGCTTCAGGAGCCCCTTCTGGTCACGCGCGTCCTGGATGCTCATCTCGTCGCAGATGACACACTCCTCGCCGCCGTAGCCGTCCCACCACTTGCCCGCGCTGCTGTTCTTCTTATAGTGGACTGGGAAGGCGTTGCACGTGGTGGTTGTCTTGCCGACGTTCACCGGCCCGCAGATCCAGACGCCGCACGGGCGCCCGAGTGTGAAGTTCCGGGGGACCTCGCTGAACTCGTTACCGATCTTGCGCAGCGCCGAGTGGTAGCGGATGTACACCCGGGGGTCGATCGCGTCGTAGTTGCCCGCGCGGGCCTGCGCCTTGATTTCCGCCCAGTCGTCGCGCTGCGCCTGCGCCTGCGCCTCCACTCGCACCGCCGCCACCTCGATCGGGTTCGGGCCGAACTCGCGGTAGCGCTGCCCCTTCTTGCAGTAGTTGATCGATTGCTCGTTTGTCGTGCGGATCGGGAGCAGGTACGCGTCGGGCAGGTGGCGGCGTGCCTGCCGGAGCAGCTTGGCCTCGCGGAAGTACACGTGCATCTGAAGGTGCGGCGTTCCCTCGGCGCCGATCTCCTCACCAGCGATGATGTACTTGCACACGTCGCGGCGCACCAAGTCCTCCAGGATTGCCGCCCAGTTTTCTGGGTGGTTGTTCCACGTCGCGGACCAGTGGTACAGGCGGGATGTGTTCATCTCCGCGCGCTCCATGTGCGCGGTGTTTGGGAGGCCGGCGGCCGCGTGCGGGACGATACGCCCGCTGTCCACGGGCCCGAAGCCCCACGACGAGTACTGGTAGTTCGACATTTAAACTTCCTAGCACAGCAAGGAGCGATTCGGAGGAGCATCACACCACACAGGTCACAGTCGCAGTTCGCATCTTGCAATTCGCTTGTACTGTCCCGGGGATGAGGGGTGGAGGGGGCGCTAACATTCTAGGCTAGAACACGTCGGCGTACGAACGCTCTTCGATGTGGTCGACAATGATCCCGTGCCGCTGCAGCAGCCCGATCGCGCCGCAGCGGGAGATCCGCTTCTCGAAGCGGAACGTCACCAGGGACAACACGAGCGTGTCGCTGTCCGCCCGTTTCACCACGTCGATGCACCGCTGGACAACCCAGAGCGGTTTCCCCGAGGCTTCCATCACGGGGCCGTCCGCAAGCACCCCGAACATGTGACATGTTTCCGTCCCCCAGTGCGTCAGCACCCAGGTGCGACGGAGCCCCCACGAGGGAGGCTCGCGGCCGAGCTTGTAGCGGATCCGGAAGCAGCTGCCCATTCTATTTGTAAACCTTGCGTCCAACCGGAATCGAACCCCTGACCACAGTGTCCGAACCCGCACTCCATAACCACTGAGCTACGGGCCCCATGACCCCCCGCGCGCCCGCGCGACGTGAGCTATGTCTCCCGTCTTATTACTTATATATACCCCTCGTGTATGTGTACGGGAGGGATGGGGGGTGGTGGGAAAA
>Ga0116183_1006299_pt1 | contig 10915 bp, 12 predicted proteins | sample AD_UKC078_MetaG_FD_89753 | JGI IMG/M metagenome (GOLD analysis project Ga0116183, IMG submission 89753) | Active sludge microbial communities of municipal wastewater-treating anaerobic digesters from USA - AD_UKC078_MetaG | ecosystem: Engineered > Bioreactor > Anaerobic > Digestate | place: USA...
AGGACACATCGAGCACCCGTCCGATGAGCGTCAGCGAAAAGGACACATCGAGCACCCGTCCGATGAGCGTCAGCGAAAAGGACACATCGAGCACCCGCCCGATGAGTGGACTCGACCCCGCGATCGCCGCCCGTCTCAAGCGCAACCCCGACGGACTGTTCGCCGCGGTCGCCCAGGAGCGCGGAACCGGGGCGGTCCTGATGGTCGCCTGGATGGATGACGAGGCACTGGCCCGCACCCTGACCACCCGCGCGGCGACCTATTTCTCCCGGTCCCGCGGCGAGTACTGGGTCAAGGGTGCGACCTCCGGACACACCCAGCATGTGCACTCGGTGCGTCTGGATTGCGACGGTGACACCGTGTTGCTGGAGGTCGACCAGGTCGGCGGTGCGTGCCACACCGGTGACCGCACCTGCTTCGATGCCGACGTTCTCCTGGCCGCCGAGGGCTGAGACGCCCGTCGTCAGCGTGCCTTGAGCACCTCAAGTGCCCGGTCGGCGTGGGTGTCCATGTTGACCTCGCTGGAGATCACCTCCAGCACCGTGCCGTCTGTGTCGATGACGAACGTCGTCCGCTTGACCGGCATGAACTTACCGAGGAGTCCACGCTTGACACCGAACATCTCCGCGACCCGTCCGTCGCTGTCGGAGAGCAACGGGTAGTCGAACCGCTGCGAGTCGGAGAACTTCGCCTGTTTGTCGACGGGGTCGGTGCTGATGCCGACCCGCGATCCGCCGGCAGCGGCGAACTCCGTGGCCAAATCGCGGAAGTGGCAGGCCTCTTTGGTGCATCCGGGCGTCATCGCGGCGGGGTAGAAGAACAACACCACCGGCCCGTCGGCCAGCAGTCCGGTCAGCGAACGAACCGTCCCGGTCTGGTCAGGCAACTCGAAGTCTGGAACGCGGTCACCAGGTTTCATGCCGCCACGGTACGCCGGTCGGATCCGATGATCTGGTCTGGGAAGATGATCGCGTGCAGACCACCACCCGCGACGAGTTCCGTGCGCTGGCCGCCGAGCATCGGGTGGTTCCGGTGACCCGCAAGGTGCTGGCCGACAGCGAGACTCCGCTATCGGCATATCGCAAACTGGCGGCCGACCGCCCCGGCACCTTCCTGCTGGAATCCGCGGAGAACGGCCGGTCCTGGTCGCGATGGTCATTCATCGGCGCCGGGTCGCCGTCGGCGCTGACGATTCGCGACGGCCGCGCGGTCTGGCTGGGTTCCACTCCGGTCGGCGCTCCGACCGGCGGCGAACCCCTGGACGTGCTGCGCGAGACCATCGCGTTGCTGTCGACCGGGCCGCTCGCCGGAATGCCCCCGCTGGCCGGGGGGCTGGTGGGCTTCTTCGCCTACGACTTCGTCCGGCGCCTCGAACGGTTACCCGAATTAACCGTCGACGATCTGCAGCTGCCCGACATGTTGCTGCTGCTGGCCACCGATATCGCCGCGGTCGACCACCATGAGGGCACCATCACCCTGATCGCCAACGCGGTCAACTGGAATGGCACCGACGAGCACGTCGACGAGGCCTACGACGACGCGATCGCCCGGCTGGACGTGATGGCCCGCGCTCTGAGCCAGCCGCTGGGGTCGACGGTGGCGACCTTCGACCGGCCGGACCCGGACTACCGTTCCCAGCGCACGATGGCGGAATACGGGGCGATCGTCGAGAAATTGGTCGGCGATATCGAAGCCGGTGAGGCCTTCCAGGTGGTGCCGTCCCAGCGCTTCGAGATCGACACCGCCGCGCAGCCCCTTGACGTCTACCGGATGCTGCGGGTCTCCAATCCCAGCCCGTACATGTATCTGCTGCACATCCCCGACGAAACGGGCCAGACGGCGTTCTCGATCGTCGGTTCGAGCCCCGAGGCCCTGGTGACGGTTAAGGACGGCTGGGCCACCACCCATCCGATCGCCGGCACCCGGTGGCGCGGTGGCACCGAAGAAGAGGACCTGCTGCTCGAGAAGGAACTGCTGGCCGACGAGAAGGAGCGCGCCGAGCACCTGATGCTGGTCGACCTGGGTCGCAACGATCTCGGCCGGGTCTGTGTGCCCGGCACGGTCCGGGTCGGTGACTACAGCCACATCGAGCGTTACAGCCACGTCATGCACCTGGTTTCCACGGTGACCGGGCTGCTGGCACCCGGCCGGTCGGCGCTGGACGCGGTCACCGCGTGCTTTCCGGCCGGCACGTTGTCCGGAGCTCCGAAGGTCCGGGCGATGGAACTCATCGAGGAGGTCGAGATGACCCGCCGCGGTCTGTACGGGGGCGTCGTGGGATATCTGGATTTCGCCGGCAACGCCGACTTCGCGATCGCCATCCGCACTGCGTTGATGCGTGATGGAACGGCCTACGTGCAGGCCGGCGGCGGCGTGGTGGCGGACTCGAATGGTCCCTACGAGTACACCGAGGCCGCCAACAAGGCGCGGGCGGTGCTCAGCGCGGTCGCCGCCGCCGAGACCCTGGCGGCCCCATGATCCGACTGGGGCAACTCCTGCTGGTGCTCGCCGCCGGCGGATTGTGGGTCGCCTCCCGAGTGACATGGGTGACGCTGCGAAGTTCCGACGGGCTCGGGCCGCCGCAGACCTCGACGATCGATGGCGCCACCTGGTCCACCGCGCTGATCCCGATAGCGGTGCTGCTCTTGGCGGCTGCACTGGCGGCGCTGGCGGTGCGCGGATGGCTGCTGCGGGCGGTGGCGGTCATGGTGGCCGCGGGTTGCCTGGCTCTGGGCTATCTGGGTATCAGCCTGATGGTCATGCCTGATGTCGCGCCGAGGGGCGCCGCATTGGCCGAAGTCCCCATCGTGGACCTGGTTGGCAGTCAGCGCTACCTGCTTGGTGCGGTGCTCACCCTCGTCGCCGCGGCTGTCGCACTGATCGCCGCGGTGCTGCTGATGCGGTCCGCAGCCAAAGCGGATGACGCCGCGGCGCGGTACGGCAACGGTGGCGTCGAGGCGGGCCGGGCCGCGATGTCGGGGCGGGGGATGTGGGATGCCCTCGACGCCGGTGACGACCCGACCGACACCCCGACCGACACCCCGACCGACACCCCGACCGACACCCCGACCGACACCCCGACCGACACCGAGGGGCGGTGACGGGGTCTGGTGGGCGGGCGGCTACCCTTTCACCGACGTCCACGAGTTCGCGAGCGACCGCAGGAGGGGAGCGAGCCGTCATGAATTCGGCAACAGTGCTCGACTCCATTCTGGAGGGGGTCCGGGCCGACGTCGCAGCCCGCGAGGCGCGTGTGAGCCTCGCCGAGGTCAAAGCCGCTGCTGAAGCCGCTCCACCGCCTCGCAACGTTCTGGCCGCCCTGCGCGCACCCGGCATCGCTGTGATCGCCGAAGTGAAGCGGGCCAGTCCGTCCCGGGGGGAACTCGCCCCGATCGCAGACCCCGCCGAACTTGCCCGCGCCTATCAGAACGGCGGTGCGCGGGTGATCAGCGTGCTGACCGAGGAACGTCGGTTCAAAGGATCGCTGGACGACCTTGACGCTGTGCGGGCGGCCGTCACGATTCCGGTGCTGCGCAAGGACTTCATCGTTCGCCCCTACCAAATTCATGAGGCTCGCGCGCACGGCGCCGACATGCTGCTGCTGATCGTCGCAGCGCTGGATCAGTCGGCTCTGGTGTCCATGCTTGACCGCACCGAGTCGCTCGGAATGACCGCGCTTGTCGAGGTGCACACCGAGGAGGAGGCCGACCGCGCACTGCAGGCCGGCGCGAAGGTCATCGGCGTCAATGCCCGCGACCTCAAGACCCTTTCGGTGGACCGGGATTGCTTCGCCCGGATCGCCCCGGGGCTGCCCTCTGACACGATCAGGGTTGCCGAGTCCGGTGTACGCGGGCCGGCGGATCTGCTGGCCTACGCCGGTGCCGGTGCGGATGCGGTGCTGGTCGGCGAGGGCCTCGTCACCAGCGGCGACCCGCGCGGCGCGGTGGCAGATCTGGTTACCGCGGGGGCGCACCCGTCGTGTCCAAAACCGGTGCGCTGACGTTCAGCTGACTGATATGGCCGATACCTCCACGCCCAACATGCCCCGCGCCAGCGCGGCGATCGCCGAACCGACCCGGCACGAACCCGACGCCCGGGGCCACTTCGGTGCCTACGGCGGGCGTTACGTGGCCGAAGCTCTGATGGCGGTGATCGAGGAGGTCACCGCCGCCTACGAGAAGGCCCGCAGCGATCAGACCTTCCTCGACGAACTGGACCGGCTGCAGAGCCACTACGCCGGTCGGCCCTCACCGCTGTACGAGGCGTCCCGGCTCAGCAAGCACGCCGGCGGAGCCCGGATCTTCCTCAAGCGCGAGGACCTCAATCACACCGGCTCGCACAAGATCAACAACGTGCTGGGCCAGGCGCTGCTGGCCCGCCAGATGGGTAAGACCCGGGTGATCGCCGAGACCGGCGCCGGCCAGCACGGGGTGGCAACGGCGACCGCGTGCGCGCTGCTCGGGTTGGAGTGCGTGATCTATATGGGCGCTGTAGACACCGCCCGGCAGGCGCTCAACGTGGCCCGGATGCGGCTGCTGGGGGCGGAAGTGGTTGCGGTGCAGTCTGGCTCGAAGACGCTGAAAGACGCGATCAACGAGGCCTTCCGAGACTGGGTCACCAACGCGGAGGCCACCTACTACTGCTTCGGCACCGCCGCCGGGCCCCATCCGTTCCCGATGATGGTTCGCGACTTTCAACGCGTGATCGGTATGGAGGCGCGCGCGCAGATTCTGGAGCAGGCCGGCCGACTCCCGGACGCGGTGACCGCCTGCGTCGGCGGCGGGTCCAACGCGATCGGGATCTTCCATGCGTTCATTGACGATCCGGCGGTGCGGCTGATCGGATTCGAAGCCGCCGGCGAGGGGGTCGAAACCGGCCGGCATGCGGCGACCTTCACCGGTGGTTCGCCCGGAGCATTCCAGGGCTCGTATTCCTATCTGCTGCAGGACAGCGACGGCCAGACGATCGAATCCCATTCCATTTCGGCGGGTTTGGACTATCCCGGGGTGGGTCCCGAACACGCCTTCCTCAAGGACATCGGCCGGACCGAGTACCGCCCCGTCACCGACTCGCAGGCCATGGATGCTTTCCTGCTGCTGTGCCGGCTGGAGGGCATCATCCCGGCCATCGAGACCGCGCACGCCATCGCCGGTGCGGTGGCGCTTGCCGGCGAACTCGGGCCCGAGTCGATCATCATGGTCAACCTGTCCGGGCGGGGGGACAAGGACGTCGAGACCGCGGCCAGGTGGTTCGGCATGCTGGACGCCCCGGGACAGGGCGCCCCATGACCTTTCAGCACCGCCCGCCCGGTCGGCTGGGGCCGGTGTTCGCCGACTGTCACCACGCCGGACGCGCGGCCCTGATTGGCTACCTGCCCACCGGATACCCGGACGTTCCGATATCGATCGAGGCGATGGTCGCGCTCAGCGGTTTCTGCGACATCGTCGAGATCGGCGTGCCCTACTCTGATCCCGGGATGGACGGACCGGTGATCGCGACCGCGACCGAGGCTGCACTGCAGGGCGGGGTGCGGGTCCGGGACACCCTGCGGGCCGTCGAAGCGGTCAGCGGTGCCGGCGGCAACGCGGTGGTGATGACCTACTGGAACCCCGTGCTGCACTACGGGGTCGAGGCGTTCGCCCGCGACCTCTCCGCCGCCGGGGGCCTTGGCATGATCACCCCCGACCTCATCCCCGACGAGGCCGACGACTGGCTGGCTGCCGCGGAACACCACGATCTCGACCGGATCTTCCTGGTGGCGCCCTCCTCGACGCCGGAGCGGTTGGCCCGCACGGTGGAAGCCTCCCGCGGGTTCGTCTACGCGGCATCCACCATGGGGGTGACGGGAGCGCGTGACGTGGTCTCGTCCTCGGCCCCCGAACTGGTACGCCGGGTGCGGGAGGTGTCCGACATCCCGGTCGGCGTGGGTCTCGGCGTGCGCTCGCGCGAGCAGGCCGCTGAGATCGCCGGTTACGCCGACGGCGTGATCGTCGGATCGGCGCTGGTCGCTGCACTCGCCGAGGGCGTCGGCGCTGCACGGACCCTCAGTGAGAACCTGGCCGCCGGGGTGCGAGAAAAGGTGCCTGCCACGTGACGACAACGGTTCTTGCCTACTTCCCGAGCCCCGGGCAGGGTGTCTGGTACCTCGGGCCGGTCCCGATTCGGGCCTACGCCCTGTGCATCATCGCTGGGATCATCGCAGCCCTGGTCATCGGCGACCGGCGCTGGGCCGCCCGTGGCGGGGAGCGGGGCGTCATTTACGACATCTCGCTGTGGGCGGTGCCGTTCGGCCTGATCGGTGGACGGCTCTACCACCTCATGACCGACTGGCGCACCTACTTCGGTCCGGGAGGTGCCGGGGTCAGCGCGGCGTTGCGGATCTGGGAGGGCGGCCTGGGAATCTGGGGCGCGGTCGCACTAGGCGGCGTCGGTGCCTGGATCGCCTGCCGCCGGCGGGGGATTCCGCTACCGGCCTTCGGGGACGCGGTCGCGCCGGGCATCGTGTTGGCCCAGGCGATCGGCCGGTTGGGCAATTACTTCAACCAGGAGCTTTACGGCCGGGAGACGACCGTGCCGTGGGGGATGGAGATCTTCTACCGGCGGGACTCCTCGGGGGTGCTGGATGTGCACTCCCTCGACGGGGTGTCCACCGGTCAGGTCGCCGCCGTGGTCCATCCGACCTTTCTCTACGAGTTGCTGTGGAACGTCGGAGTCTTCTTCGTTCTGATCCTGGTCGATCGCAAGTTCCGGATGGGGCATGGTCGGCTGTTCGCGTTGTACGTGGCGTCCTACTGTGTCGGCCGGTTCTGGGTGGAACTGCTGCGCGACGACACCGCCACCCTCGTTGCCGGCATCCGGATCAACGTCTTCACCGCGACCTTCGTCTTCGTCGGGGCGGTGGTGTACATCCTGCTTGCGCCCAAGGGCCGCGAGGACCCCGCGACGCTGCGCGGACACGAACCGATCGAAACCCCGGTCGAGGAGGCTGTCGAGGAGTTCACCGAGGATCTGCTGGTGGCCGCCGCCAAGAGCACCGGCCTGATCGCCGCCGTGACGGTCGCCGGCGAGCACGAGGACGAGGATTCCGGCGCGCCCGCTCGGGTGGAGCCTGATGCCGGTGCGGACGTGGCTGAGGCCGAGGCCGAGGCCGAGGAAACAGTGGAGCCCGAGCCGTCCGTCGAACCCGAGGGCGTCGAACCCGAGGGCGTCGAACCCGAGGGCGTCGAACCCGAGGGCGTCGAACCCGAGGGCGTCGAACCCGAGGGGAAGGAAGCCCAGACCTCCGACGGGTCGGACACGGATATACCCGCGGATTCCAGCGCCGACGCCGAGGCCCCGAAGTTCAGCACCTCGCTGCGCCGACTGCTGTGGGGAGTCCAGAGCCGCGACTGACACGGTGGCGGACTGTGGCTCTGGCATGCTGATCCCATGACCGAACCGCCGCTCGGGGGCTCGGAGGCTCATCCCGACCAGCCGCCGTTCCCGCCGCCGTACTATCCGCCGCCGCCCGGCCAGTACGGGGCACCCGGGGCGTTTCCACCCCCGCTGTACCCGCCGCCCGGCTTTTATCCGGATCCGATGGCCCCCTATGGCCGCCATCCTGTGACCGGCGAACCCCTCTCGGACAAGTCGAAGCTGGTCGCGGGGCTGCTTCAGCTTCTCGGACTGGCGGGAGTCCTCGGCATCGGCCGGATTTACCTGGGCCAGACCAGCTTCGGTGTGGCCCAGCTGGTCGGCTGTTTCCTGTTCGGCGTCGTCACCTGCGGGTTCGGCTTCATCGTCCCGGTGATCTGGGGGATCGTCGATGCGGTGCTGATCTTCACCGACAAGGTCCGCGACCCGATGGGCCGCCCACTCCGCGATGGCGCTTGAGTCCGCACGCGGCCGCCGGTACGCCGCGCTCAGCAGCGCCGCGTTAGGCGCCGGCGCCCTGGGCTATATCGGCCTGGCCGACCCGCACCGTCCCGGCTCGCTGTTTCCACCGTGTCCGTTCCGGCTGCTGACAGGCTGGTACTGCCCTGGCTGCGGGGGCCTGCGGATGACTCACGACGTCCTGCACATCGACTTTCCGGCGGCGGTCGCTGACAACCTGTTCCTGCTGTTAGGTCTGCCACTGCTGGCCGCGTGGTGGCTGTGGCGCCGCTCTCGGCGACGGCCGGCCTTCACCGTCCCGGTCATCATCGTCATTTCCGTGGCAGCCGTGGTGTGGACCGTTGTCCGAAACATGCCGGGCTTCCCGCTGGTTCCCACGATGCTCGGCTCTTAGCCCGCCCGGGGCGGCGCAGCCGACTATGCTCAGGCGTCGTGACGCGGCGCGGCAAGATCGTCTGCACTCTGGGCCCAGCCACCGGTACCGACGAGATGGTCAAGGCCCTCGTCGATGCCGGGATGGATGTGGCCCGGTTGAACTTCAGCCACGGCGAGCATGCCGACCATGCTGCCGCCTACCGGCGGGTGCGGCACGCCTCTGAGGTCACCGGGCGTGCGGTCGGGGTACTGGCCGACTTGCAGGGTCCCAAGATCCGCCTGGGTCGCTTCGCGGAGACGGGGACCCGCTGGGCCAACGGCGAAACCGTGCGTATCACCGTCGAGGACTGCGTCGGCAGCCACGACCGCGTCTCGACCACCTACAAGGAGTTGGCCGACGACGCCCGGCCGGGTGACCGGCTCCTGATTGACGACGGCAAGGTCGCTCTGGTCGTCGACACGGTCGACGGAAACGACGTGGTGTGCACGGTGACCGAGGGCGGACCGGTCAGCAATAACAAGGGTCTATCCATGCCGGGGATGAAGGTCTCGGTTCCGGCACTGTCTGAGAAGGACATCGCCGACCTGGAATTCGCCCTGAATCTCGGCGTCGACATGGTGGCGTTGTCGTTCGTGCGCTCGGCGGCCGACGTCGACCTGGTCCACGCGGTGATGGACAGGATTGGTCGGCACGTCCCGGTGATCGCCAAACTGGAGAAGCCCGAGGCGGTGGCTGATTTGGAGGCCATCGTGCTGGCATTCGACGCCATCATGGTGGCCCGCGGGGACCTCGGTGTGGAACTGCCGCTCGAAGAGGTCCCGCTGGTGCAGAAGCGGGCGATCGAGATCGCCAGGGAGAACGCCAAACCGGTGATCGTGGCCACCCAGATGCTGGAGTCGATGATCGACAACTCCCGGCCGACCAGAGCAGAGGCCTCCGACGTCGCCAATGCGGTGCTCGACGGCGCGGACGCGGTGATGCTGTCGGGCGAGACGTCGGTGGGCAAGTTTCCGCTCGAGTCGGTACGGACGATGGCGCGGATCATCGCCCGGGTGGAGCAGGATTCGACCGGCGTCCCATTGGTGCACGTCCCGCGCAGCAAACGCGGGGTGATCTCGTACGCTGCCCGCGACATCGGTGAGCGTCTGGACGCCAAGGCCCTGATCGCGTTCACCTCGTCGGGTGACACCGTCCGCCGGTTGGCTCGGTTGCACAGCAGGCTGCCGTTGCTGGCGTTCGTCACCAAACCGGACCTGCGCAGCCGGCTGGCGCTGAGCTGGGGCACCGAGACGTTCATCGTGCCGGAAAAGTCCAGCACCGACGACATGATCCGGCAGGTGGATCACGCGCTGCTCGAACTGGGGCGCTACGAACGGGGCGACCTCGTGATCATCGTCGCTGGGGCACCCCCGGGCACAGTAGGCTCGACTAACTTGATCCACGTCCACCACATCGGGGAGGACGACCACTAATCCCGGGGGGCGCACGCGTGGCCAGATCGGATTTCGACGAGCTCCTGGCCATCCTGGAGCTTTCACCGGCCGGGAATGACGTGTTCGTCGGCCGCCACCCGCGCAAGAATCCGGTGCGGACCTTCGGCGGACAGCTGATGGCCCAGGCGTTCGTCGCGGCCAGTCGGACGCTGCCGCACCCACTGCCGCCCAGCGCGCTGTCAGTGCACTTCATCGCCGGTGGGGATCCGGCCCGCGATATCGAGTTCAACGTGGTGCGCCTCCGTGATGAACGCCGGTTCGCCAACCGGCGGGTGGACGCCACCCAGGACGGCACCTTGCTGGCCACGGCTCTGGTGTCCTACCTTTCCGGAGGTACCGGCCTTGAGCACAACTTCGCCATGCCGGACGTTCCGGAACCCCATGGGCTGCCGTCCATCGACACCCTGCTGGTCGGCTACGAGAAGGTGGTTCCGCTGTTCGTGGAGGCGATGCGCCCGATCGAATGGCGCTACGCCAACGACCCGGCCTGGGTGATGCGCGAGAAGGGCGAGCAGTTGGCCCGCAACCAGGTGTGGATGACGGCGCGCGGTGAGCTGCCCGACGACCCGGTTGTCCACCACGCCGCGATGATCTACTCCTCGGACACCACCGTCCTGGATTCGATCATCACCACCCATGGCCTGTCGTGGGGCTGGGACCGCATCTTCGCCGTCACCATCAACCACTCGGTGTGGTTTCACCGGCCCGTCGACTTCTCCGACTGGGTGCTGTATTCCACCAGGTCACCGGTGGCCGCGGAGTCCCGCGGACTGGGAATGGGGCACTTCTTCAACCGGACCGGCCAGGTGGTGGCGACGGTCGCCCAAGAGGGGATCGTCAAGCACTTTCCGGGGGTCGTCCGCTAGGTTGGCTACGGCGTGGGCGTGACGGGGAACTTGTTCTCCACCGACTCACGGAAGCGGTCCGAGCAGTCCTGAACCATGGTGCGATCCTGGCCGGCTTGCTGAAGGCAGTCTAAATAGTCGCCGGCGCCCACTTCGTTGAACAGGCCCACCCAGAACGCCACGAACACCAATCCGGCGATGATGGCGACCACCCCGATGATGACGCCGGCCAGTGACACACCGCCATTGGTAGCCTCACCGCGTTTCGCGCGGCCCCGGGCCACAAGTCCCATGATGACGGCCGCGATGCCCAGAACGACACCGCCGAC
>Ga0116183_1006306_pt1 | contig 10909 bp, 10 predicted proteins | sample AD_UKC078_MetaG_FD_89753 | JGI IMG/M metagenome (GOLD analysis project Ga0116183, IMG submission 89753) | Active sludge microbial communities of municipal wastewater-treating anaerobic digesters from USA - AD_UKC078_MetaG | ecosystem: Engineered > Bioreactor > Anaerobic > Digestate | place: USA...
CGCAGCGACGCCGCGTGGATGATGAAGGCCTTCGGGTTGTAAAGTCCAGTAAGCAGGGAAGAATGAGCGTGGGGTAATATTCCACGTGATGACGGTACCTGTCTAAAGCCCCGGCTAACTACGTGCCAGCAGCCGCGGTAATACGTATGGGGCGAGCGTTGTTCGGAATTATTGGGCGTAAAGGGCGTCTAGGCGGGGGACTAAGTTAGATGTGAAAGCTACGGGCTCAACTCGTAAATTGCATCTAAGACTGGTTTTCTTGAGTTCGGGAGAGGAGAGCGGAATTCCTGGTGTAGCGGTGAAATGCGTAGATATCAGGAAGAACACCGGTGGCGAAGGCGGCTCTCTGGCCTAGGACTGACGCTGAAGCGCGAAAGCGTGGGGAGCAAACAGGATTAGATACCCTGGTAGTCCACGCTGTAAACGTTGTATACTAGGTGTTAGCGGCTAGTCTGCTAGTGCCGAAGCAAACGCATTAAGTATACCGCCTGGGGAGTACGCCCGCAAGGGTGAAACTCAAAGAAATTGACGGGGGCCCGCACAAGCGGTGGAGCATGTGGTTTAATTCGATGATACGCGAAAAACCTTACCTGGGCTTGAACTGTGCATGACAGGTGTAGAGATACACCTTTCCTTCGGGACATGTACAGAGGTGCTGCATGGCTGTCGTCAGCTCGTGTCGTGAGATGTTGGGTTAAGTCCCGCAACGAGCGCAACCCTTACCCTCTGTTGCTAACAGGTGAAGCTGAGCACTCTGAGGGAACTGCCGGTGACAAACCGGAGGAAGGTGGGGATGACGTCAAGTCATCACGGCCCTTATGTCCAGGGCTACACACGTGCTACAATGGCCGGTACAAAGAGTTGCGATACCGCGAGGTGGAGCTAATCTCAAAAAACCGGTCTCAGTTCGGATTGTTCTCTGCAACTCGAGAGCATGAAGTTGGAATCGCTAGTAATCGTGGATCAGCACGCCACGGTGAATACGTTCCCGGGCCTTGTACACACCGCCCGTCACACCATCTGAGTTGGCAGCACCCGAAGTGGCTGATCTAACCGCAAGGAGGAAGGTTACTAAGGTGAAGTCGGTGAAGAGGGTGAAGTCGTAACAAGGTAGCCGTATCGGAAGGTGCGGCTGGATCACCTCCTTTATAAGGAAAGATAGAAGCCAGATACTACTCAGTTTTGAGAAAGCGAAACAGCGAGAGGCCTTGTTCTTTAGAAGAAGAGGGGCCTGTAGCTCAGATGGTTAGAGCGTACGACTGATAATCGTAAGGTCGGTGGTTCGACTCCACTCAGGCCCAATTGATATGAAGAATATCATTGGGGGTGTAGCTCAGCTGGGAGAGCATCTGCCTTGCACGCAGAGGGTCATCGGTTCGAATCCGTTCACCTCCAAATGCCGGAAACGGCAAGTCAGTTCTTTGAAAACGGTTAAGCCTAATGAGTAGTCTCATTAGATTAACAATTACAAGAGTAATCAAGAGCGCATATTGAAATTTATTATTTCAAGAATATTGAGATAATAGATTTAATAATATGGTCAAGCAAGTAAGGGCATACGGTGGATGCCTTGGCACTGGAAGGCGATGAAGGTCGTGGCAAGCTGCGATAAGCTTCGGTGAGGAGCAAGCATCCGCATAACCGGAGATGACCGAATCGGAAAACCGAATACAGGAGAACCTGTATTATCTATCACTGAATAAATAGGTGATAGAGGCAAGACCAGGGGAATTGAAACATCTAAGTACCCTGAGGAAAAGAAATCAAACGAGATTCCCTCAGTAGTGGCGAGCGAAAGGGGAAGAGCCCAAACCGGATTATACGTTACAGGCTGGAGCCGCTGTAAATCCGGGGTTGTAGGATACAGACAGAGAGCACTCCAGGGCTCTCGGGAAGTTACAAAACCTCATGTTAGCAGAACCCGCTGGAAAGAGGGCCAAAGAGGGTGATAGCCCCGTAAGCGAAAACATAGAGGACTTCCTGGTCTGTAGACCTGAGTAGGGCGGGGCACGTGGAACCCTGTTCGAATCTGGGAGGACCATCTTCCAAGGCTAAATACTAACCAGTGACCGATAGTGAACAAGTACCGTGAGGGAAAGGTGAAAAGAACCCAGAGATGGGAGTGAAATAGAACCTGAAACCGTATGCTTACAAGGTGTGGGAGGGCGAAAGCCTGACCGCGTGCCTTTTGTAGAATGAGCCGGCGAGTTACTTTATACAGCAAGGTTAAGCAATAGTAATTGCGAAGCCGAAGCGAAAGCGAGTCTTAAATGGGCGTATAGTTGTATGGAGTAGACCCGAAACCGAGTGATCTAGTTATGGCCAGGTTGAAGTGGCGGTAAAACGTCATGGAGGACCGAACCGGTGAATGTTGAAAAATTCTCGGATGAGCTGTGACTAGGGGTGAAAGGCCAAACAAACTCGGCAATAGCTGGTTCTCCTCGAAATAGCTTTAGGGCTAGCCTCATGCGTTTAGTTACGGGGGTAGAGCTCTGATTGGGCTAGGGGGTCAACAAACTTACCAAACCCAGTTAAACTGCGAATACCGTAACTTTAGAGCATGGGAGTCAGACTACGAGAGATAAGTTCCGTGGTCAAAAGGGAAAGAGCCCAGACCAACAGCTAAGGTCCCCAAGTGTATGCTAAGTGATAAAGGAGGTGGCGCCGCACAAACATCCAGGAGGTTGGCTTAGAAGCAGCAACCCTTTAAAGAGTGCGTAATAGCTCACTGGCCGAGTGGCGCTGCGCCAAAAATGATTGGGACTAAGTATACCACCGAAGCTTTGGACTTACGTAAGTAAGTGGTAGAGGAGCATTCTGTACCGGGCTGAAGGTAGTTCGTGAGAGCTGCTGGACTGTACAGAAGAGAGAATGCCGGCATGAGTAACGACAAACACGGTGAAAACCCGTGTCGCCGAAAGCCTAAGGTTTTCTGGGCAATGTTAATCAACTCAGAGTTAGTCGGCCCCTAAGGCGAGGCCGAGAGGCGTAGTCGATGGGAAGCAGGTTCATATTCCTGCACCACCTGGTGGAGGCTATCGTGATGGAGTGACGCAGGAGGATATATACGCAGGGCGTTGGTTGTCCCTGTTCCTGATTGTAGGTCTGGGTTATAGGAAAATCCGTAACCCTTATGACAGAGGATTGGGGGGAGTAAGATTATCTTGCGAAGGTGTAGATTCCATACTGCCAGGAAAAACTTCTAAACGCGAAACTGGGTGACCGTACTAAAACCGACACAGGTAGGCGGGGAGAGTATCCCAAGGCGCTCGAGAGAACCTCCGTTAAGGAACTCGGCAAAATGGTCCCGTAACTTAGGGAAAAGGGACGCCTCATTAGTGTGAAGCCACTTGCTGGTGGAGCATGAAGAGGCCGCAGATAAATGGCCCAAGCGACTGTTTACCAAAAACACAGGACTCTGCAAACTCGTAAGAGGAAGTATAGGGTCTGACACCTGCCCGGTGCCGGAAGGTTAAAAGGAGGGGTTAGCGGGTAACTGCGAAGCTCTGAATTGAAGCCCCGGTAAACGGCGGCCGTAACTATGACGGTCCTAAGGTAGCGAAATTCCTTGTCGGGTAAGTTCCGACCTGCACGAATGGTGTAACGACTTGGGCACTGTCTCAACGGGGGACTCGGTGAAATTGTAATGTTAGTGAAGATGCTGACTACCTGCAGAAGGACGGAAAGACCCCGTGCACCTTTACTGTAGCCTGACACTGTAGTTTGGTACAATATGTGTAGGATAGGTGGGAGACTGTGAAACCGGGACGCCAGTTTCGGTGGAGTCGTCCTTGAAATACCACCCTTGTTGTATCGGACTACTAACCGGTACCCGTGATCCGGGACTGGAACACTGTCTGGTGGGCAGTTTGACTGGGGCGGTCGCCTCCTAAAGAGTAACGGAGGCGCCCAAAGGTTCCCTCAGCACGGACGGAAATCGTGCGTAGAGTGTAAACGCAAAAGGGAGCTTAACTGCAAGACCTACAAGTCGAGCAGGTACGAAAGTAGGGGTTAGTGATCCGGTGGTCCCGTATGGAAGGGCCATCGCTCAACGGATAAAAGGTACGCCGGGGATAACAGGCTGATAGTGCCCAAGAGTTCATATCGACGGCACTGTTTGGCACCTCGATGTCGGCTCTTCGCATCCTGGGGCTGGAGAAGGTCCCAAGGGTTCGGCTGTTCGCCGATTAAAGCGGAACGCGAGCTGGGTTCAGAACGTCGTGAGACAGTTCGGTCCCTATCCTCTGCAGGCGCTGGAAATTTGAGGAGATCTGTCCTTAGTACGAGAGGACCGGGATGGACGAACCTCTGGTGTACCGGTTGTCATGCCAGTGGCACAGCCGGGTGGCTATGTTCGGAACGGATAACCGCTGAAAGCATCTAAGCGGGAAGCCGACTCCAAGATTAGATTTCCCTGGGGCTTTATGCCCCCTGAAGACTCCTGGAAGACTACCAGGTCGATAGGATGGAGGTGTAAACGCAGCAATGCGCTCAGCCCACCATTACTAATCAGTCGTGAGGCTTGACCATATCATTAAATCAATTAAAAATCCCTCGAAAAAACGAGGGATTTTTTTTCTTCATACCATAATCACACCGTATCCAGAGTGGATTTTGTAATTAAAAGGAAGCTATTAAAAAAGAGTAAATATAGCTGTTGACAAAAAACTATCATCTCTCACTCATTATTTTTAGTAACTTTTTATGATTTGACTTTTATATTTAGAATTGTAAACTTATTTATAAACTTTTATTTTTTTAAAAATTAATTTGCTATGAATTCACAAGAACGTAAGATCAAAATCTTTTATCTTAAAAAGCAGGTTTTATTTCCTCATTGCAATATAACTGTAAGGCTTCGCTCATCAAAGCATAGCAAAGATCTAAAAGTTGGCCAGGAGATTATTGTATATCCCATACGAAAGTTTACTGATCTCTTTCAGTTGAAGAAAAGGGTATCTACTCTTGCAGAGATCTCCTCTGTTGAGATTAAAGGCAAAATAGTTGTTCTTCAGCTAAAGGGTCTTAAGAGGGTGAAGGTTACAAAATTATATGGAATTCACCTTGCAGAATATATTACTCTTGCGGAGGAGCTTTCCAATTACGATAAAGCTCTTACAGTGGAATTAAGAAAAAAGGCTCAAGAGCTTATATTTTTGATAAATGTTCAGGAGTCAGATCGTCTTATTGAATTGATGAATTTTATAATAGATGTGAGTCAGATTTCCGATTTTCTTTCTAATTATTTTGTTCTTGATGATGAGACAAAGATAGAACTACTTAACAAGACAGATATTTCTGATAGGAGTAAACTTCTTCAAAGTAAGATAGAGCAGGTCATAGAAAAATTAGGGAAACAGGTATAATTGTTATGTTTAAAAAGGATGTCCGAGGGGATGATGTTTATTATGCGATTGAATGGTCAAGACTTTTTGAATATGACAAATATACAGCAAGGCGCGTTATACCTGAGTTGCCTGGCATTATGTGGCTTCTTCATCCTGTAAAAACAGAAGTTGAAAGTTTGCTTTTTTATGCATGCTGGAGAGATGGTCTCAGGGTAGGTTTGCGCAAGCTTCTTGATGATTCTTTTATAAATACAGGCAAGGAGGATTTGCGGGATCTACTGCTACAGCACGAATTGTTATATAGATTTGCTGTTATAGATACAAGCCCTCAGGATATTCAGGATATCATGTATTGGCTTATAAAAGAATATAAGCCTCTCTATAACGATCTTGCTAAATTCACAGACTCAAAGCGTTATATGAATATATTTATTAAAGAAAATGGAGATATTTTGCCAAATCTCCGTGTAAGACGATAGTTCTTCAGGAGGCATTGGCAAGAGAATACATCTTGATATCCTCGGCTTTATATATATGACTGACATCTTTTTTAATCATAAAAAATTCAAGTATATATTTAAATCTTGAACAGGCATCCAGAGGCGATGAAAGCCTTGCCTCTGAGTGAGGTGAAAACTGTTGAATTCTTTTCACATTTAAAGTCTTTTTTTCTTTGTCTGTAATAAAGATATCTTTTTTAAATAGTTTAAATGTATCATAAATAGATCTTATGATTTCATCGGACTCTATTAAATTTGCCAGGTAAAGATTGGAATCTGGGTCGTAAACGTTTCGGGCAAAAAATTTTAGTAACCTCAAAACTATTTCAGGATAAAGCAAATCGTTAAAAAGTTTTTTAATTTTTTCTTCCATTTCTCTGTCATGCATTCTCTTTGTAGGATATGCCATGTGAATTATATAATACTCCCCTGTTTGAGCTTTAAAAAAAGCAAAATCTATAAGCCTATCTATTGCGTCTTTTCTCATAAGGTGCTGCTCTGCAAATGTGGACTCTATTAATTTTTCTGCAACAGCCTCAAGTTTTTCTTCTTTTAATATTTTTTCAAAGTTGATTAGTTGACTTTTGGATGGATCTATATTTTCAAGGGAATCTTTTTTTGGTTTAAATGTATTCATCCTGACCTCCTGCTAAAATCTCCTTTTAACCATTAGAAGTAATTCCTCATTTAGATCCCGTGGCTCATTATATTCCTTAGCACTTTTTATCGCACCTGCTATAGAGTAATTATAAAAAGAGAACTCAATTATAGAAAAAAAGATTAGCTGAAATTTATTGTTTTTTCTGTATCCATCATATGCAAGGCCAATCAAAGCTGCATTGGTTGCAATAGATAGGCCCGCTAATCTATAATTCTCTGTATATAAATAGCCACTGCCGGGAATTAAGGCAGAAAGCAATCCAGCGATCGCAGGGCTTTTCTTTTGCCTTTTTTCTTCTTTTTGAATTTTGTCAATAACAGCATTCACCTCTTGTGAACCTTCTGGGAAAAGGGATTTATACTCATAGAAAATTCTTTTAGCTTCATCATAATTTTCGGCAAGAGCAGAGGCAATTCCTGAGTTAAATAGTGATTCTTTGTAAAAAATGCCATCTTTATAGATAAAGTTATATCTTCGGAATGTGACATCACCATATAAAAATGATCCAGATAAAAGCCGCACAACTCCCGAAAGGAATAAAGCCTCTTGTCCGCTTTCTGTTGAGTAAAAATTGCTATAGCACTGGGAGAATGTATTTAAGGCAAGTTCAGCTCTTCCAGTTTTAAAAAAGCTCTTCCCCATTATTACCATTGATTCCGGGTAAAGTTTATCTTCCGGGTATAAGCATTGAAATCTCATAGACTCTGTGATTGCAGAGTAATAATCATTTTCTAAGTAAAAATATTTGGCCATGTTGAGAAGATCCTCTCCATTGGAGAAAATGGCAGAGGGAATAAGAAGTAAAAAAATTAAAAACTTTTTCATTGTTTCTTCTCTCTCTCAATGCAGCTTTGAGGAGTGTAAGAGCCATATTTTGTTTTTATGGACTTATATTTTTCAAGGGCTCGCCTTTTATTTTCAAATTCCGCAGAGTTATATGCTCCATAAATATTACCTGTATAAAAAAGCCCTGAGAAGAAAAACAAAGTGTAGGATATGCTCCTTTCCTCTTTTTTATAAAAGTAGTATCCAGCCAGAGATGTCGCTGCAACAGAAATAAAAGAGATAATGCCATCGGAAATTCTTCCGGAATAAATTTGACCTGCACCAGGTAGAATTGCAGATGCAATGGCGGATCTAAAGGGAGAGAGTTTTTTGATTTCAGAATATTTAAGCAAATCTTCACGTAGGCCCTGGAGGTAAATATTGTTTGTAGAAAATTCATAAACTGCCATGGATTCTTCTTTAATTCGATCCATGTCATCAAGTAGAATAAGAGGAAAGACTCTTTGCCTGAATAAAATAAAGTCTTCGCTGTTGCCAGAATAGTTTTTTTGAAGCAGGGTTTGATAGCTATCCTCATATTTCCCTGAGTTTAAAAAAGCCATGGAGAGTAAATAGGTTGAGCATAGATCTTTTGGGGGAGTAATTGTTGTATAATAATCAATCACTTTATCGTAATACCCTGCAAGATAATAATTTGCATAAATAAAGAACTCATTGTTTTGTTTGGATAATTTTTCAGCTCTTTTTGCCTCAGTGATAGCCTCAATGTATCTTCCCTGGTTGTAAAGCTCCCACATGAAATTTTGTTGTTTTTTTTCAAAATTTAAGTCTCCATAGAGAAGAGATGGGATAAGCAGCGTTAGGATAAATACAGTATATCTATTCATTTTTTATTAGTTTTTCCGGGACAGGATCTTTTGATGGGGGATAAAAGGGGTTGCATCTTAGCAATCTATCTCCTGCAAGAATAGCTCCCCAGAAGGCACCGTGTTTGAGCACTGCAGTTTTTCCATAGGCACTGCACGTGGGAATATGTCTGCAATTTGGACCATCCTGAGGAGAAATAACTATCTGGAAAAATCTTATAAGAAAAAATGCTCCTCCCTGTGGTCCATTATACACTATATGATTATGGCCATTGTGAATAAAATTTTCAGATTCACTCCTGGCAAAAGCCTGTCCTTGATAGGCAAAAGGTATAGTGATAATCAAGAGCAAAGATAAAAATATTCCTGGTTTCATATATCTATTTTTGAATTAAAGTTTTTAAGAGTCAAATATTTTATGGTAATTTTTCAAAAGAACGGGAATTTAGATAGCCTATACTTAGGAGTTGTGTTTTTTTATCCACTCTTCAATGGTTTTTTTTAATTCTGCTGGTTTTTCTGTTGGGATCCAATGGAAGGAGTCAATTATTGTAACATCAGAATTTTTATATTTTGATAATATTTTTTTTAAATCTAAGGATTCACCAAAAAGCCTACCGGAGGAAAATATAAAAAGTTTTGGTATTGAATCAATCATCTCTGGAAAAGGCTTGAGAAGTTCCCTGAGACTTTGAAAGTATGCATAAAGAGGGATATAGCATAAGTCATGTATGGGATTACCATATATCTTTTTAAGAGCCTCGGGATCTCCATGCTTTTTTATGATCTCTCTACCTTTTAGATCCATTTCTCTTAGGGATAATAATGGTATTTTTCTTCTGAATAATCCTATGGAGTTTGCTGTTTTTATTACTTTGAGTATTATTGTTAGAATGAACTTATTATTTTTAAGTATGCCCAAAAAACCACCTATAGACTCGGAAAATATTGGTTCAAGAAAAATAAGGCCTCTACACTTTTGGGGATATAAGATCCCAAAATTTGCAGCAATATTTGCTCCAAGGCAATGACCTACAATAATAGCATCTTTGTAGCCTTCCTGGGAAAGAATTTCAATAATATCGCTGCACCATTTTTCCATAGATATATCCCCTCTGTAAGATGATAAGCCGTGTCCTCTTAGATCAATTGTTATGATATCCCACTTTCTGGTAAGAGAAGTAAATTCAACAAATTCAGACCAGCGGCTCATATTACTTGCCAGTCCATGAAGAAAAACTATTACACCACAGGAGGCCTTGCTTTTTTCAATAGAATAGCAAATGGAAAGATTAGTTTCTGCCTTATAAAATTTTTTTTCCATATTTTTGTCCCCTTTAGCAGAAATTACCTTTTTGGACCTGGGGGATAGGGCATTGGTTTTTTCTTTTTATCTTTTTTGTCTTTTTTTTGGGAATTATCCTTTTCATAGAGATTTGATACCTTTTTAAAGAGTTCCTCTCTTTGTATTTCTCCGCAGAGGTATTGTGCTATAAAAATTTTTATATCCTCTGGGAATGCATTCCAGAATTGCTTCTTCCATTCAAGTCCTGAGCTTAACTCACCTTCAATAAAGTGTCCAACCATTGTCATCACAATATCTTTTGGAAGGTTTGCTGCAATGGGTTGTCTTTTTTCAGGAACCATGTGGTTAATGATAGCGTTTAACTCATCCTGTGATATATCTGGATTGTGTTGAATTGCCAGTTGAGCAACAAGCTCGCGCGCCATTTTTTTTATATTGAGATTTGCCATGCCCAGTTGCTCTTGAATGCTTTCAGACATTGCCTTTGCCATTGCTTGTGTATCAATGTTGAGACTCATCCCCTTAAAGCGGTTTTTTCTGCTTTCTAAAAGTTTATATAACTCTTCAATCTCCTCCATGGAAGCAGATTCAAGAAAATTTTTTAGAAGTGTATTTATTAACTCTGATTCTTTATTTTTCACAATTATCTCTTTTTTAAATAAAATTTTAATATAAAAGTAATAGAATATCTCGTCGATAATGTTTTTTATTTAAAAAAAGCATATATGGGATGTTAATTTTATTGACTTTCCTTAAAAAATACTCCTTATTAAGGTTAATATATATTGATTAGTTTTAAATTTTGTAAATAAAATTACAGATAGGTTTTATGTTCAGCTTTAAAAATTTGATAAAGGCTTTTCTTCAGGAAGATGCCAGAACTGTTCATCCTGATACCTTTGAAGAGGAGCTTGATTTTCAGTGTGGCAGGGTTATTAACTTTGCCTCTCTAATTACCTTGTCATGGCTTACTTATATACCAATAGATATGCAACTGCATCCAGATAAGCCATTGATAGTTGTTTTGCGAATGGGTTTCCCTATTTTTGGTTTCATTTTATTTATTTCAAAATTTTTTACAACATTGCCAAAGAGAAATTTGATATTTCTTACTATTTATGGCGCATATATGGCTATATCCAATGCCATTCTCACTGGCCTTACAAAGATGGATCCTGCATATATTGGTGGATTTCTTTTTGTTCTCACGTTGCTTGCTCTTGGCCCTATTAAAAAGCGATGGGCAGAGGGTATTTTTATAACATCTGTAATTATTTTTGCTATAACGACTTACCTAAGTGGTGTGAGAGAGCTAACCAGTCACAATTTTTATAGCCTCAATGATCTCTTTTGTGTGGCAGTTATTGTCATTTCTTTTATTGAAATTTTAAATGGAACTAGATATAAGAGTTGGTCAAAGGCAAGGCAGGTAGAGATAGGAG
>Ga0116183_1006329_pt1 | contig 10890 bp, 8 predicted proteins | sample AD_UKC078_MetaG_FD_89753 | JGI IMG/M metagenome (GOLD analysis project Ga0116183, IMG submission 89753) | Active sludge microbial communities of municipal wastewater-treating anaerobic digesters from USA - AD_UKC078_MetaG | ecosystem: Engineered > Bioreactor > Anaerobic > Digestate | place: USA...
GTCAGGGGAATGGTAATAAATCAAGCGGCGATGTGATGGTAACTATTCTCCTGACCTCTGGTGGTAAAAATTAGCCCGGCCCTAACAATTGATAATCATTTGAATTCAATTATATTTAGAATAAACAAAAAGCTATTGCTTAAAGATAATAGTGTTGAATTGGACCAATTTTCAACACTAATAGTACTTTTTTCTTTTAGTAGTAGCGGAATTTTAGGAGCAATGACTGAAGCTGTATCGAATGATTCTTCAATCCTTCTGTATAAAGCAATCCTAGATTTATTTACAGCTATTGTATTCAGTTCAAAATTAGGCCTCCGTGTTTCGTTAATTGCAATCCCACAAATAGTAGTACAAATGTTGAGTTTCTCTTTCGGAAAACTGCTTTTCTCGCTACTGCAAGGAGAAGTATATGGCGATTTTTCAGCTACAGGTGGCGTAATTCAATTAATGGTAGGTATGAATATTCTCAAAATATGTAGAACAAAACCGTTAAATTGTATATTAGCACTTGTGCTTATTATTCCAATTTCATCTTTATGGCAGATCTTGTTCTAGACAATAAAGTGGCCTCCCAGTTTGCAGGATATAGATCGGGATGTTCACAAAATCATAGCTGTTCACATAGAGCTTGAACGCACTGTAGGTGGGCGTCTGGACGACACGTCTACTGGTGGCATCGAGAGACTCGTATCGGCCCATGTAGAAATCCTCGATCGGACTGATCGACTTGAGGACCTTCACCTTCTCGGTGGCGATGTCGCCCGGGGAGAGGGTCGTCCTTCTTTTGGGAGGTTTGGGGCTGTCTTCGACGAGCAGCACCTGCTCCTCGGTCTTGTCTTCCGTATAGGTGCCGGGAAACAGCGAAGCGAAGTGTCCGTCTTCCCCGATTCCCAGAAACACCAGGTCGAAGGGTTCCTTCGAAAGGGGTTTCCCAAGCTCGGGAATCACGATCGGATCGGTCAGACCTTCATTGAGAAGAGTATCTTTGTTCTTATCACCCTTCAGGCGTTCATCGACAAGATAGAAGCGCATCCGATTCCGGGTGTCCGGGTCTTGAGCCAGAATCGCCCCAACCGCTGCACCCATGCTTCGACCTCCGGCCAAGGCGATGTGCATGAGACCTTCAGGTTTTTGTTGCCTGATCTCCTTAATTTCCCTCTTGAACAGCTCAAGAAGTTCGTCCCGGTTGGAAAGTCTTACAATCTTCATAGGATAAAGATACTCAAAAAAGCCGGTTGGGGATAGGACGGTTCTCCTCGATGATTTCTCCCAGTTCATTGAAGTGGAACATCTCCAGATTTGAGAGCGCCTCCTCGATGAACGGCTCGATCCCCATTGTGTTGTAGTGTTCCGTTGCGACCGCTTTGTCGGGCCGGGTAAGCGGGTGCTTGGGACTGAAGAGGACGCAGCAATCCTCATAGGGAAGAATCGAGGTCTCGTAGGTACCGATCTTCCTCGCCAGATCCATGATCTCCTGCTTGTCCATACCGATGAGCGGACGGAGGACCAGCTGCTCGCTGAAGGAATCGCTGAAGGAAAGCCCCTCGAGGGTCTGGCTGGCCACTTGGCTCAGCGCTTCGCCGGTGATGATGCATTGGCTGCCGATCTGCTCGGAGTGCCTGTTGGCCAGCGTCATCATCGCGGCCCGGAACATCAGCGTCGTCTCGTTCTCCAAGGCAGTCCGCTTGATCTGCAGCTGGGCCTCCGTGAAGTGCGCCACCCACAGGCGCGTTCCCTGAAGATAGGGGGCGATGAGGGAGGCGAGGGTCTTCACCTTTTCAAGCGCCTCGTCGCTCGTATACGGGTAGGCGTGGAAGTAGAGGCAATCCATCTTCACTCCCCGCTTAGCGGCCAGGAATCCCGCGACGGGGCTGTCCAACCCTCCGCTGAGCAGAAGCAGTCCTTTGCCGGCGCTGCCGACCGGAAGCCCTCCGAGGCCTTTCTTCTGCGTCGTATACAGGTATGCCTTGTCCCTGATCTCACAATACAGAACCAGATCGGGGTTCTTCACATCGACGGTGAGGTCGGGATGGACCTCATGAACCGTTTTCGCCAGCTCGACGTCCAGCTGGTAGCTCGTCAAAGGGAAGCTCTTGTCCGCCCGCCGGCTGATCACCTTGAAGGAGCCTTTGCCTTCGGCAAACGGTCCTTCGCCGATCGCCTCCCTGGCCGCTTCATGGATCGCCTCCAATTCCTTGGGGGCGCTGAATGAGCGGCTGTACCCGACGATGCCGAACGTCGTCGACAGGGCGGTGTCGACCACCTCCCGGGGACAGTCATCGCCGATCTTAAGAAACAGACGGCCTTTCTGCTTGGTGATCGTATTATGATACCCTTTGAGCTTGGCCTTGATGTTCTGACGGAGCATATTCTCGAACATCGAACGGTTGAGCCCCTTGAGGGCGATCTCGCCGAGTCGAATGAGATACAGGCTGCTCATACAGTCTCCTTGGCGACCGTGTTGATCGCCCGGGCAAGGGAAACGGTCTCTTCTTCGGTATTGGAATCGGAAAAGCTTATTCGAATCGCTCCGCCGCGATGTTCCGGCGTGACCTCCATCATCTCCAATACCCGCTGGCCTTTTGCGCGGGCGTTGGAAGAGCAGGCGCTTCCCGCGGAGACGCTGAAGCCGCGCTCGATGAGCATCCGCACCATCACTTCCGCCGGAAGGGCGGTGGAAACGGTGATGATATAGGGCGAGGAGTGTTCTCTCTGGGTCAAGACCGTTACGTGGGACTTCAAGGTTTGACGGAACAGGTCGTTGAGGCGAGTTACATGCTCCGTCACTCTTTTCTGGTTGGCCAACGCTTCGGCAAGGGCGGCCTCCATGCTTGCGATGCCGGCAAGGTTCTCGGTTCCGCCCCTCAGGCCCCCCTCCTGTCCGCCGCCTTTGGAGAGGTTCTCGACTCCTTGGGAGGTGTTATAGAGAAAGCCCACGCCCTTCGGGCCGTGGAATTTGTGGGCGCCGAAGGAGGCGCTGTCAACATCCCAGGCGGCGAAGTCGATCGGGAGTTTTCCGAGCTGCTGGGTCGCGTCGGTATGGAAATGAATCGCTCGGCCGGTGGTCTTCTCATATTCACGGACGATCCCGGTGAGGGCGGGGATGTCCTGAAGCGTACCCACGGCATTGTTCAGGCTCATGATCGAAACGAGGCGGGTTTTGGAAGTCAGGGCTTTTTCAAGATCCTCCGGGTTGATGAACCCCCGGGGGGCTCTGAGCATGATGATCTTCCAGCCAGCCTGCTCAAGAATTCGCTGCTGCTGGATGATCGAAGAGTGTTCGATGCCCGAGATGATCACTTCCCCCGGACTCAAGCGCAAGAGCAGGGATTGAAAAACGATGTCGTTCGCTTCGGTGGCCCCGCTGGTGAAGATGATATGGTTTGGCCGGACATCGAGCATTTTAGCGATCGAATCCCTTATCGTTTCCAGATAGGCATGGGATTTCCGCCCTTCGGGATATTTGGTGGAAGGGTTCGCCCAGTACTCGAGAGCTGCGCTTCGGTAGCGTTCAAGGGCTTTTGTGCTTGGAAAGGTGGTGGCAGCGTGATCGAAATAGCCGGTGGTTTTCATAGTCTCCATTGTGCTGAAACGATGGTAAATGTTCAAGGGAAGGGTTGACGGTTGTAAGTGAACGCGCTTTGAGGGTATAAATGGGGTATGAAACCACTGATGACCGTTACGCTTGCCGGAGGCGCCAAAACCGAAGTTCTTCTTGCCGACGATATCAAAGACCTATCGGCGCATCTGGGCGGCTATGGGCGCTCAGTCGTGTGGGTCTTCGACTCCAACACCAACAAGCTCTTTCGACAGCTTCCTCCATCGAGGATCATCCTCGAAAGCGGCGAGTCAGCCAAAAACCTCGTAAGTCTGGAGCGGATTATCTCGCTCGCCCTGGATGAAGGGCTCGGCAGAGACGGTCGCATCATCGGTTTTGGAGGGGGAGTCGTCGGAGACATCTCCTCTTTGGCCGCTTCACTCTACATGCGCGGATGCAGACTGACCCTTGTTCCCACCACGCTGCTCTCGATGGTCGATGCCTCGATCGGCGGCAAGACCGCGGTGGACTTCCACGGGATGAAGAACATGATCGGAACGTTCTACCCGGCAAATGAAGTCCTCATCTCCATCGACGTGCTCAAGTCGCTCAGCGAACGGGAGTACAAGAGCGGATTGGCGGAAGTCATCAAGCATGCTTTGCTCAGCGAGGATCAGGAGCTCTATAAGCTTCTTCTGGCGCGCAGGACCGAGATTCTGGACCGCGAAGAGGAAACGCTCATGAAGCTCGTCGAGCTTTCTCTTCTGGTCAAGAAATCCTACATAGAACGGGATCCCACTGAAACGCAGGGGATCCGGAAAGCGTTGAACCTCGGGCATACGTTCGGCCACGCGTTGGAGTCTTCAACCCGTTTTTCCGCCTTCAGCCACGGGGCTGCGGTCGCCTGGGGCACCGTCCGGGCCCTTGAAGCGGGAGTCGCTTCCGGAATCACCGACAAGAAGTATGCTTCCGCCGCCTCCAAACTGTTCGGTTCCTTCGGGTATGACCTCGATCATCGGATCGGACGAGGGGAGTGGATCGAATATAGGAATCATCTCTCCAAGGATAAGAAAAAGCTTGGAGGAGAGGTCCAATTCGTTCTGCTGCGCGGCAGCGGCAAGCCGGAACTCCACCCTCTGCCGTGGAATCTCATCCAATCGCTGGTGATGGAAAAGGCTATTGGGCGAGGGTAAGCAGCTTCGTGTAGATCGAAGAGACTTCCTTCGCCTCCTTCTTCCGATCGCTTTCGTGCAATTCTTCCTCCAGATGGAGCAGATGGAACAGCGACGTGTCCAGCGCATCGAAGAAGTCGGTGTTGTTCGTAAAGCGATAGTTTCCGCTTCCGCTCACTTCAAGCGTGATGAAACCGAGGACTTCCCGGTTCTTCTTGCTTCTGGTGAAGCCCAGGAGCCACCTGAGGTTGTCGATCAAGAGGCGGGCGTCATCGATCGTGAACACGCCGGAAGGCGGATTGTCCAGGATCCCGAGCTCCGGTTTGAGTTTTCCATTCAACTCCAAGAGCGAGAAGAACTTGTCATTGTAGTGAATGTAGAATCCCCGATAGGCGAGAGCCGCTCGGAAGTTCTTCGGTCTCTTGGGCGAGCGGTCGTTCGCTTTTGCGATCGAAGGAAGGTCATCCAAGGGGATGATGACTACCTCCTGCTGCTTCTTGGTGCGGGCCTTGATCGTGGGGTATCGCTTGCCATAGAGGTCGAAACCGGCGGTACTGCGCTGTTGGTCCCGCTTTTTGAAGGATTTCTCTTCCTTCTCTTCTTTCCGTTTAGTGTCAAAAGCCATCAGCTTCTTGACGAGGCCCGGCTGGATATCATCCAACCAAGCCTTTTCCAAAGGACTGACGCTGCGGGCGTAAAGGCGGGAGGTCTGGACGATCTCGCCGGCGATGATGAACTGGGGAAGGGTCTTGAACCACGCCGAGCCCGGGTGGATGTAAATCTGATCGGCAGATGCGCTTTTGTACATTGTGCCGCGGGTTCGAATGCAGATGTATTGGGACAACCCTTTGGCGATGCAGGAAAGGTATTCCCTGACCGAACCCCCGCTGGTAAGCGGAAAACCAATCTCCGAACAGATTTCCCCAAGCTGCTCATGGACGTGGACGATCTCCTGCATCCCTTGGTGATCAAGATAGTATTTATTGCAGAAATCCTGCCGCTGTTTTTGTTTTCCGAGGTTTGCATATTGCCTGAAGAGATTGAGGTACATCACGAAATCGCCGTAGGCGGAGGTGTTGAAGGAGCGATGAGCCGCTCTGCTGGCATCCTCTTCGCCGGCAGGAAACAGGAACGGCGTTTTCGTCGAGAGGAAGGAGATCGCGATCAGGACTTCGTCAAGGACATCCGGATAGGTCATCATCGCTTCGACCACCACTCGGCTGTGCCGGGGCAGGAGAGGGAAACGGACCATCAGCGAGCCGATGTCGGTGAGCATCCGGTTCTTGTCGATCGCTCCGATATACCTCAGCGTCTCTTCGGCGCTCTTCAGAGCCTGGTCTTTCGGGCGAGTGATGAAGGAGAATTTTTCATAATCATAAATTCCCAGATCGCTCATCCTAAGCACGACTTCGCTCAGGTCGGTTCGAAGGATCTCTTCAGTCTGGTATGCCGGCCGGCTCTGGTAATCTTCTTTGGTGAAGAGGCGGTAGCATGCCCCCGCCTGGGTTCGGCCCGCCCGCCCGCTTCGCTGCTCGCAGCTGGAACGGCTGGTGGGCAGCGGCACCAGGGAAGAAGTGAAATCTTTCTGGTTATAGAAGTTGAGCTTCGCCACGCCAAGGTCGATGACGACGGTGATCCCGTCGATCGTAACGCTCGTCTCGGCGATGTTCGTGGAAACGACGACCTTCGTCTTCCCTTTGGTTGTGGGAGTGAAGACCCGTTCCTGCTCTTCTTTTCCCAAGCGCCCGTACAGCGGATAGATTTCCAGTTCTTCCCTGGGATCGGCGGCGTACAGCGCGTTGACCGTCGTGACGATTTCAAACTCGCCGCTTAGGAAAATGAGGATATCCCCCGACTTCTTCTTCGCTTCGCGTTTGACGATCGAGATGATCATCTCAAGCTGGTCGTCGAAGGTCTGCCGGCGGGCGGGGGAGTAGAGGACCTGAACCGGATATACCCGGCTGTGGATGGAGACGATCGGGCAGTTGTCAAAGAACCGGGAGAAGACCCGGGTATTGATCGTCGCCGACGAGATGATGACTTTGAACTCCGGCCGCTGGACGACGATCCGCTTGAGCAGACCGAGAATGAAGTCGATGTTCAGGCTTCGCTCATGGGCCTCGTCGACGAGGATTACCGAGTACTGCATCAGCATCGGATCGTTCTTCAGCTCCATCAGGAGGATCCCGTCGGTCATCACTTTTATCCGGGTGGTGTAATCGGTGGTATCTTCAAAGCGCATCTTGTAGGCGATGAAGTTTTCCCTGTCGTTCAGCTGGCGCTTGATGAAATCACACACGCTGAGCGTCGCGATTCTTCGCGGCTGGGTGATGCCGATCATTTTCTCATCGGCATACCCCGCTTCATGAAGGATGATGGGCATCTGGGTCGTTTTTCCGCTGCCCGTCGGGCTTTGGACGACAATTACCTGGTTGCTGGAAAGAGCATCAAGGATTTCCTGCCGGTTCTGGTATACGGGCAGCTGTTTATAATCAATCAAGGCAGTTCCTTTTCAATAAGGCCGCCGCTTCGCCGATCGACATGACCATGTTGGTTCGAGTGGTCAGATCCCGGAGGGTGAACGATCCTTCCTCGTCCTGATCGAGGATGATCGCCCGGGGAATCGCATTGGCTTCAGCCCATTTGTACTGGGAGGCCAGTTTTTTCGGTTCAAAGGAGAGAGCGACTTTCAGGCCGGCTTCTCTGAGTCGTTTCGCCACTTTGATGGCTTCCGTGTAGCGGTCTTCGTCGGTGTTGAGGATCAGCACGTCAGCGGCACGATAATCATATTCGTCTTCAAGAGCGGCAAGGAGCCGGTCGAGGCCGATCGAGGAGCCGACGCCGGGCAGGTGGGTCTTGGTATAGAGGGACGCGAGGTCGTTGTACCGCCCGCCGCTGCAGACCGAACCGATATGTTCCGAGCCTTCCAGGAACGTTTCATACACGATGCCGGTATAATAATCCAGCCCTCGGGTGATGGAAGGATCGAAGAGAAAGCGGTCTTCGATCCCTTCCGCTTCCAGGTAGGAGTAGATCGTCCGCATCCGGAGGGTGTGTTCATTTTCTTCTCCTCCGAGGAGGGTAACAAGGCGATCGAGCGTCGTCAAAAAGGGTTCATGTTCATCTTCTTTGGAGATGTACGAAAGAATGGCTCGAGCCGTCCGTTCGTCTTGGACCAGCGCAAGAAGCTGCTCTTCGGTTTCTGTTTCGCCAATTTTTCTCAGCTTGTCCACGAGCCGGAGAATATCTACGCTGAGATTCTCGACTCCGAGGTTGCACAGCAAGGTGTTGAACATCCCCCGGTGCGCCACGTGGAATCGGGCGTGCTTGACGTTCATCTTTGCAAAGGAAGAAGCCATCAACGAAAGAATCTCCGCATCGCTTTCGGCGTTGTCGACTCCGACGATATCGAAGTCGCACTGGGTGAATTCACGGTAGCGGCCTTTTTGAGGGTTTTCTCCCCGCCACACCTTATCGATGTGATAGCGTTTGAAGGGCAGGGCGAGTTCATGTTCATGCTGGGCGAGATAGCGGGCGAAAGGAACGGTAAGATCGAAGCGGAGCGCTACTTCCCGACCTCCTTGATCGGTGAAGTGGAAGATCTGCTTATCCGTTTCCCCACCGCCTTTTCCGAGGAGGATTTCCATATATTCAAGAGCCGGAGTATCGATCGGAACAAAACCATAGGAGGCGAAGTGCCGCTGCAGCGTCGTTATGATCGCTTCTTTCGGGATCTGGACAGCGGGAAGACTGTCCCGAAATCCTTTCAAGACTCTTGGCTGGATGATCTCTTGCTCCTTCATTACCCTGCTGCTCCTGTTGTGTTTTGTCTATGGATGGTGTAAAAAGAGTGTAATACGAATCATTCGTTCACTGCAATATACTCCCGATTCCGAGATACCGATGCTGATTAGATATAAACAAGATGACCAGGGCAATACCCTTCCGATCGCCAACATCTATACTCAGGCGGAACATAAGATCGAAACCCGGAACGTCGACCGTGATGCTCTCCGGGTCATCAAGAAGCTCCAAGGCAGCGGGGCTGAAGCCTATCTCGTCGGCGGGGCGGTCCGAGACTTGATGCTGGGCAATATCCCCAAGGATTTCGACATCGCCACCAGCGCGTCGCCGCGACAGGTCCAACGGCTCTTCTATAACGCCCGGGTCATCGGTCGCCGCTTTAAACTGGTCCACTTGATCTTCAAGGATAAAGTCCTGGAAGTCTCGACGTTCCGCAGCGGTGAGGAAGCGGAAGACGGATCGAACAACGTGTTCGGATCGATCGAGCAGGACGCCAAGCGCCGCGATTTTTCAATCAACAGCTTCTACTACGATCCCTCCAACGGTCAGTTGCTGGATTTCAACAACGCGATGGAGGATATGAAGAAAAAGCGGATCAGCAGCGTGATTCCCTTGGATGAGTCGTTTACCGAAGATCCGGTTCGAATGATCCGGGCGATCAAATATGCGGTGATCACCGGCTTTTCGTTACGCTTCAAAATCCGTATCGCTCTTAGGAAATACGCTCCGGAGCTTTCCCGCATCTCCTCCTCCCGCTTGACGGAGGAGCTCACGAAAATCCTTTCCAGCGGCCATGCGGCGGAGATTTTCGCAGGTCTTAATCGGTATAAGATCCTCTCCTTCATGATGCCGGCGTTCACGATCTATTGCTCCTATCCGCAAGTCAAAGAGAGCATCAAAGGGTTGGACAAACAGGTTCAGGCTGTCAAAGCGAACGATGGAGAAGAGATCGAATTCGCTGAAATGCTTAAAGCGCTCGTCGACCCCTTGATCGTATTCAGCGACGCTTCGATGAGTCCTGCCAATCGCTTCAAAGAGACCTTTCGTCAAATCAAGGTGCTCATCAGTCCGATGACGCCGTCCAACTATGATGTGGAGCTCACCGCGATGCGGATTCTTTCCGAACGGGGATTCCGAACCCCTCGAAATGCGGTTCGCCGGCCGCCGCAAGCTCAACGACGGGGCGGTACAAGTCCGAAACCCAGGCCTACCACCCAAAAACGGAAGAGATCTCCGACAAAACAGAGAAAAGAGGCTTAGCCCCACTCTTCAATTTCGATATGTACGCTGAACACGAAAATTCCGCCGTATCGTTCCAATGAATCGGCGATGTATTCCTGGAGTTCTCTCAAGCTCGTGGTGATTTGATGATGAGCGGGAACTCGGAGTTTCACTCTGAGCGCATACCCGTCGCTTTCACTTAGGACATGAACAGCGGTGACCCGGATCTGGCTGTCGAACTGATCGAGACAATGAGCCACCATCTGGGTCAACGCCGCTTCGCTGACGGATGTTTTCGAGTATTTGGAAAATTCCGGCCGGACGATCGTTTTTTCAAACCCGGCGTTTTGCTTCTTGAATACTTTCGACTGCTTCGGTCTTCTGAACACCCGCATCGAGTCATAGACGATCTGCGGGTAGGTGCGAGTAATTTCAATGGAAGGAACCGGAATGACGTGCTTGCCTTCCGCATACCGGATCCGCATCGCAGTCTCGATTTGTTCCTTGGTGGCGATATCTTCAATATGGAAGATCCGCTCCGGCGGCTGAAGCTCCAAGCGTTCGGCGATCTTATACACCATCTTCTCGCTCGTTCCGATAATCAGGATTTTCTGGACTTTTTCCTTTTTCAACGCGGTGAGTACTTGGAGATAATGATCTTCATCGCCGAAGACGGCGGTTCGGACCGCTGCGAGGATATGTTCTTCCCGCTTGGCGGATTTTCCCGCGATGATCCGGTCTCCCTTGATGAGAAGACCGTCGTCGATGATGTAGTCGATATGGTATCGCTCAGCGAGTATTTTGGAGCGAAACGATTTGCCCGTACCGCTTTTGCCGATAAGAGCATATACTTTCGTTCGCTTAAGCTTCCAAAATGCGTATTTAAAAATACGATTCATAGTTTCCATTATACTGAAATTCCTGTACAATAGAACAGCCTCTGTATAAAAGTACCGAACAGAACATTAATCCGTACCAGGTTTACGATAAGGAGCGTTCATATGCATGCAGTACCTACGTTCAGAAAGGGTGGAGTTCACCCGCCTGACCATAAGGTATTCAGCCGTGAGCAGGAAATTGTACGCCTCCCGTTGCCGAGCGAGCTGGTGGTAGCTCTCTCCCAGCATATGGGTGCCCCTGCAAAACCCCTCA
>Ga0116183_1006331_pt1 | contig 10890 bp, 4 predicted proteins | sample AD_UKC078_MetaG_FD_89753 | JGI IMG/M metagenome (GOLD analysis project Ga0116183, IMG submission 89753) | Active sludge microbial communities of municipal wastewater-treating anaerobic digesters from USA - AD_UKC078_MetaG | ecosystem: Engineered > Bioreactor > Anaerobic > Digestate | place: USA...
AAATCATCACGCATAGCCGAAATGTCGGTTGAACCTGCGGGACGAGTGCCGAAAGGTGGATTTGCAAGCACCACATCTACCAATGTTGTCGGTGTGCGTTCCAACGAATCCTGACAACGAATAGGCGTATGTTCCGTACCAATGCCGTGCAAATATAGATTCATGGAAGCAAGCGTAACAACTAAAGGCGTAATGTCGTTTCCGCTAAGTGCTTCATTTCTAAGAAAACGAAGTTTCTCACGGTCTTTACTTTGCTTTTTCATATGGTCGAATGCAGAAAGCAAAAAGCCTCCGGTTCCGCAAGCAGGATCACAAACGGTTTCGGTAATTAGCGGATTAGTAACCTCAACCATCGTGTTAATCAAAGCTCGCGGTGTAAAGTACTGTCCCGCTCCGCTCTTTTTATCTTGCCCGTTTTTTTCTAAAATTGCTTCATAGATAGAACCTTTCAAATCGCCATCCATCGAAAGCCAGTTTTCACTTTCAATAAGTGAAATAACTTTTTTAAGCAATACGGGTTGCTCTATTTTATTGGTGGCTTTGGTAAAAATCGTACCAATCAAATCATCCTGATTACTAAGTACTTTCAATGTCTCCTCATACTGACGAAGCAAGTCAAGTCCGTCAAGTGCTATCAAATCATTCCAACCATAACCTTGTGGAATGGCACTTTTAAGCCCTAACTGCACTTTTTCTTCGTCCATTTTCAGAAACAGCAGATAAGTAAGCTGAATTATATAGTCGGTAAATCCCACACCGGCAGCCGCAATCACATCAGCAAGTGTCCAGACTTTTTTAATTAGGGATTGGGAAGTGGTGGTGTTATTTTGTTTTGACATTTGTTGTTATTTTATTCTTCATTTTCACTCCATAAAGATCTAACTTCGTCTAAATTATTGGTTTTCACTCTATCATCAAATTGAGAAAACGCTTTTAATTGCACACATCTTGTGTTTTTCTTACATTGAATCTCCACATTAATATCAATACAAGCAAGTAACTTTTGAGATAAATCTTTTTCTGTGGCGTTTTTTTCTATTTCTTCTTTTAATTCTTTGTTCTCTTCTTTATTTAAGTCATTTAGTCCTGCATATATATTAAACGTTTTATCAATTCTCTCTAAATTAAATTTTTTCAAGTACTTTTTATCCTTAATTTCCTTAAAAATCATATTGGGTAAGTCTTCTTTTTTAAGTATAAATAATGATTGAGAAACTAAATCATTCATATAATCTATCTCAACAATTTCCATTTCATTATAAAACCATTTTTTCCTTTTTTTATCTAAACCATCAATATGTAAAGACTTAAAATAATCTAAATACAATCCGACCGAAATTATTACAAAATCATTTGGGTTGATGTTAAGATTATCAATTGCAGGAAACAAATCTTTTTCTATAAGAATAAATTTTTGCGGAAAAATTAGAATAAATATATTAAGAGCATAGTAATTAAATTGCTGTTCGACAGCTTCTGCTGTTATAGTGTCAGAGTTTAAGTAACTTACATCTTGATTTTCTCCAAATGCTGCTTTTTCTAAAATATAGTGTTGTCCCACCTCAATTGGATATCTTTGATACTCTTCCCCGATATTATCATTATGAAAAACACTCTGATATTTTTCAAAAATGGGTTTTAGTATATCTTGTGTTTTTTCTTTGAAAACCATTTCCATTTCGCGAGAAATAGGTTGCTGACTTTTTATATTGTTAAAATTCTTCTCAATTTCTTTTTTAAAGTTGTCTATCAATTTCGATGGTTCTACTTTGTTGTTTTCAGAAAACCATTTTTCATCAAACATAAAACCAAAGCCTAATTCCTCTAGTATATCTTTTCGGCTAAGATATTCATTTACTAGGTATTTTAAATAGTCTAATTCATCTTTCCAACGATTTAATTCTGATAATTCTTTAGGCGGATTTGGCATTGTCAAAGTATTGGAATATACATAATATTCGTGTAAAGTATATTGACGAATAAATAAAACTGCCAAATAGTGTTTTATCCACATTTTAATTATATCATCGGAATTAACTCCATGAATATCCGGGAACCAATATCTCTGTCTGTAATAAAAAGGCTTAATAAAATCATTCTTACCTATTCGCATAAATTGCAAAATAACTTCATCCATTCGTTCAGGTACAAGAACATAGCTTGGTGGGTCAGAGTGCGTAAAATTCATTATTTCTTTAATTACACTATATTGTTGTTTATACATCAATAGTGCACCTAAAACATAATGAAATTCTAAAAAGTCTTCTCTAATCTTATCTCTTTCATTGATTTCTTTTTGATTTGTTACTGTGGGAGGAAAAGTTGAAAAATCATTATCAGGGTTAATTTTTCGCATAAAAACACTACAAAACCGATGAGCTTTCTGCCAATATACTATAAAAAAGTCCTCTCTGCCATAAGAAAGAGATTGTACTATTAATTTCCATAAGAATTCATACGACTTTGGACTAATTACTGTTTTTTGTTTTTCATCTAAGAACAAATGAAATAAAGTGCTATCATTAAAGTACGAAATAGTTTTGTGTCTTCTAGTACATAATAGTTCATTAGCCTCAAAAACACCATTATAATATTCTTGAGGATACTCAACCATTTGCCCCTCTTTGCCTTTCCTAAAAAGAGAAAAAGCCTCATCGTAAAATCCAAATAATGTTCTAGCTAATGGTTCATCTGCTTTATTAATGGAATAAAGAAATATTTTTGACGTAGCTTCAAAATAATAACTTTTCCTCTTTTCTTTCTTAGCATTTTTATACAACCTTATCAAATGCTTAACTAATTTTTCCGGATTAAAATATATATATGTTACATAAACAACGAAAAAGGTTGACATAATAAGTGCTATAGTGCTGAATTTAAGAAAAATCAATGCAGAATTATCTATAATCCAACCCCAACTTAATAGCGGTGGAAATTGAAATAACCATATTATATAACTTGATATAGCTATAAATAAGGAACAAATAAATACTATTGTTGCTTTTTCTTTATTAAAAATCTCTATTAATTTTGTGGAACTGTATTTATCATCAATTCTAATGACAACTTGAATAAGTAATGGAAAACTCAAGGCAAATATTGCAATAATCATCGGAATTAATGCCTCACTTATTATGTCTGAGTAATCAGCAAAAATATTCATTTTACACTATTTTAGTTGTTATTTTACTCCTATCCCACCCTTAACATCCATCCGCTTATACTTCCCAACACTTCGTTTACAGCATCAGCCGAACCAAAACTTTGAACCAATTGAGCAAAAATGGTCAAGTTTTCTTCTCTAAGTTCGTTATTGGTATAAGTGCCGTTTGATACTATATAACCCACTATTTGTCGCATAATTTCTTTTTGCGTTTCTGTCAGTGGACGTTGAATTTGTCCACACCAAAGTTCAAAACGTTGTGCTGCAAAAGTGTGAAGCGACCTTAGTTCAGGTATCAGCTTAAAAGCATAACGCACCAATTGAATTAGATTAGTTAGGCTTTCACGTTCGGTTTGAGTTTGTAATTTGATTACTTTGCCGTCTTCAATAATCGAGTAAGAACTCCACAATCGCAAAGGAGCAAAACGAGTGTCAGCCGACAGTAATTTGTCTTTTAAGTCTGTAAGCAGGGAGTATGTTATAGGTTCATTTGTGTTGTTATAAATAATGCGAAGTGCTTCTATCTCATCACGATGTGCATTCACATATTCTTCAAAAGCTTGCGTAGCTGAAAGAGCTTCTTCCTGCGAAAACCCCTTGAAAATCAGCGTATCTTCACCGGGAATAAGAATATCAACAAATCCTGCATTTAAAATCAAAAGATATTCACGTGCTTGTGGATTATTCGCTAACAATGCCACCAATGCCTTCCGTTCCATATTGGGTTGGTTTACATCCTCAAATGCAGGCAAATTACCTTCTTCCAAAGCATTGAAAATCGATACGGACAAATCATACATCGTAGCATCGGCTATCGTTGCAAACTCAATCCGATGTTTATCTTTACTTTTCGCACTGATTCTTGAAAGGCTACTCGCAAGCATATTCAAATAATAATCTGACAAATAGCCGTGCGTAATCTGTTCCAAAAGTTGCTCTAAAGTTGGGTTGGCGGGAATAGGAACTCTACCTTCTATCGGTTTTGGAACATATTTATCGCTTTCGGTTACGCCTACTGCATCTACTAAAAAGAACAAATCTTTACTTATAGCATTGGGTGTAACATTGCGAAGTTGTTCATCTCCGATAATTCGGACACCACGTCCTTTCATTTGCGTATAAAGTATAGATGAGCGAACATCACGCATAAACAGCAGTATTTCCAACGGACGTATATCGGTTCCGGTAGCAACCAAGTTTACGGTTACGGCAATCCTAAACGTTTTCTCATTTTTGAAACGGCGTATCAATTTGGAACTATCGCCTGCCGAATAGGTTATTTTTTGTACAAAATCATCTGTTTGACCGGGGAACACCTCTTTTGCTATCTCGACTATTCGTGTGGCGTGTGCATCGTCTTTGGCAAAAATCAATGTTTTAGGAATATACGCAAAGTTGGGTTCTCTTTCGGAATACAAATCCGTATAGATTGCATTTTTGAACTCTTCTAAAACTAAACGAATCTGAGCAGGATTTACAACCGAACGGTCTAATTCTGTTTTTAGATATTCCGTCTCTTTTTCAGCAACCAAACTTTTTGTTTCGCCTGTATATTTAGTTATTTCAGTTATCTTTTCATCCTGTTCAATAACCCCGCCTTCTTCTGTAACTCTCGTTTTAATGCGATAAACCCGATAGCTAACATTGATCTCATCAGTAATAGAGTCCTCTAAAGTATAATTGATTATAAGATTGTTATTAAAAAAAGCCAATGTTTCAGGAGCGGGTGTAGCTGTTAAACCCACTACTCGAGCCGTGTTAAAGTAGTTAAGAACCTTTTGCCATCTGCCGTAAATAGAACGGTGGCACTCATCTACGATAATCAAATCAAAATAATCGGCAGGTAATGTTAAGTCGTCTCCAAGAGTAATTTCTGTTTCATCTTCTTGAAAATCATCTCGCTCATCATCATCTTCAACTTCTCCACCCGTTAACATGGCAAAAAGTCGCTGTATAGTAGAAATTACAATATTGGTTTCGGGTGGAATATCAGGCGATTTCAATCTTTCGACTGCAAAAATAGTGTTGAATGGCTCGCCTGTTTCCGTTAGTCGGAATGTCCCAAATTCGCCCTCAGCCTGTTTCCCCAAGTTATTTCGGTCAACTAAAAACAAAACACGTCTGATAGGCGTATAACTCAACAAACGATAGGCAGCCATACAAGCGGTAAAAGTTTTTCCGGCTCCGGTAGCCAACACCATCAAAGCTCGCTTATCGCCACGTCTAAAGCTTTTCTCCAACTCTGTAACTGCTTCAAATTGACATTTTCGTAATCCTTTTGGCGATAGATAAGGCAATCCGGCAAACTCATTTTTAATCCCCGCCATTTTAGCTACCTCTTTCGGTGTATGCATTTGCAATAATGGCTGATAAGAGGAATTTTCATCTCGTATATCTCTGAACAGAATTTCTTTCCCGTTTGAAATATAGACAAAAGGAAGTGGTTGTTGCCAGTATTGATACCATTCCAACAGTTTATAGGTATAATTTTCAGCTTGTTTTATCACGGCATCGGACAGTGAAATATCCGCTCTTTTTGCCTCAATAACGCCAATCGCTTTCCCTTCTATAAAAAGCAAATAATCTGCTTCAAGATTGCCTTTCAAAATACCTTCCGTAATGGCAACAGCCGACAGTGTCGGTGAGTAATGTTTCCTGTCTACTACTTTCCAACCTGCATCTTGCAATTTTCGGTCAATATCTAAACGTGCCTTTTCTTCGGGTAACATATTCTACTATACTTGACAAAAACTTCTGATAATATTGAATTATCAGAAGTAAAATGCAAATGTAAGAAAATAATTGGGTTTTAGATTTTTAACTGATGAAATACATCTGATTTTTTGGTAATTATATCCCCCAACACGATTTTATGTACATATCTTATCTCTTATGTAAAGAAAAGTCGATTTTTTAAACACGTTATTTTTTCGTGTCGAAAAAAAGTGATTTCTTCGACATGTTATTTTTTCATGTCGAAAAAAGTTGACTTTTTCGACACGAAAGTAATTTCATTAATCGGTAACTGTTTTAATTGGTTCAACTGGTTGTGCGGGTGGTACTCCTTTCGTGAACAAATCATACAAAGGAATATGGTGTTTAGTCAAATATTAACATGAAGATTACCGTTAGAAGTCAATAGTTCCATTTCAAACAAACAAAACTTCCCGACCAAAAAGAATCTCTTCTCTTCAATCGGGAAGTCCTCATATAAATCTTGACTTCTTAAAAATCTTACTTCACTTCTTCAAAATTGAATAATATTGTAAATCAATTATTTATATCATTATGTTACAAATATGGTACAAATATAAAGATAATATCAATAAATTGCAAATGATTGATTTGCAAAGGTATAAACTTATTTTGATAAATAATGATAACATCGGGCGGAAAATGAATTGAACACAAAAAAGCCACCGTTTTGGGGTGGCTCTTTCGCAAGAAAAACAGATAATCCGTAACGGGGCTTATTGTGCGTTGAATTGCCCGATATAGACGGAGTTGGCAACCTGCGTGCCGTCGTTGGAAATCATGCCGAGGTAAACCTCAACCGTGTCGCCTGCCCAGTCGGCAGGAGTGGCAAGGGTGGTTTGCCCGGTGGAACGTGCTGCACCTGCGGTGCTGAACACGGCTTCGCCCTTGTCGGCGTTGAAGATTAAGGGCATCATCAGGTCGGTGGGCTGACCGCTGCCGCTGGTCTCGGGGCGTGTTTTGATGATGAACGAGCCTGCACTCACTTCGGCAGTTGGCTCTTTGGCGGTTTCCAACGTGCCACGCGACACCAGCACATCGGCAAAGCTGAGTTCGTAGTTGGGATAAGTGCCGCTGATGGCGTTCTTCACGATGTAAGACATGGCGGCGTTGAACGCTGTTCGCCCGCTGGCGTAGGTTTTGTAACCTGTGCGGACAAATGGGGTGATGGGTTTCAGGAAATCGAGCGTGAGCGCGAATTTGCTGCGCTGTTCCATTTGCCCTTCGGTGCGGGGGTTGCGCACATTTTGGGCACGGCCACGCATGTAGCTGATGCCCTTCCAACTTGACCCGATGACGGTGCCGACTTTGCCGGAGAATCCGCCTAAAATACCTTGTTTGATAGTTCCCATGATGAAAAGAAGTTAGAGTTAGACAATTGTTTTTTGTTTGGGCTTGGTCTTGACTTGGTACGGTTTTGACCTTGATCGAAGCAAAGATAATTACATTTTATTTGCCTGATTTACTTTTGGTTTTGGGTGCTTTGGATTGCCGTGTTTTGCCGATTGGCGGTACTAAAACACAACATTTTTTTTCGACAGAAGAAAAAACAGAAAAAAGAAGAAAGAAAAAGGAATGCCTTTCAGACAACGAAGTGGAGGGCGGTTGTCAAGGTTTGCTCAAAAAAAATACTACCCGAAGCGATAGCGTAGGTGTGGAGATTTTTTTTGGAAGCAACCCGTAGGGCTTGACCTTTACTACCGCCCGAAACGTAGTTATTTTTGCATTCTCTTTTTATTTGTTCTGCCGAAATAATTCTTTACGGGATAATGGGGTTAATCCAAAAAAAGGCATATAATCTACTGTGATTCAACTGTTTTATGGGGTGGGTGGTCGGGGGGGGGGAGTTGGTGTGGGAGGAGAAAAACAGAGCAGGTAAAGCAGCCCTGAGCCGACCGAAGGCAAGTGAAAAAGCAGCGTAGCGAAGCGGAGTGCTTTTTCTGCTTGCCGTAGGGAGAGGCTTGCGAGCCGTCTGCGAGCGGAGCGAGGGTGGCTGACACAGATAGCCCGAACTGAAAAACGAAATGAGGTACGAATGAGTTTTTTCAGTGAGGGCGGTGGCAGCCTACGTTGCAAACGCAGGGCTGGCGTAGTTTTGTGCGGCGTAGTGGAGTTTTTTTGCGGGCAGGGCAAGTGCAGGAATGAGCGAGCGGAACGGAAATTGAGGTACGAAATGACAGTGAAGAGAGCGAATGACTGCTCTTGCTTGGGTTTATAAATTCGTGGTGGTGTGAGCGGAATGTAGCTTGCGGAATGGAGCGAACACGACCACAACCGCTGAAAAGGGTTGGGCAAAAAAAACGGAGCGGAGCAATGCAAAAACTATGACAGCCCGATTAGCCCGAGCGACCAGCAGGCGAGCCTAACAATAAGCGGCGGTTTGCCCCCTTTATAAATATTTTGTGAGGGTTGCGAACACCTTGTTGGGGTTTAAGGGGGCAAAAAGTAGCCGCGAATGACGACCGAATGAACGCTTGGCAGCAGCCGACCAGACGGCACGCTTGCTGTGAGCACCTAATGGAGCGTAGCGTAATGGGTTACTTTCAGTGAGCCACGGCTTCGCCTCGGCAATGCTCAACCAAGTTTGGCATTGCGCTCGGCTCGCTCGTGGGTTGGAGCGCAACAGCAAGGTGTGACGGCGGTGCAACGCAAGGGCGGCGAGAAAAATACAACCCAAGCCGAAGGGCGTAAATTGGCGCAGCCTTGCCCGTAGGTGCAGGGTGGAGATTTTTTGAAGCCGCTTGTCTTGCCCTTGCGTGCAGGGCGGTGTTGCCTAAGTGAATGAGGGAGGAATACCTTTTTACCTGCTCTGTTTTTGCGGGGTGGTAGGTATCTTACAAGAACCAAAGATTATCTTTGCCTATGTTACTTGGAATACAACCATTGGTAAAATATGGTGCAATCTGGGCAACCATTTCAGGGTATTTGATAGTTACCGGCAAATTCTGTTGTCTTACTGATTTCCAATATATTCTGCTGAATTGATAGACTTGTTCAATCAATTCAACAATCGTGTTTTGATTCAAAAGGAATGAATCTGTGGGGCAGTTGATTTTGAGTTTGACGGGGAATGGGAATCCCTCAATATTGCTCTTAATATTGTCTTCGTAACGGGTATTATTGCATAAAAGATATTGGTTGTTTCCAAGATTGACAAAACGTCCACTGTATGGCATTTTATCGACAAAGCCGTCATCATAAACAATAATGTCTTCTGATTCAGTTTTGTTAATGGTAACAACAAAAATGGGAATATCCACATCCAATTTATAAAGAGCGTCTTCGATAACCTCAACCTCTCTTTCACTCATATCCTTATAGTAGTGAATTATAAGGCGTTGCGGATTCTGAATAACATTCTTGTAATTTATGATTGCTTCTTGAATAGCACCAGCCAATTCGTGCAACTCGTCTTTTTGAAAATACTCAAAAGAATTGAATGCGCCTGTGTTGTCGAATGAGAACGCAGAGCCGATATATTGAGTATTGGTTTCCATATTTTTGAAAGCCCCGACACCGACAATAAGTTCACGCTGCTGAGGAACGGCAATTCGCCAAGGTGTACCGCCAAGTTTTGCATTTATGGCAATGGCGATGTTTTGTAACGAGTACGAAAAATTGCTTTTGTTTTTCTGCTTGTCGGCATTAAGTGTTTGCAACATCTTGTTTGTGTCAATAAACTGCGAGGAAATACCCCATTTCAAAAGCAATTCTTTTACATGATAGTAGGTCGTGAGTTGACTGTGGTCTTTACAATCTTTTCCGACAGGCGACAAGTAAATTGCGAGGTATTTTGTGTTTGGGTTCTGACTAATGATACTGCGGCGTTGTTCTAACTTGTTTTCGATTTCGGGCAACGGATTTTGAGCGTTTTGAATAACCAGGCTAAATCCTTTTGCGGTCGAAAATGGTATGCCAAGATATTTTTGCAAATTTTCAAATTTAGCCCATCCCTGACCATAACCGTCACGAAGCATATTGAGCAACGGCTCGGCTTGGTCGCGGTGCATCTGCGGAACAATGAAAAACAACTGAACGTTTGAATGTCGAGGCTGACTGTATGGCCCTGAATTGATACCACGTTGGGGAATAAGGTCGATTTTGTGTTTACCTGTTGCCTCGTCAAGACCAAACACAAGTTGCTTTGATTCGCTTTTGACTTTGCCAGCTTCTATGTGCGTAAAATCATCAGCAATGGGGATAATTCTTCGGAAATCATCATTGAGCAAATAACAATTGCGAAAGGCTGTGATTTTAGGAATATATTTTGTGTAGCGGTTCTTCTTGGCATAATAGCCGGTATCACCATCGTCAATGGATATGCCAAGATAAAACGCCAAAGGATTGTTTATCACAGGATAAACGCTGTTATAGTCGATTTGCTCGCCTTGTTTGTTGAGTTTGCAGAGTTTTGTATATCGGCGTAGTTTGATGTTGGCTTTTTTCTTGTCGTTGTCGAAGAATTTTACCTGTATCACCTTGTTTATGAGATTTGCAGGATTGTCTGCATTGTCAGGCTCGTCAAATATATCGCCGGACTGGGCATTGTACTCGTTAATAAATTGAGCAACCGACTTGTTAAGTACTTTTGCCTGTCGGTCGTATGACAATACAAGTTCTGGCGTTTGCAAGAAATGGTTGAAGTTGATTTTCAGTGTATAACGGTCGAATATAGTAATCTCTTTCGCCTTTTTGTCTTTCACCCAAACTTGCGTGTCGCCGATGAAAGTGCTGTCGGCAAGAAAGTTTCGTGTTATGAAGAAACGTTGGATTTTCTCGTTGTAGTAGCGTTTGACAAGATGGAAATTTTCAGGGTCATTGAAATCAACCTCCAGCGTTTTTGCTCCGTTTACTTGCTTTTTAAACGAAGTGTAAAGGGTATCGCTGTTTTTGAGATTCGGGAATATGCTGCTGATACCAACAGGAAACAGTTTACTGCTTTTGAGATACGTGAAATGGGCATTCGCCATGTC
>Ga0116183_1006332_pt1 | contig 10890 bp, 11 predicted proteins | sample AD_UKC078_MetaG_FD_89753 | JGI IMG/M metagenome (GOLD analysis project Ga0116183, IMG submission 89753) | Active sludge microbial communities of municipal wastewater-treating anaerobic digesters from USA - AD_UKC078_MetaG | ecosystem: Engineered > Bioreactor > Anaerobic > Digestate | place: USA...
CCGTGGGCGATGATGATGTCATAGCCTTGGGCGACGTACTGGCGGGCGGCGGTGCCTGCATCGACCAGGTTCATCTTCTCGGTGTAGCTGTACTCGATACGGCCGGGAAGCTGCTTCATCGCCTCGGTGATGCCGTCATGCATCGACTGGCACCACCCCTTGTCATCGATGGTGTTTTCGATGATCAGGGCGATCTTTACTACGTTTGAGTCCTTCTTCACTGCGGCCTTCTCACCAGATCCGGCGGCAAAGAGGGTGGTGCATGCCAGCACGAGGCAGAGCATGATAGTCACGGTTTTCTTCATACGGCTTCTCCTCTACAGGGTATCTCCCACCAGGTGGGAGAGAATTTCCTTCAGTATAGGTTGAAGTGCAGAGGGTGTCAAAAGAATTTAGGATAATAAATTGTCGCCAACGGGATGTACTTGTAATAAAACTAAATAATCTGTGTTCTATTTATCAATACATCATATCATCTGTTGCAAATTGAGATAACGCTCAATGAAAAATATTGCAATTTCTTAGATACAACGCTCTCCCCGGTCGATGGTCGTGCCTGGTCGCAACGTTTTGGCATTCATTGTTGCAACTTTTGTTGCACTCTTCACCGCTTGTTGCAAATCCTCTCCTCTGAGCAGTGCCACCGTCAGTGCACCATTGAAGGAATCCCCACTCCCGATGGTATTGACCGCCTCCACCCGCTCCACCGGCTCGCTAAAGAAGTGGGGGCCGTAGGCCCATACATCGAAGGCGCCGCGGGTGAAGACACTGGCAGTGCCATGTGTGGTGTAGATCTCCTCCATGAAGGGGACAATTCTCTCCTTGAGGGCCGTGGTGTCCTCCGTCTCTCCTACCTCAAGGCCGAGGAACGTCGCGGCCGCCTCGCTGAGGTTGGGCTTGATGACATCAACCCCATAGGGGAGGCACGCCTTGAGGTCCGCTCCCTTGATATCGAGGAGGACGAAGAGGCCGGCCTCCTTGGCCATGCGGACAAAGTCTGTGTAGATGGAGGGGCTGTAGCCGCCGGCGCGGGTGCCGGCGATGATCATGGCATCGCAACTCTTGTAGTTCGCCTCGAAGAGTGCCCTGATAGGCCCCTCCACCGAGGGGTCGACGGGGTAGGGCTCCTGTACCAGCTCGGTGGTCATCCCCTCGCTGATGATGGTGGTGCAGCTGCGCATCTCGCTCTTGCTGTCCGCCCAGAGGACCTCCACCTTGTCACGGCTGCAGAGGCGCAGCATCTCGTCGATACGCGAGCCGCCGAGGTGGCTGAGCCAGATCGCCTCCTCCCCGAGCTCGGTGATGATACGTGCGGTGTTCATCCCCTTGCCCGCCACATCGAGGTAGTGGGCGGTGGCGCGGTTCACCTCACCGAGGGCGAGGGAGGGGATGCAGAGGGTATATTGGAAGGTCGGGTTGAGGCAGACGGAGAGGATCTTCATGAGAGCTCCAGACTCAGGGTGGGGTGGGAGGGGATGAGCTGGCGGTAGCGCACCCCGCTCTGGTCGAAGAGCCACTTGCTCGCCTTGGTGTTGTCCTCATCGGCGTACTTGTCGCTGAGGTAGACCACCTCGCGGATCCCCGATTGGATGATCGCCTTGGCGCACTCGTTGCAGGGGAAGAGGCCGACGTAGAGGCGGCAGCCCTTGAGCCTGGCGGTGGAGTTGAGGATGGCGTTGAGCTCGGCGTGGCAGACGTAGGGGTACTTGGTCTCGAGCCACTCCCCCTCACGGCTCCACGGGGCATCGTCGTCGTTCACCCCGATGGGCAGGCCGTTGTAGCCGACGCCCACGATCTTCTTCTCCTCGTTGACGATGCACGCCCCCACCTGGGTGTTGGGGTCCTTGCTGCGCATCGATGAGAGGACGGCCACGCCCATGAAGTACTCATCCCAGCTGATGTAGTCCTTACGTTTTGTCATCGGTGTTCTCCTTCTCGAAGAGGAATGCGATGATGGTCTCGGTCAACTCCTTCTGCACCGAGTGGTACATCAAGAGTGCATGGCGGGTATGGTTGAACGGGGGCATCTCGGTCTTGAGGATCCTGAAGTCCCGGCTCTTGTGCTCGGCTTCGATGATCTCGCAGTTGCCGAAGGGTACGGTCCGGTCCCCCCGGTCGTGGATGACGAAGAGTGGGCAGGTGATGAGCCCGAGCTCCTTCCTGACTCTCCTCATGGCGTGGACCAGACTCAGGCCCGGGCGCAGGAAGAGGCCGCTGTAGCCGCACCAATCCTTGCTGCCGTCCTCACCTTCGGCGGAGCACGGCTTCACCCCGGCCCTGATGGCGGGGGTGAAGAGGGCGAGGGTGCGCAGGAAGTACTGGCGCCAGTCGGTGATGATGCCGTCACGGGGAGAGTTGAAGACTACCGGGGCGGCGATCGAGACGAGCTTGTCGGGGGCCATCGGGCCGTTGCAGTAGGTCTCCCCGATCTTGAGGGTCATCATGCCCCCCATGGAGGTGCCGAGCACATAGAGGGTCTCGTACTTACCCCGCAGCCGCTCGTAGGTGCGGCAGAGGGAGTCGAACCACTGGGTGAAGGTGGTCTTGACGAACTCGTCGGGCGAGGTGCCGAAGCCCGGCAGGAGCGGGACGTACACATCGAGGCCCGCCTCGGCGAAGACCGCGCTGCTGTAGGTGTAGATCGAGGGGGTCGAGGGGAAGCCATGGACGATGAGGATGGCACGTGTATTGCCCTCATTCGTGATGGTGATGGAGCGTGCCTTCGGGTCGAAGACCTTTGATTCATCGCTCTCGATGGGGTGGACCGCCCGGTCCTTGTAGCCGAAGAGGGTGATGTTCCAGAGCAGGAAGAGAACGATTGCGAGAAGTATGATTATCCACATGGCTCTTACTATACCCCAAGAGTGGGTACGGGTGAAGCCAATTATGTGGATATGAGCGCCTTCGCGCGCTGGTAGACCTCTTCGGCGCTGTAGCGCAGGTCGGTTGCCTCGGCACTCTGTTCGGCTTCGAGCAGTGCCGTTTCAATCATTGCAGCCTCTTCGGAAGATTCGCTGTAAGAGGACTTATCCATTGGGTTGCCTCGTTGGGGTGGTTTGGATGAGGGAGAAGCCCTCAGGGCGGTCGATTCTGCTGATGCGATCTCCTCGCCTCAGCACTCCGTGCAGCTGGATATACGTCCTGCCACGTTCGTGAGCCTGGACGGCCAAGAGGTAGTCGTTGCTGTCAAGGCGGACTTTTGCCTTGACGATCTCTGTTTCATCGGGGAGGAGCAAGGAGAGGATCACCTCACCGCTTCGCTTTCCATCCTCACCGACATCCCCATTCAACGTCTCTACCGTGCCAATCATCTGGTGTGTTTCGTCCTCACCTTTCAATGGACGCAACTGGCGGTAGGCTCGCTCTATCTCCGGGTAATAATCAACGGGAAGACGGACGGTAGAGGGTGCGGTGGGCAGGGGTACGTGAGCAAGTGATCCCCAGGTCATCGAGAGGATGACCTCCCCTTGTTCTTGGCTTCCCTGGAGATCGAGCAATCCTTTGCAAAGGTTGGATGAGATCAGGGGAGGTTCATCCCTGTTGTATTGCTTCTCCAAAAGGTCATTGACCGTCCCTTGCTCGATGGCACCGATCAATGTGGAGGTGGCGTTCATCACCAAGGTAGTGGTGCTTCGCACAAAGGGTTGAACTTCAGGCAGGAGAGGGAGTTCTTGGACTCCATCCAACGGGCAGAGCAACTTGAGCACAAAGCTCCCGATTTCGGTCTGTCCCATTTTTGTGCGTGCAAGCAATTGTCTCGCTTCACTTCGGTCAGTACGACTGTGGTGTGTTGCTGGATACGCTACTGAACAAGCGGCGGCACTCAGCATCTGTCGAGCACCATCGAGCATTCCAAGAGCCCGGTCAAACGAGATGGAGGTCCCACGTAGCTCATCCGATACTGCGCGTAGGCGCAGGACGTCTGAGCCGGTGGCTTCCAAATCCTCGATGACTGAATCTACGGACCGTTTTTCCACTTCAGCGATACGCATGGCAATCTCCAGAATAGCCAATGGAGTATCCTCATCATAATCCATGGGAATTTGCAGTTGTACAAAGCCATGATCCGGGTGCGAGAAGAGAGCGATCCTTCGTTTCGAACGAGCAACACTGACCCACCCATGGGTCGTGGCATAGCTTCGGATTGCTGATAATTTGATGCCCTTTGTGCTCATAAGCACGTGTTGTCTATCCATGATAGGAGAGCTCCTCTTCACCTGCCAGCCGAGTTCTGATTCTATCTCTTGGCTTGGCAGCAAGGACATTACGGTACCTCCCGGTCTAGGTAGCTGAAGCAATCGCAGTATACAACGATTGGTTGGGGCCAACAAGGCGGGTTTCGGCCTGTTTGTATAGCCGATGCGATGAACGAGTTCAAGGAGGTTTGCAGCTCCTTTCCCCTGAGCCTTGAAGCCCATTTTGATCTCAAAGGCAGCCCAGGGCACATTGGCAAACTCGATGATTGCATCAACTGTCACGATAGTGATATACGTTCCCATCATGCTGCTCCGCATACATCCTCAGGTCCCCGATGACCATCGACTCAAAGAGAAAGCCAGTGTATTGGAGGTCACTCTTCCTGACTTTCGGACTTGCAGAAAGTAAAATCAGCCGAAAAGGCTGAATGGCGACGCCAGATGCAGATTTTGAGGTACATCGAAAGAATTATTTTCTCCTACCAAAACCCAGGGGAGATTCTTGTTCAAATCTAGGTTCGTGGCCGCACGGAACTGGGCCACCGTCATGTCGACACATCTCCACTGATACTGTTACGGTACCGTATGACTACATTTCACCCATCGCTGATACCTGCTAGGAGACAGACTTCCTTCAATTCGGTGATTTGTGCAGGAGCCATTCGTATAAAAAGAGCATTGTAGTCGTGTATTGAGGAGAATTAGTCAAGGAAATTGTGCTTGAAGAGAAGAAAACAGGCTGTCCGACTGGACAGCCTGTAGAATGTACGAGCGTGTGCTCTACGCCATCATGAAGGGGATGACGGCGAGCAGGACGCCTGCTGCGACTGCGCTGCCGATGACGCCGGCAACGTTGGGTCCCATGGCGTGCATGAGCAGGAAGTTCTGCGGGTCAGCCTCCTGACCAACCTTGGAGGAGACGCGGGCGGCCATCGGGACTGCCGAGACGCCTGCGCTTCCGATGAGCGGGTTGATCGGGTTCTTGGGGTCGAGCTTGTTCATCAGCTTGGCGATGAGCACGCCGCCTGCGGTTCCGAGGCCGAAGGCCACCATACCGAGCAGCAGGATGCCGAGGGTGTTGAGGTTGAGGAAGAGGCGCGCCTCCATCTTCGAACCGACGGCAAGGCCGAGGAAGATGGTGACGGTGTTCATCAACGCGTTCTGCATCGTGTCGCTGAGGCGGTCGATCACGCCGACCTCCCGTGCGAGGTTGCCGAACATCAGGGCCCCGATGAGGGGGGTTGCCGACGGCAGCAGGATTGCACAGGTTGCCAGGACGGTGAGCGGGAAGAGAATCTTCTCAAGCTTGGAGACCGGCCTGAGCTGCTTCATCTTGATCTTGCGCTCCTCCTCGGTGGTGAGCAGGCGCATGATCGGCGGCTGGATGATCGGCACGAGGGCCATGTAGCTGTAGGCCGCCACCGCGATCGGGCCGAGGAGGTCCGGTGCCAGGCGGCTGGTCACATAGATGGCAGTCGGCCCGTCGGCCCCTCCGATGATTCCGATGGAACCGGCGGCAAAGAGGTCGAAGTGGATACCGGGGATGAAGGAGAGGGCGAGTGCGCCGATCAAGGCGACGAAGATGCCCAGCTGGGCAGCGGCTCCGAGGAGCAGCGTCTTGGGGTTGGCGATGAGCGGACCGAAGTCGGTCATGGCACCGACGCCCATGAAGATCAGGATCGGGAAGAGTCCGCTCTCGATACCCATGTCGAAGAGCAGCTTGATGAAGCCTGCGTCCCCGGTTGTCGGGTCCACCCCGCTGATGAATGCCATCGGGATGTTGGAGAGGATACAGCCGAAGCCGATCGGGATCAGCAGGAGTGGCTCGAACCCCTTCTTGATAGCCAAGTACAGGAGTAGGAAGCCGACGAGGATCATGATGAGGTTGCCGATGCCAAAGCCCTCGGCAAGCCCCATGAATCCATAGAGTCCGGTGGACTCCCAGAGTTGTCTAAACGAAGCACCAATCATTGTTGTCTACCCCTTTAGCCGATGACGAGCAGTTCGTCGTCACTCTGCATCTGCTGCCCCTGGGTCACAGAAATCTTGGTTACCACGCCATCACAGGGAGCGTAGATCTCATTCTCCATCTTCATGGCTTCCATGATGAGGAGCAACTGGTTCTTGGTGACCTTCTGTCCCTCCTTGACCTCGACACGGAGGATCAAGCCGGGCATCGGGGCGTTGACGGGGGTCGCTTCGGCGTTGGAGGCGACTGCCGCCCCTTGGCTGGAGGCACCCTTGGTCTCTTCGATGGCACTCTCGTCGATGCCGAAGTTGACATTGACGGGGTACTCGACGCCGTTGACCGTGGCCTTGCCACCGGCGAGCTTGACGCCGTACGCCTTGCCACCGACGCTTACGGTGTACTCACCCTTCGCCTTGGCTGCCTCGGCCTCGCGGTCGATCTTGTAGATGCCGTTGGGCTGTGCCTTGCCGTTGAGGAAGAGGATTCCCTTCTCCTTGCAGGAGGCGGCGATGAAGATGTTCTCGTCAGTGACGGGAAGGCCCTCTGCCTCGAGCATGGCCGTGGCGGCCTTCACACCCTTGGAGGGGTCCTTGTCGTTGATGTCGACGACCTTCTCGGTGGTGGGCTTGAGGCCCAGGGCCTCCTCACACGCCTTGACGACCTCCTTGTCGGGGGCGACGGGGGTCTTGCCGAAGTAGCCGAGCACCATCTTGCCGTAGCCGTCGGCGATCTTCTTCCACGGCCCGAACATGACGTTGTTGAACGCCTGCTGGAAGTAGAACTGGCTGACCGGGGTCACCGATGTACCATAGCCACCCTTGGCGACCGTTTCGGCCATTGCCTCGACGATGGCGGGGTACTTGTCCATCAAGTTGTTGTCTCTCAGCATCTGGGTATTTGCCGTCAGAGCGCCGCCGGGCAGCGGGCTGAAGGTGATCTCAGGGCTGACGGTCATCGCCTCGGGCGGGAGGATGTAGTCCTTCATACAGTCGGCGAAGACCGCCTCTGCCTCGCGCACCTTCTTGATATCGACGCCGAGGTCGTAGTCGGTGTGCCGGAGGGCGTGCCACATGGTGATGATGTCAGGCTGGCAGGTGCCGCCGCTGACCGGGCTCATGGAGAGGTCGACCTGGTTGGCACCGGCATCGAGGGCGCTGACGTACTGCTGGATGCAGACACCGGCGGTATCGTGGCTGTGGAAGACGATGTTCATATCCTTGCCGAGGAGCTTGCGGGCCCGCTTGATCGTCTCATGGACGTAGGCGGGGGTGGAGGTGCCACTGGCGTCCTTGAAGCAGACGGAGTGGTACTCGATGCCGGCGTCGAGGATCTGGCGGAGTGTCGCCTCGTAGAAGTCCGGGTCGTGGGCGCCGGTTGCCCCCGGCGGCAGGCTCATCATGGTGACGACCACTTCGTGGCGCAGGCCTGCATCGACGATCGCCTTGCCGCTGTCGACGAGGTTGTTGACGTCGTTGAGGGCGTCGAAGTTACGGATGGTGGAGATGCCGTGCTTCTTGAAGAGCTGGGCATGGAGGTTGATGATATCACGCGGCTGGCTGTCGAGGCCGACGACGTTCACTCCACGGGAGAGGGTCTGCAGGTCGGCATCGGGACCGGCGACGCGGCGAAACTCATCCATCATCTCGAAGGCATCTTCATTGGTGTAGAAGTAGGGGGTCTGGAAGCGTGCGCCCCCGCCTGCCTCGAAGTGGCTGATACCCGCTTCACGGGCGGCGGCAACTGCCGGCATGAAGTCTTTGGTGAAGACACGAGCCCCGTAAACGGACTGGAAGCCGTCGCGGAAGGCAGTTACCATAAATTTGACTGGTTTTTTCATCTGGAATTCTCCTGTGGAATTGCTTATTCTTTGGATTTTGCGAAGGCGGCCACAATGGCTGCAGCGACCTCAGCATCGTTGGAAGAGGAGGCGACGGTCTGTGCTGCAGCATGACCTGCTGCCAGCGGGGCTTTGCCTGCCGGTGCGAACTTCTGGGCCAAGGCGCTGGTCCCCTTGATGAGGAAGATCAGCAAGGTCAGGAAGATGAAGACCATGGTAAGTCCGAGGATCATGAGGATGAGGCCACCCTTGAGCTGATGAATCAGCTGCTCTTTCGGAATTTGTGCTAAGAATACCATACGAACTCCTACAAGAAATAGTTATAGAGAGAGTAGCCAAGGGCTACGAAACACGCACGAAAAACAGTATACAAGATTCTTATCGGTCGTTTCAAGTAATGACAGGACACTAACTTATGAAAAGTAAAACAAGGGTTCAAAAATGGCAGTGCCGTATAGGTGCATGGCATTGTAATCGCATGCAGTACCGTTGGTTGTGTACCAGGGCCAATACCTTTACTTCTTCTGCTGCTTTGGCTACTTTGTTAGGAGGCAGATGCCGATAAGAAGGAAGACATAGCGATGAGTGAAGGAATGGACTTTGCACAACGGATCGCCGAGGACAAGGCGATCCGATCACATATGGACAAAATCGGGCGCAAGATCCTGATCATGAGCGGCAAGGGCGGGGTGGGCAAGACCACGATGACGGTCAACCTTGCCAACGCCCTGGTCGACATGGGCCGGAGGGTGGGCATCCTCGATGTCGACCTCCACGGCCCCAACGTGGCCAAGATGCTCGGCTGTGAGGATGGGATCCTCACCACCGAGGGGGAGGGGGAGAACTTCTTCCCCGTCGAGGCACGCCCGGGCCTCAAGGTGATGAGCCTCGCCTTCGCCATCCGTGAGAAGGACAGCCCCATCGTCTGGCGCGGCCCGATGAAGACGGCGGCCATCCGCCAGTTCCTCGCCCAGGCACAGTGGGGGGAGCTCGACTACCTCCTCATCGACTCCCCTCCGGGGACCGGGGATGAGCAGCTGACGATCTGCCAGACGATCAAGGAGCTGACCGGCACGATCATCGTCACCACCCCCCAGGAGGTGGCGATCCTCGATGCCAGGCGCAGCGTCTCCTTCTCCCGCTCCATGGGTGTGGCGATCCTCGGCATCGTCGAGAACATGAGCGGGCTCTTCTGCCCGCACTGCAACACCGAGATCCCGGTCTTCGGCATCGGGGGCGGGGAGACGATGGCGACCCAAATGGACGCCCCCTTCCTCGGCCGCGTCCCGATGGAGGTCCCCCTCATGGAGGCCGAGGATGCAGGCAAGAGCTATCTCGGCCTCAGGCCCAATAGCCACGTAAGCCAGGCGATCCTCGCCATTGCCGAGCGGATCGACAGCGGGACGGCGGTCTCCTCGACCAAGGGGGACGCATGATGGAGAGCGACTATCTGGTATGGAGCAGCGGTGAACGGAAGCGGGTCTTCGAGGGCCCGATCTTCGATGTCAACACCGTGGAGCGGACCTCAAGCGACGGCCGCTCCTCCCGCTTCATCGAGGTCGACGCCCCCACCTGGGTGACGGTCATCCCCTGGTACCGCACCAGCGAGGGTGTCCCCATGTTCGTCATGGTCAAGCAGTACCGCCACGGCTCTGCCACCGTCACCTGCGAGTTTCCCGCCGGTGTGGTCGAAGTGGGCGAGGACCCCAAGACGGCAGGGCTGAGGGAGCTCGGGGAGGAGTGCGGTATCGAGGGGTCTCGGGTCACCAAGCTCGGGGATGTGAGCCCCAACTCCGCCTTCATGAACAACCGTGCCCACTTCTACCTCGTCGAGGATGTCCGCCATACCGGGGAGCAGAGCCTCGATGAGAACGAACAGCTCGAGGTGGTCTCTGTCCCTGTGGCGACAGTGGTCGAAGAGATGGGGACGGGCAGCTACGACAACGGCATCATGATGATCGCCCTCGGCTTCTTCATGCGCCTTGCGGCCAAGAGGCCCGAACTCCTACAAACCATACATAAGGAATAGATAGCTATGAACAAGAGAAGAACAATCACCCTTATCCTGCTCATCGCCGCCGTAGCGCTGACGATGAGCGGTTGTATGTCCGCCCAATCTGTGGTCAGGACCATCGAAGTCTCGGCAACCGCCGAGGTGACCGTCGAGCCCGACATCGCCACCTTCTCAATCCAGGTGAGCGAGAAGGGAGAGACGACGAAAGCTGCACAGCAGGCGGCCAACGAGAAGATGGGCGCCCTCCTCTCTACCCTCAGGGCCAATGGCATCGAGGAGAAGGATCTGACGACGACTGCCATCAACCTCAGGCCCTCCTACGTCTGGATCGAGAACAAGCAGGTGCTCGAGGCCCAGGTCGCCTCCCAGTCGGTGACGGTGAAGGTTCGCAACCTTGCAGTCCTTGGCTCGATCATCGACCAGCTCGGGGAGGTGAGCTCGATTACCCTCAACTCGATCACCCTGGACAAGGAGGACAAGAGCGAGGCGCTCGAGCAGGCTCGCCGCCAAGCGGTCGCCAATGCCCGCGCGAAGGCCGATCTCTATGCAGCGGAGGCAGGCAAGGAAGTGTCCAACGTGGTGACGATCAGTGAGTTCTCGACGGCAAGCAATCCGTACAGTCCGAGGATGAAAGTCATGGCAATGGCAAGTGAAGCCGCCTATGACATGGCTACCGAGATTCCTGCTGGAACACTTACCATTACGGCTACGCTCTCTGCAGTCTTTGAAATGCGGTAATTTTAGACATAATCAAAGTTGTGTCTGAAATATAACAATTTACACCGATTAGGGCTTCCCAGACCAGTCGTTCTTTGGTATATTGAGTGTGTCCGATCGGATGGCGGTTGACTTATGTCATAAATCCCCCAACCGA
>Ga0116183_1006336_pt1 | contig 10888 bp, 7 predicted proteins | sample AD_UKC078_MetaG_FD_89753 | JGI IMG/M metagenome (GOLD analysis project Ga0116183, IMG submission 89753) | Active sludge microbial communities of municipal wastewater-treating anaerobic digesters from USA - AD_UKC078_MetaG | ecosystem: Engineered > Bioreactor > Anaerobic > Digestate | place: USA...
AGGAATATAATCACTCCTGCCGTAGACATTCTTGAAAGCCGGCCTGATTATCCGTTTTGCCGAAAATGTAAGTTCCTCTATCCTGTGGGTACACCATCCCGAAACTCTTGCTATGGCAAACAGCGGAGTGTAAAGCTCCCTCGCTATTGAAAGGCAGGAGTAGACAAAACCGGAATAGAAATCGACATTTATGCAGAGCGTCTTTACCGACTTCTCTCCCCTGAAAACCCTGAAAACCTCAGGGGCAATTCTTTCCACGAGGGCATAGAGCTCAAACTCATCGAGACGTCCTTTTTCAATTGCCAGTTCCCTGGCCTTCGACTTCAGGATCATTGCCCTCGGATCGGAAATGGTGTAAACGGCATGACCAACTCCGTAAATTTTTCCCGAATAGTCGTTAGCCTGCCTGTTAAGTATCTTCAGCAGGTAATTCTTAAGCTCATCCTCATCCTTCCAGTCCTTCACGTTCAACTTGATATTCTCCATCATTTCAAGAACCTTTAGATTGGCTCCGCCATGCAATGGTCCCTTGAGCGAACCGATGGCCGAGGTCACTGAAGAATAAATATCCGTCTCCGTCGAGCTTGTAACCCTCATCGTGAAAGTGGAATTATTCCCTCCCCCGTGTTCAGAGTGAAGCACCAGCATAAGATCAAGAAGATCGGCCTCAAGCTTTGTGAAAGAGGGAGTCGTTCCCTTGATGAGGTAAAGAAAATTCTCGGCGGTACTCAGCTCGGGATCGGGATGCCTGATCGACAGGGTTCTCCCCTTGTAAAGATGCCGCATGGCCTGATATGAATAGGCAACAATTGTCGGGAATTTGGCAATCAGGTTCAGCGACTGACGGATCATATTGCTTAGTGAGATATCATCAGGTCTGTCATCAAGAATGTAAAGCCCCAGCACCGACCTGGCTAGAATATTCAAAACATCCTTTCCCTTCATCGACAGGATCATATCCTTGGTGAATTTATCGGGAAGAGCCCTCAGACTGCCCATGTAGGCTGAAAACTCATCCAGCTCCGGCTTTGAAGGCAAATATCCCGTGAGAAGCAGAAAGACAGTCTCATCAAAGCCATGCCGGTCCTCTCTCTGAAATCCCGCGACGATGTCTTCCAGGTCAATCCCCCTGTAAAAAAGCTTACCGGGAATGGGTACCACCCTGCCGTTCTCCTTATTGTATCCTACAACATCACCAATATTTGTAAGACCGACAAGAACACCTGTTCCGTCAGCATTTCGCAAACCTCTCTTTACATCCCAACGCTCAAAAAGGTTATTGTCTATATCACATGATTTTATTACAGGTTCCTGAAGTTTTGAAATTATATTGTTATCTCCCATTATTAGCGTTTTTTTGATCAGGCTTTAATATTATCAACCAGGGCATCCCCGAATTCCGAGGTCTTCAACAGATGCGCCCCATCCATCAGACGGTGAAAATCGTAGGTGACCTTCCTTTCCATGATGGTTTTTTCAAGGCTTTTGTATATACAGGCTGCAGCTTCTCCCCAGCCGAGATAGTCAAACATAAGTGCACCGGACAGTATTACTGAACCGGGATTGACCTTGTCCTGCCCGGCATACTTCGGCGCCGTGCCGTGTGTCGCTTCAAAAACGGCATGCCCCGTCTCATAGTTAATGTTTCCTCCGGGAGCAATGCCTATACCCCCCACTATTGCCGCGAGCGCATCTGAAATATAATCCCCGTTAAGATTCAGAGTGGCGATGACGGAATATTCCTCTGGCCTTGTAAGTATCTGCTGAAGAAAGGCATCGGCAATAACATCCTTGATTATAACCTTTCCTTCCGATTCAGCCCTGGCCTGCTGCCCGCGGGAACTATGCTCCCATGTAAAGACCGAATCGCCAAACTCCCGTTCAGCAAGGGCATAACCCCATTTCATGAATGCGCCCTCGGTGTATTTCATTATGTTGCCCTTGTGAACAATGGTCACAGAGGGCAGTTTCCTTTCAACTGCAAATTTAATCGCCTGTCTCACAAGGCGTTCCGAGCCTTCGAGCGAGACCGGCTTGATGCCTATGGATGAAGTTGCCGGGAAACGGATTGATCTTACTCCCATTTCATCGATGAGAAAATTCCTGAGTTTCTCCGTGGCCTGGTCACCATGCATGTACTCTATGCCGGCATATATATCCTCCGAGTTCTCCCTGAAGATATGCATGTCGACTTTTTCAGGATTTTTTACAGGACTTGGCACTCCGTCGAAATATCTTACCGGGCGATAACAAACGTAGAGATCGAGCTCCTGGCGGAGAGCCACGTTAAGCGAACGCATTCCCCCTCCCACAGGCGTGGTTAGCGGCCCCTTTATCCCGACAAGATATTCCCTGAAACTATCAAGGGTTTCCCGGGGAAGCCACTGTCCTGTCTGTTTGAAGGCTTTCTCTCCTGCCAACACTTCCTTCCATTCAATCCTCCTTTCGCCGCCATATGCCTTTTCAACTGCAGCGTCAAACACCCTGACTGATGCATTCCATATATCAGGCCCTGTGCCGTCACCTTCAATAAAGGGAATAACCGGGTTGACAGGCACTTCAAGTGAGCCGTTTATATATCTTATCTTCTGAGGCTTCATGTATTAATATCTTAATAATTCTATAATTCTGATGATCGAGCTATTGCTGTAAACTTAACCCCCTTGTCAGGTTCAACGCGCTTCCTGCCCGGAACCATGCTATCTGATTTTCATTGTAGGAATGAACTGCATCGATGTATTCAAGGCTTTCATCCGAATGATGAATAGTGATCCTGAACCTGCTTCCCGGACTAAAGCTGTCAAATCCTCCGACACTGAACCAGTCGTCCTCACGTATCCTGTCATAGTCAGCGGCATTGGCAAAAGTCAGAGTCAGGACACCCTGTTTTTTCAGGTTCGTCTCATGAATGCGGGCAAATGACTTCACAATTATCAGCCTTACCCCGAAGAACCTGGGTTCCATGGCTGCATGCTCACGCGACGATCCTTCTCCGAAATTTTCTTCTCCTGCCACCACCATGCCCAGATTGTTGTCGCGGTAATGCCCTGCCACCTCAGGCACCGGTCCGTATTCCCTTGTCAGAATGTTAAGTACCGAATTGGCCTTGTTACTGAAGGCATTGACTGCGCCTATCATGTAATTGCCAGATATATTTTCAAGATGTCCCCGGAACCTGAGCCAGGGCCCTGCCATCGATATATGGTCGGTGGTGCATTTGCCCTTGGCCTTGATAAGCAGGGGGATATTCTGAAAATCACTCTCTTCCGGTTCCCTGAAAGGAATCAGCTTCTGAAGCCTTTCAGAGCCGGGAGCTATACTAATCTCTATGCCCTCACGATCGGCCGGGGGGATCCTGTAGCCGGGAGGCGGTTCTGACGTATTAAGCGGCGGAAGCGGCCCCGATTCAGGCTCCGGCAGCCTGATGAAATCCCTGCCGGGATTCATCAGTAAATCGGTCATCGGGTTAAACAACAGGTTTCCTGCAAGCGACAGTGCAGCAACTATCTCAGGTGATGCAACAAAGGCATGGGTGTCGGGATTACCGTCGGCCCTTCCTGCAAAATTCCTGTTGAAGGAATGTATTATGGAATTGAGCCCTTTGCTCTCTCCCCTGTCCCACTGCCCGATGCACGGACCGCAGGCATTGGCAAAAAGCCTGGCCCCGGCCTTTCTGAATATATCCAACAAACCGGCTTCCTCCGCTATCCTCCTAACTCTCTCCGAACCGGGTATTATTATGAATTCCGATTTCAGCTTCAGCTTATTACGAAGTGCATATTCTATCACTGAAGCAGCCCTCGACAGATCCTCGAAGGATGAATTCGTGCATGAACCGATCAGGCCGGAACTTAACCTCAGAAGCCAGCCGTTACCGGCAGCTTCTTCTTTCATCCGCGATACCGGGATTGCCCGGTCAGGACTGAAAGGACCGTTAATATGAGGCTCAAGCGCTGACAGGTCAATCTCTATAAGCTGATCGTAATATTTCTCAGGTTGATCAAATACCTCAGGATCAGCTGTCAGATGCAGCCTGTTGGCCTCTGCCATTTCAAGCACTTCCTTCCTTCCCGTGGATTCAAGATACCCGGCCATTGAATCATCAAACCCGAATACTGAACAGGTGGCCCCGGTTTCGGCTCCCATGTTGCAGATGCTTGCCTTTCCGGTGCATGACAGTGATTCGGCTCCTTCGCCGAAATACTCGATAACCGAACCCGTTCCTCCCTTCACTGTCAGCATTCCCGCTAACCGTAAAATGACATCCTTCGGTGAAGCCCATCCGCTGAGCCTTCCGCTCAGCTTCACACCTATTATGCCGGGAAACTTCAGCTCCCATCCCATCCCTGTCATAACATCAACTGCATCGGCGCCGCCGACACCCGGAGCTATCATCCCGAGTCCGCCTGCAGTGGGAGTGTGTGAATCGGTCCCTATCATAAGACCACCCGGGAAAGCATAATTCTCAAGCACAACCTGATGAATAATACCGGCCCCCGGCTCCCAGAAACCAATGTTGTACCTGGCTGAAACAGAACGGAGAAAATCGTAAACCTCCCGGTTTTCCCCGAGAGCGTTGCCGAGATCCTCCCCGGCACCTATCCTTCCTGTAATAAGATGGTCGCAGTGAACCGAGGCGGGAACTTCCGACCGGTCTTTCCCGGTCACCATGAACTGCAGCAGGGCCATCTGGGCCGTGGCATCCTGCATTGCCAGCCTGTCGGGCCTGAACAACGCGTAGTCAGATTTCCTTTTGATGGCTGACACCCTCGACAGGTCGCTAAGATGATTGAACAATATCTTTTCCGTAAGGGTAAGCGGACGGCCTGCTGCCTTCCCCACCTTTTCCATCCTCGCGGGAAGCGACCGGTAAAAAGCCTTAATTATATCTAAATCAAGAACCATGATTCAATAATTCCTTTTACGGTTTCCTCACATGACCTTCCCCGCGTATTATCCACTTGTAGGTTGTCAGCTCCCGTAAAGCCATAGGCCCCCGGGCATGAAGCTTCTGTGTTGATATTCCTATCTCTGCACCGAGCCCGAATTCACCTCCGTCGGTAAAGGCGGTGGATGCATTTGAATAAACGGATGAAGCGTCAACCTGCCTGAAAAACACACTGGTCCTCCCGCTGTCTTCCGAAATGATCGCTTCGCTGTGCCTTGAGCCGTACTTCTCAATATGCTCAAGGGCACCTTCAATATCCCGGACCGTCTTAACGGACATCCTCAGTGAAAGAAATTCCGTCCCGAACGATTCCTCAGTTGCATGCCTGAGCAGTTCCGGAGGATAATTCCCCTTAAGGGCTTCATAGGCCCTGTTGTCGGCAAAGACTTCAACACCCGAGTCTCCACACAACTCTGTAATGTAGGGCAGATCTGCCAGACGGCTTTCATGAATTATCAGGCAGTCGAGGGCATTGCAAACGCTCACCCTCCTGGTCTTGGCGTTGTGAATTATCTTACGTCCCTTCTCACGATCGCCGTATTCATCAAAATAGGTGTGGCAGATTCCGGCGCCGGTCTCAATGACAGGAATTTCCGAATTAGCCCTGACAAAATCGATCAGACTCCTGCTTCCCCTGGGAATTATGAGGTCAACATACTCCCGGGCCTTGAGAAGCATGGACGTCTCCTCGCGGCCGGGGGGAAGAAGCGTCAGTATATCCTGACTTACATCGAATTCGGCAAGCACATCCTTTATAAGCTGAACTATTGCCAGGTTTGAATTAATTGCATCACTCCCGCCCTTAAGGATACATACATTTCCCGATTTCAGGCAAAGTGAGAAAACATCAAAGGTCACATTCGGCCTGGCCTCATAAATTATCCCGATCACACCGAAAGGCACGGAAATCCTGCTGATCGCGAGTCCGTCAGGCCTGGTATATTCTGAAAGCACCTGTCCGAGAGGAGATTCCATCCCGGCTACTTTAAGAATGTCCGATGAAATTGCCCGTAACCTGTCCTCGTTAAGCATAAGCCTGTCGTACAGGGGATTACTCTTATCCATAAGGGCCAGGTCCCGTGCATTCTCCGAAAGAATGAATTCCATCCTGTTTACCGTTTCTTCAGAAACCCTTTCAAGAATACGGTCGATGGTTTCAGGTCCGAGAACGTTAAGTGACTTCCTCGCGGCCGATGCGTCAACAAGTATTTTTTCTATTCCGCTCATATGCTTTTTTCTTATAGTCAGGAATTAAATCCATTCTTCATTTCTTCATTCAAAACCAGATAGTGGTAATGTATAAAAGGCCTGGGAAGCCGGGTACCGGTACTTTGCTCCGCCTTTCGCGAGTCGTAGGCTGCTTTTCCAAGCCCTATACTGTTTCCTTCCTCATCGATTATTCTCACGATGTCGCCTTTCTCAAAATAACCTTCAACACCGGTTATGCCAACCATGAGGAGACTTGAAGCCTTGTCGGAGAGAAGGGCTTCCTTAGCGCCCTGGTTTATAACTACAGCGCCGCGGGCAAAGGTATCGGAATGATATAGCCACTTTTTCACGCTCTTCGGCCGGCCCTGGTGCCTCATGATCCTTGTAAAGGGAACATCCCTGCCCCTGAGAATATCGAGAACGATTGAATCGCGGTTACCGTTGGCTATGAAAACATCAATGCCCTCGGACGCGATTTTCCTGGCGGTTGCATACTTCGTCAGCATGCCTCCTCTGCCAAAACCCGATTTGGATGTTGTAATGAACTGCTCAGGACCGGCTGAGTCGTGGCTTACCTCCCTGATCACCTCCGCGCCGGCAGTGCCCGGAATGCCATTGTAAATCCCGTCGACGTTAGAAAGCAGGAAAAGCGCCTCACTGTCCATCATCGAGGCAATCATGCCCGAGAGCTCATCGTTGTCGGTGAACATCAGCTCATTTATCGCAACTGTATCATTCTCATTCACAACCGGAAGTACTTAATTCTCGAGCATTGCCGAAATGCAGTTCTTCATATTAAGGTAATGGCGCCTGTCACTGAACTCTTCCTTGGTTGCCAAAACCTGCCCGGCAATAATATTGTATTTTTCAAACAGGAACTGGTATGTCGACATAAGTTTAACCTGACCAATGGCAGCCCATATCTGTTTCGCGGATACAATGTTTGTCCTCTTTGAAGGAAGCACCGAACCTCTTCCTGCCGCCACAGCCCCCGATGAGATGAGGATTACCTCCAAACCCTGCTTCGACAGCACTGAAATATCCTCCACTATCCTTAACATCCTGCCCACATTTAGTGAACCGTCTTCACGAGTAATCACATTGCTCCCTACCTTGATTGCAATCTTCCGGTATTTCCAGTCATTAGTTTTCAATTTGATACTTTTTTGTGCCTTTCAAAAAAATTTGTGCGCAAAATTAATAGTTTAAGTTGAAAATAAAAAGTTGAATGAGTAAAGATCGGAGTTCAAGGGCTTAAGTGTTTAGTGTTAAGCGTTTAGTGTTCAGTGTTCAGCGTTTAGTGTTCAGTGTTCAGCGTTTAGTGTTCAGTGTTCAGCGTTTCATGGAAAGCATTGAAAAAAGTAAGAAAAAATTTGGAAATGTCATTTTTTTCGTAACTTGCCTGGTGATAGTCAGTATGCTATATTTCTGATAGTTGTTTATTTTTTTAAGGAGTTCGAATAAATGAAACCTGTAAAAAAATAACACGGTCATGAAAAGAATGATTTACCCGGCATTATTTATGTCTGCACCTTACTCTTGCTTTTCACGGGAAAAAGCAAGAAAGCCGGTTATACTTAAAGACAAAACCGGCATAACACGGTCAGAAGAATTTCCTGATAGTATAAAAATTTCTAAAATTCCTTCGTCATCCGATACTTTTTTAAAAACTATTTAGAAACTTAGTTGTTATGAACACAACCGCTTACAGTCTTCTGCGCAGTTCAGGCGGCTTTAAAAGGCATCTTTATCTTGTTAAAGCGGGCATCCTGTTCAGACCATGGGAAAATGCCGCTGCCCACGGTCGAAAAAAATGGCGGCGAAATTATATAATCTAATAGATAACAATCATATGAAACCCACGTGTATCAAATACACAACACGCGTGTATGTAATTTTCAGCCACGTGGGTTCCCCCGCTTGAGCGGGCAGACATCAAGGATGGCAACATGAGAAAAATTTTTGAAAAAATTACAACAGGATGTCGAAAGCCCGACGACATTCTTTATCACTGGTCAGGAAAAGGGTACCTGAATAGTTACAATTTTTTAAACTAAATATTTATGGAAAAATTGCAACAAATCATCATTCTTTTTGCGATAATCGGAATTACTTCTTTTAGTTGCGAAAAAGAAAAGCACGAGATAAAACAGACTGAAGGTTACATTATAGGCTTTGACCAATGTGAAGGAGGAGTTCTAACAAATGGTAGAGGTTTCGTAATTGCCTGCAACAACTTCGCTGATACTTTGGTTACTTATAACCTTCCAAACACTCTGTTTGATTTTCCGCAGTACTTATTCGCTGATTATATTTATAGTTTTCTCTTTCCAGATCCTGAATATTTAAATTATAAAATTAAATTTCAATATAGATTTTCTTCAGAAAAGGAGAAATACTATCCATTATGCCTCGGTACTATTAATACATGGGGATTTACTCACTCTGTAAAAGATAGGCAGATAATTATTAAAAATATACAAAAATTAACTAATAAATAAAGATTAAACAAATGATAAAATTAAAAATTGTAATTGCCATAATTATCATAGGGATATTGATAATTATATATAGCTTTAAAGAAAGCAATACAACAGATAAATTTTATTATGCCTATAATGAAAAAATATTCCTTATACCTTCTAAAAATAAGATTGTTATAAGATATAATAATAGCAAGAGAAAAGAATTTAAAAACTTGAGTCTTCCAATTTTTATTGAAGAAAAACAAATTGAATGGCAAGATGACAGTACTATAGTGATAACTGCTCAAGACAGATTATTCAGAAACAAATTAACAAATGAAAAGGGTTGGCAAAATGATATAGTTTCTATGCATCCGGTATATAAAGAAGAATCTGGATTAGAGATGTATATTACAGACGAAATTTTAGTCAAGTTTTATGATAATGTATCACAAAAACAAATTAATGAAATTCATAAAAAACATAATGTAAAAGTTATTAAATCTGATGAAAATTATCAATTAATTAAAGTGTCGGAAAATTCTGATGCTCTGGAGATAAGTATTTCTTATCAGGAGAGTGGACTCGTTTTATTTTCGGAACCAAATTTTATATCAAAAGTTGAATTATTCCAAATTCCCAATGATGAATTTTTTAATAGACAATTCTATTTGAACAATACTGGTCAAATTTTCACTGATGGTCATTGGGGTGCAAATGATGCTGATATTGATGCTCCCGAAGCATGGACTATTACCCAGGGAAATAATAATATTATAGTGGCTGTAATTGACCAAGGTGTTACACCAAATCATCCTGATTTACCCAATACCCGTCAGGTGCGTTTAAACAATAGTAATTTAGCAGATGGTGATCCAAATAACCCATCGGCAACTGCTAATAATAATCATGGAAATGCTTGTGCAGGTATTATTGCGGCTACTCGTAATAATGGTGAAGGTATTTCCGGTATAGCACCAAATTGTAGGATTATGCCTATACGAATATGCAATACCGACGAAACAGGGATAGCCGTTGATCGTGTTGCTGCTGCCATTAATTTCGCTCGCCAAAATGGAGCTCATATAATTTCAAACAGTTGGGGTTATGGTTCCACTAACCAAAATTTTCACCCTGCTATTGTAGAAGCTATTAGGACAGCCACTACAACAGGGCGTGGTGGTTTGGGTTGTTTAGTTGTTTTTGCTGCTGGGAATAATGCTCGCCATACTGTTGGTGATACTGGTTTTGTACAATTTCCTGCCAATGTCAATATTCAGGGTGTTTTAACAGTAGGTGCATCTGATAGAGATGATTTTCAAGCAGATTATAGCCCTACAAGTAACCTGATTGATATTGTTGCTCCATCACACAGGGCATATCCTCCTGATGTATACATAAGACAAGGAAGAACAGGTGGTATTGCGGGGGAGACATTTGAAGTATGGACAATTGACATTCCGAATAATACAGGATATAATCCTTATCCTAATAATCCCGATTGGGTACATCCTCCTGCTGCCGGTGAGCAATTACCTGCAGCAGGTATTAATTTTTTATCATATACATCACGAATGGGAGGCACATCAGCAGCCTGTCCACAAGTTGCAGGTGTTGCAGCATTAATGCTATCTATCAATCCAAATTTAACTCAACGGCAAGTTTTTGATATACTTACTGCAACAGCAGATAGAGTTGGTGGATATATTTATACAAATGGCCGAAGCAATGAGTTGGGTTTTGGCAGATTAAATGCATATAAGGCTGTTGCTCAGGCTGTTGCATATGTCTCCGGCCCTGCCATCGTCTGCTCTTCCGGCGGCTCATTTACTGTTAACAATCTTCCAACAGGAGCGACTATTACATGGAGCCAGGGCCCGAATCTCGCTCGTACCTCCGCCCAGGGCTCCAATCCCTGTATTTTTTCTTCCACCGGCTCAGGCAGCAGTTGGATAAGAGCCACGCTGGTCAAGGGCAGCAACACTATTACACTTCCAGATAAAGTTGTATGGTCGGGCACCCCTGTGATCAGCTATATTTCCGGACCAACATATACACCGAATAACCAGTGGGCCACTTATTACGCTATTCCGAACAACCCCGCGATGGGAGTCACTGATTATAACTGGATCCTAAACCCACTGAACGGCAATTCGGTGTATGATTACGGTTGGACAGCCGATATTGCCTTTTACAATTCAGGCTTTTACCAGGTTGTGTCCAGGGGACAGAATACATGCGGATGGGGAGATTATACCGTGACAGG
>Ga0116183_1006344_pt1 | contig 10880 bp, 7 predicted proteins | sample AD_UKC078_MetaG_FD_89753 | JGI IMG/M metagenome (GOLD analysis project Ga0116183, IMG submission 89753) | Active sludge microbial communities of municipal wastewater-treating anaerobic digesters from USA - AD_UKC078_MetaG | ecosystem: Engineered > Bioreactor > Anaerobic > Digestate | place: USA...
ATCAAAGTCTCTGACAGACAAGCCTGTGACCTTTTTGAAGAGGTCTGGTTCCAACTGTGTGATAACATCCTTGATGGTCTGCTCACGATAGTCGGTAAGATACATGAACGAAGGAATACGGGCGGCAAGTTTGAGAAGGTTTTCCTGTACCTGTTTGCGGAGGGATTTGATCTTTTTCTCCTCCTCGGAGATTTCCTTCTTTTCCTTCTTGTCCTTTTTATCGTCTTCCTTCTTTGCCTTTTTAATGGCTTCGCTGCGGTTGATAATAGTTTCGATTTCCTGGTTCAAGGCACGGAAGCCCTCAATCTTCATCAAGGCTTCAAGAGCATCCGGGTTATCCTGCAGACGCTTCAATGTGTCATTATCCACATGAACGAGCAAAGCTGTCTGCCAGCGTTTAGCAAGCAGCGTAGCGGATGTTCCGGCATAAGTAATATCGAGAACGTCCTGTGCGGAAATCACATTCATAGAAGACCCGTCAAATGCAAGAACCGGCAGGAACTTCATAAACTCGCCGACCTTCGCTTCGGGGTTCGTGTCGTTGGTATTCAAACGGCAAGAGTAATCCGAAATCTGTCGAAGCGCACGGTTAAGGGCAAAGTCAAAAATGTAGCACTCTTCCTTGATGATTTCCGTCTTGCCTTCGCTATTGACGGTAGTCCACGGAGACTGCACACGGAAAGCGGACTGGAAGTAGGTTTCCGGGGATTTCAGATTGCAGAGCATAAATATGCCGGTCCAGGGACGAACCGTCACGCCGGTCATCAATTTACCGCAAGAGAGAGTGATAGTCTTTGTCTTCAGCGGATCATCCATTGCAGCCTTGACAGGAGGCAAAGCATCCATCCCGATTCCGGCTTTTGTTCCTGCACACACGATTACCTTGTAATCATGGAAGAATTTATTTGCCGGAGCCGTGAGAAGATTCCCCATAGCAAAGCAAGCAGAAACAGACGGCATATACCAAACGGTATGTGTCAGAGAGTTTATCAGAGTGCTGTCGGAAAACGGCATAGGCGGCTTATCACTTCCGAGCTTCAGACCATCTACGATGTTTCCTTTGCCCTGAATAAGTTCAAGCCACTTCTGAACATAGTCCTCATAGACAAAGCGAGAGGTTTCCGGCTTGCCTTTTTCGGCCGGCTCCGCTTTGAAGAATTCATTCAAATCGAATTCGTCAAACTCGCCGCCCATTGCAATTTGGGTAATGCTGTCCGGCACTTTATAAGTGAGCATGACCATACGAGGCAGAGCCGCATAGGGGTTTTCTCCTTCGCCATGCCAGGATGCCTTTGCGCTCTGTTCATCCGAATATGTCCAGTTGAAAATCTGATCTTCCAGAAATTCGCCTGTGAACAGCGCACGGAAAGGGGTGCCGGAAAGATACAGATAACACTTTGTCGTAATGTCGATCCATGTTTCGTTGATGGCATCTCCGGCTTCTGTCGCAGCATACTTCTCCGGGTCGAATTCCGCTTCTGATTCTTCATCCACATTTTCAAAGAGCTTCTTTGCATTTTCACGCCACGCACCAAAGTGGTACTCATCAAAGATGACCATATCCCAATTCGTTGTGTGGATGAATTCGTTCTTCGGCTTTATGCCGCCGGTATCCGTGGTGCCGAGGAGGTTCTGGAACGAGCCAAAGACAACAATAGGTCTGGACTGATCGCATTGCTCATACAGACGGTCAAATCTTGTACCATCAAATTTAGCTTCCTTATCGGAAACAAACTGCCAGCCCTCAAAATCCACATGGGTTTCCAAGTCCTCATACCACGCCGATTCTACCGCAGGCTTGAATGTGAGAACGAGGATTTTCTTGTATCCGAGTTTCTTTGCAAGCTGATAAGAGGCGAAGGTCTTACCAAAACGCATCTTTGCATTCCACAGATATTTCGGCGGACGTGTCGGGTCTTCTTTTTCCATCCTTTTGAAATAGGCGGCGGTTTCGTTTACAGCTCTTGCCTGTTCCGCTCTCAAACCGAAATGAGCGGTTCTTCCCACGCTGTATTTTGTGTTGTTTCGGACAGCATTGATGATAGCCAGAACTTCTTTTTCCGAAACCTTGAACCACTCATTATGATCTTCGCCCTCTTTGAGCTGCATAAAGCCGTTCTTTTTCAATACGGCATGAATGTCCTTATCGGTAAAGCAAGTTCCGTCATCGCGCATTGCGGAAACCGCAAAAAGGGTTTTGTGCGTCAGACCGGCAGTATGAGTCTGCTCCTTGATACGAGCCTCCACATCATCCTTATCGGTATAACCAACTTTGATATACCCGTTGTGATCGGGAACGCCCGGAAGGATGTAGCCGTAAATGGTCGGACAAACGGCAGGACGAGATTGGAGGATTTGACTGAGAGATATTGTATTAGCCATCTAACCTTCCTCCTTATGCATTGAGACTGGGATCGAGTTCCATAGGACGAATCATTCCTTCTACGAACGCAATCTCGTCTTCAGTTAAATCAAAGTAATCGTAAAGTTCTGCGTCAGTCCAAGCACGAGTGAAATCCATAAATGGAACAAAGCGGAAATTGCTTTTTGAAATATTCATTGAAGAATAAGTTTCGTGCATTAAAAACCGAGGGAACTTTAAAGTCATAAAGCTGACAAAATTGTTTGTTTCATTTTCTGTCTTAAAAGTCGCAAGAACCAAGTAAGAGTCTGTAATTACGGTATACGGCGAAAGAATTCTCGGCTGAGTCATGGCATTGTAACCTTTTGAAGGGTCTACTCCAACCTCACCGTTGGAAGGAACGAGTTTTCCAATTGATATTTTCCAACGATCCAAATGATCAGCATTCTTTTTAACGTCACTTTCTTTAACATAACCGCAACCTTGGCTGTGAACAAGTTTTACAGGGTGGGCTCCATCTTTTTGAGATATTCCTCTGGCTTTTGACTCAAATCCGAATGGATTTCTGGAAAAAGCGTACTCTTCAAGGGTGTGTTGTGCTTTGCTTTTTACCTTATCAATAATAGACAGAGATTCATTGGAACGAACAAAGATGTCAAACTCGTTGAGAACTCTATCCGCCGTTATCTGTTTTTGACCACGAACGGTCGTGACTCTACAAGAGCCATGATGATTGCTATCCCAAAGAAAATAATTTACACCGCCAGCTATATCTACGCCTGTAAAGCAGTCGGCACTATTAACATAGTCGACCATCGTTGAGATACGATCATCATTGAGCATATCTGCTCTGAATTCATCAAGTCCTTTTCCTCCCGCAAACCATCTTGATGGGATTATCATAGTGATATATCTTGGGGATAGTTGTTTAGCGGCAGAAACGAACTTGTGATACAACGGGCTTGCACTGGGGCCACTTCCGCCATCGCTCAATTGATACGGCGGATTGCTAATGATTACATCAAATTTCATCTTAAATATATCCTCCGGGTTCTTAACATGGATAAACTCGTATGCATGAGACTCCAATTCTTTATCTCTATCGTACTGATCTTTAGAAGCACCGCACCATATGCAGTTTTGATGCGGTTTACGATTCGCGTCATAAGTAATTTTGCCCCAGGTATGCTCGGTTCGGCGAAAACGAATATTGCCTTCCGCGTCATCAAAATGAGTAATCGAGTAGGGCCCGTTGGGGTACTTGGAACAATATACGCTTCTACGAGCTAAAAGACTGGTGAGTTCTGTAATACCAATGCCAAAAAGCTGCTTGTGGAAGATATGGTCGATTTTATCCTGCAGTTGTTTTTGGAAGGCAATGTCGTACTCGTCAAGCGGAATACCGAGAGCTTTCTTCTCTGTGATTTCAGCGGAACGCTCCGCATATCCGGGCAATTGAGCCGCCAGACAGCGTTTGGCTATTTCACGCAGAAACACACCCGTCTTTGTGGCGGGGTCCAAAAAGGTTGTATCCGGGTTTGCGAAAAGTTCCTGCGGCAGGAGGTCAAGCATCTTGTTTACGACTTCCGGCGGAGTAAAAACCTCATCGTTTGAAAGATTCGCAATGCAAGACAAAACATCAGGTACATGAGCCGCATGAGAAGATACTTTGTCAAAGAATGATTGATCAGCCATTTTCTTTTAACCTCCTGTAGTGAAGTGGAATGTATTCTTTTAACGGTTTCGGCATATACTCACCGGTTACCGGGTTGATTTCGAGGTATTGCATAATGTCATCTTCAAAAGAATCAAGTGACATCTGCCTTTGCTTTTTAGGCGTTTCATTTGCCTTCAGCAAAACGTCCAATCTATAGTCACGCCGTTTCAGCATATACATCTTGCCGCAGGTCTTGAACTCGGCGAAGGTGATGTATTCGGCGGTATCCTCTTGATTTTCATCGACACACATCATTGTGAGGGCGTTACCGCATACGATGTTTTTTGAAAGGATGTATCTCACGGACTCACGGGTCTCATCGTTGCAGTCCTTTTTGCAAGCCGTCTTATACGCTTTGTTCCATTGTTCAAATAAGCGGCGGCGGCATTCCTCACAATTGTCCTGCATAATATCGACACCATAAAGTGAGGCTATTGCTCGGATAGATAGCCACTCCCACTGTATGTGGTCGGACTTCGCATCCTTTTTTACTCTTGCCAGTTTTCGGGCGAGGATTTCAGAGAGGAAATTCCCATCGCCACAGGCTGGCTCCAAAAAGGTCGCATCAACATTGTCGCATTGTGTCGATACCAGATCGCACATTGCTTTTACTTCTCGCTCGGCGGTAAAGACCTCGCCGTGTTCAGCGACCCTCTCCTTTGATTTTACTTGTTTAGTCATTATTCATGGCCTCCTCATACACCCCGCCATGATAATTATCTCACAACGGGTGTACCAAAAAACGGACTTAGTCATCGACCGACTCCATAATATCTTCCAAACGGCAATGAAGTGCCTCACATATTTTGATGAGGACATCGGTCGTGATATTATCGCCCTTGCCGAGTTTTGCGATGGATGCGGAGCTAACACCCGCAAGCTCTTTCAGATCGTGCTTGTTCATGTTTTTGTCGATTAGCATTTTCCACAGTTTGTTATAGCTGATCTTCATTGCATTATTCTCCTTAATTACTCTTCAACTAATTGGAACCCATCATCATTTCATAATGCTGTTCCTGGTTCATTAAAGTAAACACCATCTTGAATGTTTCCTTCGTCTGCTCAATATCAACACAGTCATCTACAAAGTTTATGCCGTCATTGATGCCGACCGAATTGGCACATATATAGGAAAGCATGGCAGATGCCATCTGATATTGCGTGTAGTCCTCGTTGCCGGACTCGTCCTTCGTAATGAACTTATCCTTGTTGTCCTTCAGGATACGCTGCCGGAGCGTGGCACCGTCATATCCGCAAAGCTGAAGGAAGTAGTATTCAAGAATTCTGCGGATAACGTTCATCAGCGGTATCGGTGTGTTGACTACCTTGTATTCTTCCCACAGAGCCGCATAGGAGTTCTGGACGGGATTATAGTTAATTTCCTCGGTCAGCACTTCCGGGTTCTTCCTCACGCAGCTTCGGATGGAGGACTTGTTATCGACCTTCGTAATGAGATAGAAGTTTACGAACTGATAGTCCCGAACTCGGTTATAGGTGATCTCACGATGGAAGTATGCGTTATGGGTCAGAATGAAAATCTGCTTGATGTATCTACCGGTGGCAACGGGATCGCCGCCGACCGCATTATTCGCACAGACCTCTATCATTTCCCGGACAAGCGAACTGACGATAAAGAGCGAGCTGCTGTCCATACTTGAAACGGGGTCGTCAATCACTACGATTTTATCCTTCTGACCGCCGTCAGCATTTTCGCTGCCCTTGACCTGGTGGTAGAAATATAAGAAGGCTATGAAGTTCCGTTCGCCTTCACTCAAGTTCTCCGCAATCGACCCGTACGGGCGAACAACCTCATAAACGTTCGGCGTGTCGGTCTTTTCTCGAATGCTGAAGCCTTGGAAGCCGGAATCACGGAGCAGCATATTCACGCTGTCGATGGTGGCACTTGTTTTTATATAGCCCTTGTTAAGGTCGGCGATTTCTCTTGCTATGTCTATCTCGGCAGTCCGTTGCGTGGAGATTACTGTGGTAAGGTCGGACATATCCTTTTCGAGTGCAGCCTTACTTGCCTTGTATCTGGCAACCTCGTCCTTCAGCATGAAAGCGATATGCTCCCACACGGCGGTCTTGCATTCTGCCTGTTTTCCGGGCTTTTCATCCAAGACGGCATTGTTTTCTCTGATGAGCTTGTTGAAACCTTCGATAATAGCGGCAAGCTCGTCCAACATAGATGCGACTTCCTCAATGGTAACAACCTTTGAGGGGTCGCTTTTTTTATCTGCGATAGCTTGGAGATTTGTAGAGATAACGCCTTTAATTGCCGCAAGTTTATCGGTGTACGGCGTATGGTCAATGCCGGGGTAAAGCTCTGCCGGGGTTTTCTGGAGCGGAATGAACAGCTCGTTTGCGGCGGCTTTGTAGGCATCATAGTAGTCAGCAATGCTCTTGACAGATTCTTGGTACTGTGCATCGAAGCAAGCCTTAATGTCATCCTCAAAAGTGGTCGGTAAATCCTGCTGGCAGTACGGGCATTTTCCTTCGGTCGTGCCGTGGTACTGGCTGTGACCTTGCTGCACCCAAGCCGTGGCGTTGATAGCCTTTACAAATTGAGCAAACGGTGTGTCGGCACTGCTGACAACAACTTCACCGAGAACCGCTCGTCCGGCAAGGGTATCAAGAACCGAGGTGTCGGGGATAGTCGCAAATTCGGCATATCTCTTTGCATCGGCCGAATACGCCACATCGTAGAGCCGCTTCAAAGCATCGACATCGTGTTCTTTTGCCTTTCCGCTCTTGGCGAGTACTTCCTCTGCAAAGCTCTTTTTCTGCATCTTCCCGGTCTGGGTAGATTTGAAGGCCGTTCTGATTTCGGCGGTCTTGTCCCAGCACTCGGTTTGGAAGGTGGCAAACGCCTGATCGAGAGCTTCCTGCTTTTTCTTCTTTTCGTCCGTAGCCGCTCTGAATGCATCGGCTGCGGTTTTCTTTTCGGCGTACTTTTCTTCGACCTGTCTCTGTATTTCTACATTGACTTCATTCACAGTGAACACGCCGGGAAGGTTATGATAACTTGCAAGGTTCGCCGTGATGTATTCCTGGTTATAGACATGGATTGTGTAGTCCGATACAGATCTCCCGGTTCGCCAGGACACGCCGCTATCTACCTTTATCGCTCTGCCGATGGTGGACTTACCGCAGCCGTTATTGCCGAAGAAAAAGTTGATCAGCGTAGGCACAACGGATACACCGCAGTCTTTATAGGTGGCGTCATTCGGCTCAAGCCGAACGATCTCGGACGGTATTTTTTCTCTCACTAATTTCGCTCCTTTATAACCCAAACAGGCTGATACCGACATCCTTCAGTTCCTCAATGAGGTTGATGCGTTTTATCGCCCAATGCGTATGGTTCATTTCTGTAATTGCCTTTGTCATATCTTTCATTCCGAGTTCAAAGCCGATGTTGCTTATCTGCTGCATAGGTATCGGCCACAGAAGCTGACAGCGGATTTTGATGCCGTTGTCTTGAAGTCTCACGCCATCTACGAAACCGAAGAACGCCTGCTGTTCATCGGACGCTTTTGCGTAGTAGCCTTCCGCTTCCTGCATAAAAAGGGCCGGGTAAGTTTTTATCTTTTCGACTGCCTCATCCGTCAGCTCCCCAAGTTCGGTACGCAATTCCTCTGACGTCCAGTAATAGGATAAGGCTCTGTCCGGCGGCACAAGAAAGTGGTCGTGGTCGAACGGCTCGGCTCCCATAACGAAAAGATTGTAATAGTTCTGATTGATGGTTCTGGAAGTCGGCTGCATTCTCCCGTCTGATGTCCGGGCAACATACGGGAAGTTAAAGGTTATATTCTGATTGACTGTATCTGCACGGTCGATGTGGACGTTCTTCTCGCCGTTCTGATTGACGATGGTGGCAGGCACATTTGCGGCAGAGACAGCTTCGAGTTCGTTCTTCATCTATGCCCTCCGATTACAAGTTCAGGACATCCAAATGCTCGATGTGGATGTTCTTTTCTCCATTCTGATTTACTATCGTGGGATTGTTGATGATTTGAACCTTCACATCGGGGTCGGAAACGACCTCTGCCTGTATCGGTTCTTCATCTGCATCGGCGGCACCTGATGGCTGTTCGTCATCCACGACCTCCGCCGTTATTTCATCGTCCTCCGGCATGGGGAACAGTTTTCTATAAAGCTCTGCGGTTTGCTTCCGAAGCTCATAGGTCTTCGGTCGAAGTACATCCCGGAGACGGTCACCTTCCTCAAGGGATTCGTTTCGGAACCACAGGACATCTCTTCCGGGGATGTATCTCAAATACACATCGGACAGATATTCCGTGTACGCCCCAATAGTTTTTAGTATCTGAAGCATGGTTTTTCTCAAGCTGCTGTGTTTCACTTCGCGGACATCGTACTGCCAGGTTTGAATGATGTCTTGTATCTCATCAGCGAGAGAGGGCTTTGTTGCCGATCCCGATGGGTCGTTTTCAATAATGTATATCAAAGTAGGCTTGCATTCTTTTCGGAACTTTTGGAGCAGACTGCTGTCATTGCTGTCAAGCTCTGTTTCTGAAAAAGCAGTATCCGCTTCGAGTTCATCTTCGGGTGAACCCGTTTTTTTCTTATTCTGCCTTATTCTTTCTGCGGCTTCATGCGTTATGGCATCGGCGGCTCTCGCAAATGTCAGCAACGGTCCCTTGAGGTTATCGAATATTACTTGCTGATCATCAGAGGGCTTGCTTTCCGGCTCTGCCTTCTTCGGCGATTTCCGCTTTGACGAGGATGCATCATTAAGGATAGACCTAAACAGTCCAGCAAGCTGTTCACCAATATTGTGTGCATTTGCATCGGGAAGAACATCCGAAAAACTCTCCACTAAAGAATCGTGTGCCGCATCTGAAAACTGGTCTATGTAATCGGAGAAATTGAATGGTTCAATGTAGGACATCATTTTTTGTGCCAATTTCGTTATCCCGGTTTTGCCGTTGAAATATGCCTTGTAGGTGTCAGCTTTATATTCACCGATTATTGCCTGTCCTTCGTCCGAAAGGATGGCTTCGATGATGGATTTTGTGAAAGCAACGGTGCTGCTTCCGGCTCCGATTATCGCATGGAGCCTACCTGCGAATTCTGAAAATTCCATAGTCATTTTCCTTTCGTACCGAAGCCTACCGAAGCCTACCGACCGATACCGAGGTGTACCGGGTCTGTTTCCTATAATAAAAACAGAAGCTCACGAAAGCGCCGAGCTTCAGATCGGCAAACCGAGGGTAGCTGAAACTTCAAATTATATTATATCACAAAATTGTGAAGAAATCTACCCCTTTTACAAAATTTAAGTTTGCGAACATAAACTGAAAGTCGCAAACGTAAAGTTTGCCTTTCGTCAATCGTCCGGCGCATGACGTTAAAAGGCACCCCGGCACAAGCGGATTAGCTACCCGCGAATGCTGGGAGGAATGTTCACCAATCGCATCAGGAAGTCATGACCCGGATGCTGTGTCAGGGAGATCAGACGTTAAACTGTCTCTGCTCTGAAGGTAGGCTGCCGCAAGGCCACAATCCAAAGCCGCCGGAAGAGCAACGCCGTCAGGTTGTTGGATTACTGACTATCACACAAACATTCGGAGGTAAACCGCTGTGGTAGTCAAAAACATTCTAAATCTTCTCATCGGCTGTTTTGCCATAGCCATCTCCGAGTGGTCCTTTAAGGCCCGCAAAGGAGGGGTCATAATATGGCAAAAACAGTTAACAACGAATCTTACAAACACGTTCGCATCAATCCCGAAACAGGAAAACGGGATTACTACTTTCCGATGGAAATCAACTACCCTGAGCTCAGAAAATGGGCGCAGGAGCAGGGGTTTGACATCGCAAGAACCCGACTCGGCTTCCGTACATTCGATGCCGTAATGGTACCCTGTAAAGATTTCATCATCGTTGACGGCAAAGAGGTGTATATTCCCACACCCGAGGAGAAGCAGCATAAGCGCTATCTCGACCTCATCGCAGATGAGATGAATGCCCAGGAAAAAATGAAGGAAGACGGGCGTTGCTCGATTCCCGATGGCCACGGTAGCGTAAAGCGCTGCCCGCTCAGAATCCCGAACCCCAATTACACGCCGGACAACGGAGAGCCCAAAACGCTTCCCGTCAAGTGCGAGGGATGCCCTTATGAGGATTTCCGACAGGCGCACACCACGATTGAAATGTCCTGCCTTGACCATGAAGACGATAACGGGGAGACGGAACCCTATGAACCCGCCACACCGGAGAATTACTATTCCGGAGAGCAGTACATCCGTCTGGTTGAGCAGTTCATCGAATTTGTCGCTACCAGAGATCCGCAGCTTGCTGAACTTGCCAAGCTCAAGACCGCCGGTTACAGCAGGCTTGAAAGCGCCGAGATTCTCGGTTTAGCCAGAAGCACTGCCGGGGATCACGTTCAGAAGCTCAAGAAGCTTGCAACGGAATTCCTCGACAACGCCATCATTTTCTAAGGGCAATACTGTAATCTGCCCCAGAGCCATTCACGGTTCTGGGGCTTGTCCCGTTTCGGAGAAATGTCAGAAATAAGGGGTTCGAAGTCTAATTTAGGGGTTCGGCTCATTCAAAAGGGGTTCGAGAAATCCGAACCCCCAATATACAAGGGGTTCGTATTTACGGAGGCTATCGTTAAAGGGGTATCATATACAGCTTTACTGTTTCTGCCGGAACATCCGCAGATAACGAAAAAAGCGGTTCAGAGCCTTGTTTTAGGTCTCCAAACCGCCTTTTATACACTATTTTAACCATATTTCGTATCATTCTGCGGATTTAAGTGTCCATATAGATACCAGG
>Ga0116183_1006346_pt1 | contig 10878 bp, 12 predicted proteins | sample AD_UKC078_MetaG_FD_89753 | JGI IMG/M metagenome (GOLD analysis project Ga0116183, IMG submission 89753) | Active sludge microbial communities of municipal wastewater-treating anaerobic digesters from USA - AD_UKC078_MetaG | ecosystem: Engineered > Bioreactor > Anaerobic > Digestate | place: USA...
CAGGAAAGCACGCTCATGTCGATGATGACACCGCTCCTTCACCACGGCATGCTGATCGTCGGCCTGCCGTTTTCCGAACACCCGGAACTGACCCGCACCCGCAGTGGCGGATCGCCCTATGGCGCCACCCACGTGGCCGGCCATGACGACAACACCCAACTCACTGACGAGGAAAAACGCCTCGCTACCGCCCTTGGCAGACGCCTTGCCGAAACCGCCCTGAAGCTTGCCACACCATGACCCCGAAAACCCTCTCCCTGATCGCCAGCATCACCCTGCTGGCGCTGATTGCCTTGTGCCTTGCCTGGGAAGGCATCCTGGCCCCGCTACGCCCGGGTGGCTCTTGGATGACCCTCAAAGTCCTGCCACTGATGGTGCCCTTGTTCGGCATTCTGCGCGGCAAGCGCTACACCTATCAATGGACCTCGATGATGATTCTGCTCTACCTCACCGAAGGCGTTGTCCGCACAAACGATCCGGCCCCCGGCAACGTACTGGCGCTGGCGGAGGCCGTCCTGAGCGTAATTTTCTTCGTTGTGGTCGTGCTCTACGCCCGCAACACCGCACCCTCGCGGCTTGCCCGGGCTTCCGAAAAGGAAGCCTGAGCCGGACTCCACGTCAAATCTGGGGATTCACCCGCTCCAGCTTGGCGTGAAGCTTGTTCAGCGCATTGAGGTAAGCCTTGGCCGAGGCGACGATGATGTCCGTATCGGAACCCTGACCATTCACCACCCGATCTTCCTTTGACAGACGCACGGTTACCTCACCCTGGGCATCAGTGCCGGTCGTAATGGCATTTACGGAGTAAAGCAGCAGCTGGGTACCGCTGTCGGCAACAAGCTCAATCGCCTTGAATGCAGCATCGACCGGGCCGGAACCACAGGATTCGGCCTTTGCCTCCTTGCCGCCCATCGACAGGGTGATGCGCGCACAAGGAGTCTCGCCCGTCTCGGAGTGAAAGGATGAGGACACCATACGGAAGTACTCCGTGGGCTCCGAACTTTCATCACTCATCAAAGCCTGCAGGTCTTCATCGAAGATTTCGTGCTTCTTGTCGGCCAGCTCCTTGAAGCGCGCAAAGGCGTGGTTGAGCTGCTCTTCGGAGTCGATCACCACACCCAGCTCCTGCAGGCGCGAGCGGAAGGCATTACGGCCCGAGTGCTTACCCATCACCAGCTTGTTGGCCCCCCAGCCCACGTCCTCGGCCCGCATGATCTCGTAAGTTTCGCGATGCTTGAGCACGCCATCCTGGTGAATACCGGATTCGTGGGCAAATGCATTGGCGCCGACAATGGCCTTGTTGGGCTGAACAGGAAAGCCGGTGATGCCCGAAACGAGCTTGGAGGCCGGCACAATCTGCGTCGTATCGATGCGGGTATCGCAGAGGAACACGTCTTTCCGGGTCCGCACGGCCATGACAACTTCTTCGAGTGACGCGTTACCTGCACGCTCACCAAGGCCGTTGATGGTGCACTCCACCTGCCGAGCCCCGGCCCGAACGGCAGCCAGCGAGTTCGCCACCGCAAGACCCAGGTCATTATGACAATGCACCGACCACACAACCTTGTCCGAGTTCGGAACCCGTTCAATCAGCGTGCGGATGGTATCGGCAAACTGCTCCGGGACGTTGTATCCGACGGTATCGGGGACGTTGATCGTCGTTGCGCCCGCCTTTATGACGGCATCGAAAATCCGGCACAGAAAGTCGATCTCTGAACGACCGGCATCTTCAGCCGAAAACTCGACGTCGTTCGTATACTCCCGCGCCCAGCCAATGGCCTTTACTGCCTGCTCGACCACCTGATCGGGGCTCATGCGCAGCTTCTTCTCCATGTGGATCGGGCTGGTCGCGATAAAGGTGTGAATCCGGCCGGATGCGGCCGGACGAATAGCCTCACCGGAACGACGGATATCGTTTTCATTGGCCCGCGCCAGCGAGCAGATCGTGGAATCCTTGATCGCTTCAGCCACTGCCTTGACCGCCTCGAAGTCGCCATTCGAGGCCGCAGCGAAACCCGCCTCGATCACATTGACCTTCATGCGCTCCAGCTGACGGGCAATGCGCAGCTTCTCGTCGCGCGTCATCGACGCACCAGGGCTTTGCTCGCCATCGCGCAAGGTCGTGTCAAAAATGATCAGCTGGTCGTTCATGATGGGCTCCTCTGCCGGGTTCTTGTAGTTGGATTGAACAGCGCCCCGGCCGTTCAAACGGGCGGGGACGCAAAGGGATGTAATCAGGTTGTTGGTGCCGGGGAAGGCGTCGCGCGGCTATAAATCAGACTTTTCCGACTCTTCAATGGCTGCACTGCGCTTGCGCCCCTTCAGCCAGCCCCACGCTCCGAGCACATAGCCGGATAGCGCGTAGCACAGGAAGAGGCCGAACAGCACTCCCGGTGGATAGCTGGAAACCAGCAGGAAACCGAGCACGAAGGCAATGATGACAATGAAGGGCACGCTGCGGCGCAGATTGATTTCCTTACCGCTATAGAACAGCACGTTGCTGACCATCGACACCCCGGCAAAGATCGTCAGCGCGCAGCCGTACCAGCGCACCGTCTCGCCCGCGATGCCGTTGTCGATCATCACCCAGACCAGGCCTGCCACCAGGGCGGCCGCAGCAGGGCTGGGCAAGCCTTGAAAGTAGCGCTTATCCACCACATCGATATTGGTATTGAAGCGGGCCAGGCGCAGCGCAGCGCCGGCGCAGTATATGAAGGCAGCCATCCAGCCGAGCTTGCCCATGCCCTTCAGTGCCCACTCGTACATGATCAAAGAAGGCGCGGCGCCGAAGGACACCATGTCTGACAAGGAGTCGTACTCCGCGCCAAAAGCACTCTGGGTGCGGGTCAGCCGCGCAACGCGACCGTCGAGCCCATCCAGCACCATGGCGATGAAGATCGCCACAGCCGCTTGCTCGAACAGCCCGTTCATCGCCTGGACGATGGCGTAGAAGCCCGCAAACAGCGCTGCCGTTGTGAACAAATTGGGAAGAATATAGATTCCCCTGCGACGCCGTTCCGGGTTCAACAGGGGCTTACGGGATTGCAGATCGGCCATGGAGGGGACGATATGTGGAGTCGGCACTGATTGTAACGCAGGACAATGCTTCAGGCCCTGAAAACGACACGAGGGACTTCCGTCCCTCGTGTCTGCTCAAGTCAGGCTTGATCAGTTCTTGGTCTGGTCAACCAGCTTGTTCGCCTTGATCCACGGCATCATGTCGCGCAGCTGCTCACCGACCACTTCAATCGGATGCACAGAATTGAGACGACGACGGGCAGTCATCGAGGGGTAGTTGGTCTTGCCTTCCTGAATGAACATCTTGGCGTACTCGCCGGTCTGGATGCGCTTCAGGGCATTGCGCATGGCGACACGCGACTGCTCGTTGATCACTTCGGTACCGGTGACGTACTCGCCATACTCGGCATTGTTGGAGATCGAGTAGTTCATGTTGGCGATGCCGCCTTCATACATCAGATCAACGATCAGCTTCAGCTCGTGCAGGCACTCGAAGTAGGCCATTTCCGGAGCGTAGCCGGCTTCGGTCAGGGTTTCGAAGCCCATCTTCACCAGTTCAACAGCGCCGCCACACAGCACAGCCTGCTCGCCGAACAGGTCGGTTTCGGTTTCTTCACGGAAGTTGGTTTCGATCACGCCGCCCTTGGTGCCGCCGTTGGCAGCCGCATACGACAGGGCGATATCACGGGCCTTGCCGGACTTGTCCTGATAGACAGCGATCAGGGAAGGGACACCGCCGCCCTTCAGGTACTCGGAACGAACGGTATGGCCCGGGCCCTTCGGCGCAACCATGATCACGTCCAGGTCGGCACGGGGAACGACCTGGTTGTAATGCACGTTGAAGCCGTGAGCAAAAGCCAGAACGCCACCTTGCTTGATGTTCGGCTCGACATCGTTTTTGTAAACGTCAGGGATGTTCTCGTCCGGCAGCAGGATCATGACCACGTCGGCGGCACGAACGGCTTCAGCCACTTCGGCGACCTTCAGGCCGGCACCTTCGGCCTTGGCCCAGGATGCGCCGCTCTTGCGCAGACCGACAGTCACGTTGACGCCCGAATCGCGCAGATTCTGCGCGTGGGCATGGCCCTGGGAACCGTAACCAACGATCGTTACCTGCTTGCCCTTGATCAGGGAGAGGTCCGCATCCTTATCGTAATAAACCTTCATTTCATGCCTTTCTGACTAAAGAGGAGCAAATCGCGGGAGAGCACAGTCTCCCGAATCACACTTTCAATACCCGGTCGCCACGGCCAATGCCGCAGATTCCGGAACGTACGGTTTCGAGAATCAGCCCGCTGTCGATGGCGCCGACGAATGAATCAAGCTTGGCCTGAGTACCGGTCAGCTCGATCACATAACTTGCGTCAGTCACGTCAATGATGCGGCCACGGAAAATTTCCGCCATCCGCTTCATTTCTTCGCGATCCTTGCCCGTTGCCCGCACCTTGACGAGCATAAGCTCGCGCTCGATATGGGCAGACTCGGAAAGGTCCACCACCTTTACCACTTCCACCAGCTTGTTCAGCTGCTTGGTGATCTGTTCGACGACGTCGTCCGAGCCGGACGTAACGATCGTCATGCGGGACAAGGAGCCGTCTTCGGTGGGCGCCACCGTAAGCGACTCGATGTTGTAGCCCCGCGCGGAAAAGAGGCCGGAAACGCGCGACAGCGCCCCGGCTTCGTTCTCGATGAGGAGAGAAATGACGTGTCTCATTTTCGTGTTTTTCTGGATAACCAAGAGCTCGCGCAGCCAGTTGGCGTCGAGCTCCGGAGAAGACGTGGGAGGCAGCTGCAGCGCACGCATCACAGCAACACTCCCTGCAAATCAGAGGTCCTCGGCCGACAGGATCATGTCCGTCAAGCCCTGACCACCCTTGACCATCGGATACACGTTCTCGGTGGGATCAACCTGGAAATCCATGAACACCAGATCATTCTTTTGCTTGAACGCCTCGCGCAGGGCCCCTTCCACATCACCCGGCTTTTCCACCTTGATCCCGACGTGTCCGTAAGCCCCGGCAAGTCTGGAAAAATCGGGCAAGGCATCCATGTAGGACTCGGAATAACGGTTGCCGTGGAACAGCTCCTGCCACTGACGCACCATGCCGAGGAAGCCATTATTCAAAAGGATGACCTTGATCGGCAAACGAAACTGCTTGCAGGTGGACAATTCCTGGATGTTCATCTGGATCGAACCTTCGCCGGTGATACAGGCGACAGGTGAGCCCGGATGAGCCAGTTGTACCCCCATGGCGGCGGGCAGACCAAAACCCATGGTGCCAAGACCGCCTGAATTGACCCACCGACGGGGCTTGTCGAACTTGTAATACTGGGCAGCCCACATCTGGTGCTGACCAACATCCGATGTAACAAAGGCGTCACCACCGGTCACTTCCCAAAGCTTCTGCACGACGAACTGGGGCTTGATCAAGCCCTCATCGCCCTGATTGAATTTCAGGCAGTCACGCCGGCGCCACTCCTCGATCTGCTTCCACCAAACACCAAGGGATTGCGGCTCGGGCTTTTCCGCGGTGTTATCGAGGAGCGCTAGCAATTCGCCAAGCACCTCGCCCACGTCACCAACGATGGGCACATCCACCTTGACGCGCTTGGAGATGGACGAAGGATCGATATCAATATGAATGATCTTGCGCGGCTCGGATGAAAAATGCGCCGGATTGCCGATCACACGATCATCGAAACGCGCGCCAACGGCAAGCAGCACATCGCAATAATGCATGCCCATGTTGGCTTCGTAGTTGCCGTGCATGCCGAGCATGCCGACAAACTGACGATCAGTCGCCGGATAGGCGCCAAGCCCCATGAGGGTGTTAGTACAGGGAAAACCGAGCTTCCGGACCAGCGCGGTAAGCTTGTCGGCGGCATCGCCGAGCACCACACCACCACCGGCATAAACCATTGGCCGCTTGGCTTCCAGGAGAAGTTGCAGCGCCTTCTTGATCTGTCCATGATGCCCCTTGACCACCGGATTATACGAGCGCATCGACACCGCTTCCGGGTACGCAAACTCGCACTTCTGAGCCGTGATGTCCTTAGGAATATCCACCAGAACAGGACCAGGCCGGCCGGTTTTGGCCAGATAGAAAGCCTTCTTGATCGTCTCCGCAATATCACGCACATCGCGCACAAGAAAATTGTGCTTGACGCAGGGACGGGTGATCCCAACAGTATCCACCTCCTGGAAGGCATCCTGGCCGATGGCCGCAGAAGGCACCTGACCGGAGATGATCACCAGTGGAATCGAGTCGCAATAAGCAGTGGCAATGCCCGTTACCGCATTGGTGGCCCCAGGACCGGACGTTACCAGCGCAACACCGACCTTTTCGGTTGAACGAGCATAACCATCCGCCGCATGAATTGCCGCCTGCTCATGGCGCACCAGCACGTGACGCACCTTGTCCTGCTTGAACAGTTCGTCGTAGATATACAGAACAGCACCGCCGGGATAACCGAAAAGATAATCAACCTTTTCTTCCTGGAGACACCTGATTACAATTTCCGCACCGGTAATTACCATCGCGCACCCGAAGCTGAATCGGCAATGTGAAACGTTGAACCATACCGCCGACCAAGCAATTGGTCAAGGCGCGTCCGTGTACACTCCAATGCTGCAGACAAGCGTCTCGCACTGTCCTGCAAAACACCGAAGGGTCGCCCCGCGCCCCTGACCAAAGAGGATCCTCCCCCTGCCCTCCCGCCTCGAACTATCGGATTTCCTCGCCAGCGTCGAAAAACGGGCTTTCAAGCAGGCCATGTTCGCAGTTCGCAACGAAGAGTCGGCGCTCGACATCGTGCAGGACGCGATGATGAAGCTCGCCGAAAAATACGGTGACAAACCCCTTGAAGAGCTGCCTATGCTCTTTCAGCGCATCTTGCAGAACGTCATTCGTGACTACTATCGCCGCCAGAAAGTACGCAGCATGTGGACGACCCTCCTGTCGTCCTTTTCCGGGCCGGAAGACGACGAGCACGACCCACTGGAAATTCTGGAATCAGCCGACAGCGATCACAAGAGCGAATCACCGCAAACGCAGCTTGAACAAAGGCAGACGCTGGGGGTCATAGAAAAAGAGATTGAAAAGCTACCGCCCCGTCAACGCGAAGCCTTCCTGATGCGTTACTGGGAGGAAATGGACATAGCCGAAACGGCTGCAACAATGGGGTGCTCGGAAGGCAGCGTGAAGACACACTGCTCCCGGGCAACGCACACGCTTGCGGCTGCACTTGCAGCAAAGGGCATAACACTATGAACGATCAGGACTTTCATCGCCGGCTTCGGCAGCACCTCAATACGTCCGCCCGGAGTATTTCGCCATCTGTCAGCTCGCGCCTCCACGAAGCCCGGCAAAAGGCCATGAGCCGGCAAAAGGTTGCGGCACGCGGCCTGAGCATCGCCGGCTTGGGCCAGATGCTCTCCGAGCATTTCATACCGCGTGGAAAAATCACTCTTGCAATGCTTGCGGTTCTGCTTCTGGCCTTGGGCAGTGGTTTTCTCGGGCAATTGCAACACACCGCAGACCTTGAGGAAGTAGACAGCGCCTTGCTCGCCGACGACCTTCCGATTGACGCTTACCTGGATCGCGGATTCGACGCATGGGTTCAAAACGATTCGCCCGACTGACCGCTGCGCTCACGCTCGTTTTTTCAACACAGGTTTCGGCTATCCCCCCGATAACGACGCCAGCCTGGAATGACCTGACCCCCGCCCAGCAGCGCACACTCACCCCATTGGCGAAGGAGTGGAAGGATCTGCCCGATGAGCGGAAACGAAAATGGGCTGGCATCGCGGATCGCTTTCCTGGGTACACACCCGAGGAACAGTCACGTCTGCAGCGACGCATGCAAACCTGGATAACCCTGACTCCGGAGCAACGCATGACAGCCCGGGATCAGTACCGCAACCTCCAGCGTATCGCGCCCGAGAAACGGGAAACCTTGCGGGAGAAATGGAACGCCTACCAGGAGCTACCCCGCGAAGAGAAACTGCGCTTTACGGAAGCTGCAGCCAAGCCCGCAGCAAAACCTGCCATCCCGAAGATTGGCGCGCCTCCCATCAAGCCCTTGAGCGGGCAACCCCCACGACGGATGACAACGCACAAAATACCTGTCGCTCCGCCCCAGGCTCCCGCCGCTCCAGAATTCACACCACCGGAAAGCACGTCGTCGAGCACCACGGTAATGATTGAACCCTTAGCTCCTCCTGCTACCGCACCCGCAATCGCACCTGCGAAACCCTGAACGGACTCATGACCGCACAAAACGCTCCCGCCGGGGCCGCGCCCGTGGCGCGGCAGCCTGCCGAACTGGCTGGCCTGCGCCGTCGCCTCGCCAGCATGCTTTACGAGTCTCTCCTTCTGATTGGCGTACTCGCCCTCACGTTCCTGGTCCCGCTACTGATGCTAGGTATCGGCACCCGCTACACGCCGGAGGGTGGCGTACTGTGGGTCTATATATTTGTTGTGCTTGGTGCCTATTTCCTCTGGTACTGGCGCCGGGGAGGCCAGACCCTGGCCATGCAGACCTGGAAACTAAAGATCGTCGACATCAACGGTGGCGTAATCACATCTGGTCAGGGCTGGCTGCGATACACCTTGGCGTGGCCGTCAGTACTGTTTTTCGGCGCGGGGCTTGTCTGGGCGCTTTTTGACCGGGAACATCAATTCCTGCATGACCGCCTGGCCGGCACGCGAATCGTCCTTCTCTCCGCAGCACCGCAGAACTGAAAGCGCCTAGCGGCGCTCCACCCACCACATCATGCCCATCGCGGCCAGCAGAAAGACAATGCTGGGCGTGAGGGCTGCCACTGCCGGGATCCAGCCGTTGATGACCCCCAGGTTGGAGAAAAGGCCATTCAACAGATGGAAACCGACCCCGATCATGATCCCCGAGAAGACCTTCAGGCTGACGCCGCCCATCCGGGTCTGCATGTAACCGAAAGGTAAGGCCAGGCCCATCATTACCAGCGCGGCAAAGGGATAAGCCAGCTTCTTCCACAAGGCAATCTCGTAACGAGTGGTTTTCTGGTTGTTTTCGTCGAGATGGTGGATGTAGGAATAAAGGGTCTCTACGGACATTCGCTCCGGCACCACCATCAGGACAGACAAGACGTCCGGAGTGAGTTCTGAATGCCAGATAAGCTCGGGCAGATTCACTGTTTCGGTCCGTTCGCCGAGAAAACGCGTCTGCCCGACGGTACGAAGCCGCCACCCCGCCTTTGGGTCATAGACACCAACGGCTGCATCGCTGATCGAAACCAGTACCGCGTTATTGTCGAACTCGTAGATGCGCACGCCCTGCAGGGATGTATCGGGCAGCACACTGCGCACATTCACGAAACGCTTGCCATCGCGCACCCACAAACCCGTTCGGAGCTCCTGGGAGACCATCGAACGCGTTGCAGCCAAACGCCACTGTTGAGCAGCCCTTTCGGCCGGCGGTGCCAGATATTCGCCAAAGACGAAAGTCAGCAGCACAAAGACACTGCCGATGGACAGAAGGCCGAGCAAAAAACGTCGTGTCGACAAGCCCGACGCGCGCAGCACGGTGATTTCGGAGTGCCGCGCGAGCGTGGTGAGTGCATACAAGGTGCCGATCAGGACGGCGATCGGCATCAGCTCATACACCCGACCCGGCATGATCATCGCAACGTAGATCGCCGCGTGATGAAGCATGTAGCCGTTCTTGCCTATCTCGTCGAGTTCATTGACGAGATCGAAAAACGCGAACAAGCCCAGAAAGGCCAGCAGCACCAGCGCAACAGCCGAGTAGATTTCCCGGCCAAGATAACGGATATAAACAGGAATCATCAGCGCCTCCGCCACCGGGCAAACACGCTGAGGCGCCGATAGAACAACGCCGCCAGTACCACCATCATGGCCAGATGAGGGGCCCACAAACCAACATCGAAACGCATGCGTCCTTGCCCGACCCACGCCTGGCAAACACTCAGGGCGTTGCTGTAAATCAAGTACACGAGAATAGCCAGGATCAGGTTATTCGCCCGACCGGCCCGCGGATTTACAAAGGACAACGGTATGGCGAGCATTGCCAGCATCAAGGCGAGTACCGGCGTGCCAATGCGGGCCAGCAACTCACCCCTGCTACGGTCATTGGGCTCTTTCAGCAAGGCCGGCAGTGCCAGCGTCTTGGGCTGACGCGGCACACTGCTTGCCGCCTTCGATTCCATGCGGATCTGGTACCGCTCGAACTCCATGATCCGGTAGCTCGGCGTTCCAGGTGTGCCTTCGTAACGCCGGCCGTGCTCCAGGACAACAAAGCGGTTGCCTGCCCCATCGGTTTCCATATGCCCCTGAGAAGCCACCATCACGCCCAGGCGGCCATTCTGCATGCTGCTGGCGAAGACGTTGCGGACCCGCCCCTCCTCTCCAGTCAAGGCCTCGACGAAAAACACACGTTCGCCGCCCGACGATTCACGGAAAAGGCCCGGTGCAACCCGCGAGACATCATCCCGGTTATTCAGTTGCTCCTTGTACTCGACACTCTTTTTCTGGGCCCACGGCGCCACAAAAAGAGACAGGGCGGCAATCAAAACCACCACCGGCACGGCAAAGCGCAGCACCGGGCGAACCCAGGCGGTCAGGGGCACGCCGCTTGAGAACCACACCACCATTTCCGAATCCCGGTAACTGCGGGACAGGGACATGAGGATGGCTATAAAGCCAGTCAGTGACAGGACCACCGGCATCTGGGCGATGGCCCCGAAGCCGATCAGCGCCAGCACGGCGTCGGCAGGCACACGGCCACCAGCCGCCTGCCCTAGCAGGCGGATGAGGACCGTCGAAATCAGGATGGCAAACAGCGCCACGAAGACCGCTACGG
>Ga0116183_1006352_pt1 | contig 10873 bp, 10 predicted proteins | sample AD_UKC078_MetaG_FD_89753 | JGI IMG/M metagenome (GOLD analysis project Ga0116183, IMG submission 89753) | Active sludge microbial communities of municipal wastewater-treating anaerobic digesters from USA - AD_UKC078_MetaG | ecosystem: Engineered > Bioreactor > Anaerobic > Digestate | place: USA...
AATTTTACCCCTAAAACTTTAGCGACCCAGCCTAATTGAGCCTCCATAATCTGCCCTATATTCATTCGGCTTGGAACGCCCAACGGATTTAACACTATATCAATCGGCGTACCGTCCGCCATATACGGCATATCCTCTTCCGGTAAAATAATAGATACGACGCCCTTATTTCCATGCCTTCCGGCCATCTTATCCCCGACCTTGATCTTCCTCTTTGTCGCTATAAAAACTTTTACGACTTCGTCTACGCCCGGATTTAGCTCTTCTCCCTCTTCTCTTCGTTGTCTTAATATCTCAATGACAGTCCCGTCGACCCCGTGCGGTAATTTTAACGAGGTCTCCTTTACGTCTTTTGCTTTTTCGCCGAATATTGAGTTTAGCAGTCTATATTCGGGAGTGGTCTCCGTCTCCGATTTAGGAGTAACTTTGCCGACTAGTATGTCGCCGGATTTTACCTTTGCTCCGACTCTTACAATCCCGTCTTCGTCGAGATTCCTCAGATACGACTCGGACACGTTTGGTATATCTCTTGTTATCTTCTCCGCTCCGAGTTTCGTCTCTCTTACTTCGACGAAAAATTCTTTTATATGAATAGAGGTAAAAACGTCCTCCTTAACGACCCTTTCGGATAGAATAATAGCGTCCTCAAAGTTATACCCGTTCCACGGCATATACGCGACCAGAACGTTCTTTCCAAGAGCGAGTTCGCCTTGATCGACGGAAGGACCGTCTGCAATCGCCTGACCGGTTTTTACATACTCGCCCAGTTTAACGGTAGGTCTTTGATTAAAACAGGTATCCTGATTTGTTCTTTTGTTTTTCAAAAGCCTATAAATATCAACCTCTTCGCTATTTTCTCTTTTTATATGGATTTCTATGGAAGACACGTAGACTACCGTTCCGTTATACTTCGAAATAATACATACTCCGGAATCGTAAGCCGCCACCTCTTCCATACCCGTCCCAACCAACGGCGTTTCCGGTTTAACTAACGGCACGGCTTGCCTCTGCATGTTTGAACCCATGAGCGCTCTGTTAGCGTCGTCGTGCTCAAGAAACGGAACCAACGCGGTCGATACCGACACAATTTGACGCGGCGAAAAATCCATATAAGAAATTTCGTCGGCTTCTTTGGTAGTATATTCGCCCAATTTCATAACCGCGATTTGATTTTCTTTAAAATTCCCGTTTTCGTCGATAGGGGCGCTTGCCTGAGCGATAAAATATTTATCCTCGTCCATCGCAGAGAGGTATTGAACGTCGTCCGTAACCCTGCCCTTTTCAACCTTTCTATAAGGCGTCTCAAGAAAACCAAAATCATTCACTTTTGCAAAATTGCACAAAGATACTATCAACCCTATGTTGGGACCTTCCGGCGTCTCTATCGGACACATCTTACCGTAATGAGAGTAGTGAACGTCTCTCACTTCAAATCCCGCCCTATCTCTGGAAAGCCCTCCGGGACCGAGCGCGTTTAACCTCCTTTTGTGGGTCAACTCTGAAAGCGGATTAACTTGATCCATAAATTGAGATAATTGAGAAGAACCAAAAAACTCATTGAGCGAAGAGGTTATCGGTTTAACGCTAATTAGATCGGACGGTTTTGCATTTTCCATATCTTTTAACGACATCCTCTCTTTAGCGATTCGTTCAAGTCGGGTAAAAGCCGTTTTTAACTGATTCAATAAAAGTTCTCCGACGGATCTTATTCGTCTATTGCCGAGGTGATCTATATCGTCGATAAAACCTTCATTATTGTATACTTTTATCAAATATTTTATAGTTCCTACGATATCTTCGTCTCTCAACGCGCAATCCGTAATATTTAGGTCAAAACCGAATTTTTTATTAATTTTATACCTTCCAACCGCTCCGAGATCGTATCTCTTTTCAGAAAAAAACATATTTCTGATCTCTTTTTCGGCATTTTCGGCGGTAGTCGGCTCTCCGGGTTTTAATACCGAATATATTTTATTTATCGCGTCAAATTTTGTAGGCTCGTCCTTGAAAGGCTCGTCTTTCGTAACTGCGACGTCCTCTTTCTCAAGACAAGAGATAATAATAGGAATATGAGTGGACTCTTCGTTATCAAAATCTATAACCGATATTTCGGTAATTTTTGATTGAACCAACTTATCTATCTCTATCGGAGTCAATCTCGTTCCGGCTTGCACAATTTTTTCTCTTTGATCGCCGCCTTCAGATTGTATATAAACGTCTTTGCTTATTACCTTTCTCGCCACGTCCTCTTGCTGTTCTTGAGTTTCAATTTTCACTACTTTGTCTTTATAAAAAAGTTCTATAATTCTCTCCCGCGTATCGTAACCCAAAACTCTCAAGAAAGTGGTAACCAAGATCTTCCTCTTTCTGTCAATTCGAACAAAAAGAAGCCCTTTTTTCTCTTCTATTTCAAATTCCAACCACGAACCTCTGTATGGAATAATTCGAGCGTTAAAAATTCTCGTTTTATCGTCCAGACTATATACGACGCCGGGAGATCGATGTATCTGACTAACGACTACTCTTTCCGCTCCGTTTATAATAAAAGTCCCTCTATCGGTCATCAAAGGGAATTCGCCTAAATATATCTCTTTCTGTCTGATTTCGCCGGTATCGTGAATTTTTAGATTTATTAGAGCCTTCACAGGAATAGAATACGACTGCCCTTTCTGTTTTGCCGTGAATTCGTCGTATTTTATATCGTTTTCGCCAAGAGTATACTCTACAAATTCGAGCGACATCTTCTCGTCGCTGCTTATAATCGGGAATATTTCTTCAAATAGACTTTGCAACCCTTGTTTTAAAACGGGTTCGTTATTCGCCTTTCGTTTTCTTTGTAAAAACCAATCGTAACTCGATATCTGAATTTGAATTAAATTTGGCATATCTTCGACTTCAATTTTCTTCGCCGAGCCGATTAAAACGCGGGAATTTTTTAACTCTCTTTTTGGTTTGCCAATTTTCATCTATATACTCCTGTAAAAAGCGTTATAATCCTATACAATTTAGGATTAACAAAAAAAGAAAATTTTTTAAAGAAATGATTGCGTAATGAAGAATTTATTATGCTTGTTTCCTTGCTCAACTTAATTAACAACTACTCGCTCGTTTATAAAAAGAATAGTCCGCATAAAAAAAATATTTCGCCGAATTTCAACAATTCGGCGAAAATATTATTTCAACTCTACAGTCGCGCCGGCGGCAACCAACTTAGCCTTAATCTCTTCAGCTTCTTTCTTCGAAGCTCCCTCTTTTAAGACTTTGTTCCCGGCGTCTACGATATCTTTAGCCTCTTTTAAGCCAAGCCCGGTTAAAGCTCTAACCTCTTTGATGACTTCTATCTTCTTAGCCCCCGCGGCAACGAGCACTACTGAGAATTCATCTTTTTCTTCAACCTGAGCCGCGTCCGCCGCCGCGCCGCCTACCGGAGCGCCTACTCCAGCTACGGCTATCGGAGCCGCGCTTACGCCGAATTTCTCCTCCATAGCCTTAACTAATTCGGACAATTCTAACACGGTCATACCGCTAATAGCTTCTAATATCTGTTCTTTTGTTATAGTCGCCATATTTTCTCCCTCGCATTTAATATATTTATTACAACGACAATGCATAGCGCCCAAAATTTGGAAGACATCGCCGTTTTAATATCTCGTTAAGCCCCTTTTTTCTGTTCGGCAACGGCGTTTACCGCCCTGACAAATCTACCGATAACGTCGTTGCACGAGTAAACAAAATTCTGCAGAGGCGCGTTCATCGTCGCCATTAACATAGCTATCATTTGCGGTTTTCCGGGAAGTTTTGATATTACCTCTATACCTTTAGCGTCGTAAACGATTCCGTCTATCCAACCGCCTTTAACTTTTAAAGTAGTCCCCTTTGAAAAATCAAACAACGTCTTTATAGCTTCGCTTATGTTGTCCGAATCCGAAAACGTAACGGCAGTAGGACCTTTCGTGTTATCGTTTAATTCGGGCATATTATTATTCTTAGCGATTATGTTAATATAACTATTCTTTATAACGACAAATTTCGAATCAAGTTTCTTTAATCTTCTTCTTAAGTCGGTCATTTTCTCAACCGACAACCCTCTATAATCCGAAAAAACATACTCCGATTTTGAATCAAACAACTCTTTTAATTCTGCAACTTTATCAATCTTATACTGTTGAGCCATATAACGCCCCCTTTTAAATTAGTACTTTTGAATTAATCTTAATACCGGGACCCATCGTTGAGGATATATATAACGAACCTATATAATCCCCTTTAAGATCGCTTGGTCTTTTCTTTAAAACCTCTTCAAAAACCGCCTTAAGATTCTCTTTAATCATTTCTTTATCCATCGAAATCTTTCCGATGCCGAGGTGCACGACGCCGGTTTTATCGGCTCTAAACTCTACTCTCCCTTTCTTCAATTCGCCTATAGCGCCTTTAACGTCTTGCGTAACCGTGCCGGTTTTTGGATTGGGCATCAATCCTCTTTTACCTAAAACAGGTCCTAATTTACCGACTTCTTTCATCATATCGGGAGTAGCGACGACGACGTCAAAATCAATCCATCCCCCTTTGATTTTATCAATATACTCTTCGTCTCCGGCATAAGCGGCTCCCGCCTCCAAAGCCTCTTTAACTTTATCGCCTTTAGCTATAACTAATATCTTTTTTTCTTTTCCAAAATTATTAGGCAGCACTACGGTATCTCTAACGGTATGACTTTTCTTCAATCTCAATCTTAACGACATCTCGACGGTTTCGTCAAATTTCGCAAAAGCGCACTCCTTCAATAGAGAAACCCCGCTATCAAGATCAAACATCTCAGTTTTATCATATTTCTTTAGAGCCTCTCTATATTTTTTACCCGACTTTGACATACAATCTCCTTATATCATTATATATACAAATTATCAATCTACAACTTCAACGCCCATACTTCTAGCCGAACCGGCGACAATCTTCATAGCCGCGTCTACATCGTTAGCGTTAAGATCAGGCAACTTGATCTCGGCGATTTTTCGAACCAAACTTTTAGAAATTTTACCAACCTTTTCCTTATGAGGAACCGCCGATCCTTTCTCCAACCCCAACTCTTTCTTTATCAAAACTACCGCGGGCGGAGTCTTAATTACAAAAGTAAAAGATCTATCCTGATATATAGTAATAATCACAGGTAAAATCAAACCGGGTTGATCTTTTGTTTTATCGTTAAATTGTTTACAAAAATCCGGGGCGCTCGCGCCGTGGGGTCCCAAAGCGGGTCCTATTCCCTTAGCCGGATTTGCCTGCCCGCCCGGAGCCTGCAGCTTTACAATCGCTTTAATTTTCTTAGCCATAATTATTCCCTTCTTAAATAAAATCTATAACTATTTTTTAAATTTTCTCAACTTGATTAAAATCCAACTCCACGGGAGTGGATCTGCCAAATATCCCTACCATAACCTTCATTTTATTTCTTTCTCTATTAATCTCTTCGACGACGCCGGTAAAAGTATTGAAAGGCCCGTCGATAATTTTAATAGTCTCCCCATGTTTATAATCAAACTTCTGTTTCGTAAAAACGTCCGTTTTAGAATCGCCGGCGGTCTGCAACATCGCCTTAGCCTCTTCGTTTGCCAACGGAAACGGTATCCTCAACTTATCCGCTCCGACAAACCCCGTAACGCCATTAATGCTTTTTATAACGGAATATATCTCCTTCCATCTACGTTTATCTATATCAACCTCTACGAGAACGTAACCGGGGAAAACCTTTTTTTTCTGAATTTTTTTCTTCCCGTTTTTCATCTCGGCGACGTCTCTCATCGGAACTTTTATCTGATAAAGAATTCCGTCGAGAACCTTCTCGTCGATCAGTTTATTGACAGCCTCTTCAACCTTCTTCTCATAGCCGGAATAAACATGTAGAACGTACCACCCCTTGCTCATCAAAACCCCTATCACATTCCCAAAGTAATAATCTTAGATATCGCTTCCAAAGACAGAAAATCAATAACCGTTAATAGCATGGATACTATAATAAGAGAAACCACCACGACAACCGTCTGAGACGCAACGTCTTCTCTAGAAGGCCAGCTTACTTTCTTTAACTCGGCAAAACTCTCCCTAACAAAATCAATTATCTTCTTCATAAATCAACCCTTTTAAATAACATCCTATCAATCGCCCATACGGATAACCGACAAATAAACCAGGGCAAGCAGGACTCGAACCCACGACATTCGGTTTTGGAGACCGACGTTCTACCAACTGAACTATTGCCCTAAAATTAAAAAAAATAAAATTTATTTTATTTTTGTTTCCTTGTGAAAGGTATGCTTTCTATCCCATTTGCAATACTTACTCTTTTCCATCTTACCCTGTATATTTTTTTTATTCTTCATAGTCGTATAGTTTTTTCTATTGCATTCCGTACACATTAACGCAATTTTCTCATTTGTACCTTTTTTTACAGCCATAAAAACCCCTGTCTATTCTAAATATTAAACCGACAAAATTCATAGCCTCTAATCAGAATTGAACTGATGACCTCATCCTTACCAAGGATGCGCTCTACCAACTGAGCTATAGAGGCAAAAAAAAGTCTGATAAATATACAAGATTATTTAATAGTTGTCAATAAAATTTTAAATTAAATTTTGTTTAAACGGATTCAATTAATTTTGAAGATTCTTCAATTAATTCTTCTAAAATGTTTGATACGGCAAAAATTGATTCAAAAAATTCCTGATAACTGTTCTTAACCGACTCCAAATCTTGAAGAACTATCTCGCCGCGCTGATTAATTTGATTAATTCTAGCGATCAGATCTTTAACCATCGGAGTAATTTTTTCAACCTCTTCCGCCGTTTGAGACGACAACTTATCTACCTCGTGAGCGACTATAGCGAATCCTTTACCGGCCGAACCCGCTCTAGCCGCCTCTATCGCGGCGTTTAGCGAAAGAAGGTGCGTTTGATCGGAAATCTCGGTAATAGCGTCTACTATCGGCGTAAAATTTTGCGACAACTTCACAAGACCGTCGTTAGATTTGCCGACGTTGCTTAGAGCGTCGTGAGTTATTGAAAAAGAATTGTTTATTTCCGCAAAAATCATCTTTATATTATCAACTTTTTCGCTCATATTTTTTAACGAATTTGAAAGTTTGTTTGAAATATCGGTTAAATTTGCGCTTTTAGAATTCAATAACTCGCTCAAATAAAAATGACAATTCTCCTTTTTATTTAAACCGCCGTAAATAGCCCGAGCCATTGATTCGCATTTGAAATATCCGCAACCGTTGCAATTCTTAAAATCGACCGGTTTACTCTTCCCCATATCTTGATAAATTTTCTGTAATTGTTCGTTATTTACGATAGCCGGATCAAATTCGGAATTTCTTCTGGTATATTTTCTTTCAAAAGTTTTATCTTTGAGATCTTCTTGTAATTTTTTAAATTTTTTCTTAAAATTCTTTACTCCGCCGTAACCTCTCTGTTGTTCTTTAATCCTTCTATTATAAAAATAATCGGCGTCGTCCAGGGTAAATCCTTTGATATATCCCGGACCGAAAGCGCATCCTTTTTCGCAATTGAGAGCGTCTATAAAAAGAGGAACGTCCCGGTTTTCGTTTATGTTTTTTATTAATTCGTCAAAATACTCTTCATATATTATATCCCCTTCGATTCGCCGGGCTCGAAGCGGTATATCCATATCTCTAAGAATTACCTCCCTCATTCCTCCCGGTCTTGAATAAGCGACGCCTCTTTCGGCTTCAAAGTCGTCAAAACCATCCTCAGGCATATTCATAACGTCGATTTTTCGTTTCTTGATATACTTGAGTAGTTTTTGAAAAGTTATGTTGTAATCAATGTAGTTTTTTGTATTTGGATCTTTAAATTCAAAAGTATTTCCGATACAAGAGCCCAAAAAAGCGATTTCGCCGTTGAATTTTTCCGTCTCTCTCAGATATCTCGCCAAGGATAAAGCGGGACTATCGACCGGCGCCAAATATTGCATTAATTGAGGTTTGTAGGTCTCTATGAATTTAACGACAACCGGGCAAGTTTGCGAAATAACGCATTTCGGATTATTTTCCTTAATAAACTCCTCGTATTTCATAGCGGTAAGTTCGGCGCCAAATCCCCCGTCGTAAACTTTTTTTGCCTTTAAGTTGCTTCGAAGATATGCGATTATTCTTCGGTACTCCCCTCCCCACGAACCGACAATCGCCGGAGATATAATAAAAACCAAATTTTCATGGGGCTTGGATAAAAACAGAGCAAAATCGTCCGCATAACTAATCGCCCCGCGACTGCAAACTTCGATGCACTTGCCGCAATATATGCATGAAGAGCCGATTATCTCTACCGTTTCGTCTCCGGCGTTTAAGCAATACTTAACCGGACATACGGCTATACATCTGTAACAATTAACGCACTTATCTTTATCAACTTTAACCAAATTCATAGAAACGACCTTGCGTAAAAAATTTTCTATTCTACTACAATAATCGACTAAAATTCAACTTTTATTAAATAAAATTTAGTAATCCGTCGGTTTTTTGGGGCGAGGAAGATTTTTCTATATTAGCCCATATGCGTCAAATTTATTTTTGACACATATGAGCTCTTATGTAAATTCGACGCATATGCGACGGTTTCTATTTCTTCAAAATATATGTCGCCCCTTTATATTTACCCACCTGCTCAATGGCGTTTTCATTTTTAAGATAGATCAGGTCATTTTTAATTGTATTTTTTGAGTAGTCCGGCAATTTTTCTAAAATATCCTGTAATTTTACCGGCTGGTTATTTGTTATAAAATCGACAATATCTTTTTGCCGCTTATTAAGATAACCGCCTATATTTGAGTAATTTTCATATTTTATCTGTAATTTTTTTATGAGAGTCTCCAGCGAGTCTAAAAAAAAGAGCAACCAGAGATCAATTTTTTCCGCTTCGCCGTAGCGGTTTTTTTGTCCATCCATTAAAGCCTCGTAATACTCCTTTTTTCGTTGTTCGACGATGCGTTCAAATGAGACGTATTGGACAAATTGATAGCCGGCTTTCATCAAAAGAATTGTTGTTAAAAGTCGGGATAATCTACCGTTTCCATCCTGGAATGGATGAATTGAGAGGAATTCATAGACAAAAAGCGCGACGACAATTAGAGGATGAAAATCATCTTTGTTGAAATTGTTGTTAGTCCATTCAATTAATTCCGACATTTCCTTATTAACTAAAAAAGGTTCTGTCGTTTTGAATATTGTTTTTTCCGTTCCATCGGGATACTTGGCAACGACGGCATTGGAAGAAGTTTTATAATCCCCTCTATGCCTTGCGTCTTTTTCACTTTTCCCGAGTAAAATTTTATGAAGCTGTTTGATATAATTTTCGGCGATGGGGATTTTATCGTAATTATCGAGTATTATTGAGAGCGCCTCATAATACCCGACAACTTCCTGCTGGTCGCGAGTTTCAAATTTGGTTATTTTAACATCTTTTAGAAGTTGTTTTATTTCGTCGTCGGTTAAAATTGCCCCCTCGATTCTGGTTGAAGACCCGATACTTTCGATAGTCGCGATCTTTTTAAGTTCTTTTAGATAACGGTTTTCCTGTTTTTCTATAACGCTCCATTCGCCTTTAAAAGAATCGATAAAACCGATTTTCTTTAATATTTGCCGATATATATTAGGGTTAAATTCCAGTTTTTTTTCAAGCGCTTTGTAATTCTCTTTTTTGAACATGCGCGTATTATATTCGTATTAAGTTCATAAATCAAGATATATTTGAAAATATTTTTACCTAGCCGCCCAACCTTAGGTTGCTTTTCAAATAAAAATTAGTAATACAAAAATTGGAGAACTTAAGAAAAAACGGAATTCCCGTAAATATCCATAGCGACGATTACCGGAAAATTGTCCGCTTCCAACTCGTAAACCGCCTCCGCTCCAAGATCGGGAAACGCTAAAATTTTTGAGTTTTTCACCCTTTTTGCCAAATAAGCCGACGCGCCGCCGAAAGTAACCAGATACGGGCTTCTATATTTTTGTACAATATCGGCGACATATCCGCTTCGCTCCCCTTTCCCGATAGACCCGATCGAGCCGAGTTTACAAACCGTCTCCAAAAACTCGTCCATACGATAACTCGACGTAGGCCCGCAACTCCCTATGGGATACCCCTCGCGAGCCGGCGTCGGTCCCATATAGTAAATCAGTTTATTTTTGACAGAAAAAGGAATGCCGCCGCCTCTCTCGACTAACTCGCGAATCCTGCTATGCGCGGCGTCTCTGGCGGATAAAATAGTTCCGCTTAATTCCAGCATATCGCCCGACCGCGCTTCTAATAATTTGTCAAAATCCGTTTCTAAATTTATCTTAATAACCATACCGACTGTCCTCTATTTACAATAACTCGCAAACCATTATAGAAAACAGCGGGTTTAAACCTACCGTTTCCCGCAAACAATTTGAAATCTACCTCTATCATACAATAATTTTTATCATAATCAAATATTTTTCAATATAGTTCGCGCGACCCGTCGGTTCTTTGGGAAATTGACGCATATGAGACGCATACATTTCTAGATGAAAAGAAACGCATATGTGTCATTTTTCATCGGGGAGCGACGCGGCGCATACTCCATATGTGTCAATTTCTCTCGAGGAGCGGCGCGGCGCATGCAGCTCCATATGTGTCAATTTCTATCGGGGAGCGACGCGGTGCATACAGCTCCATATGTGTCAAATTATATCGGGGAGCGGCGCGACGCGACATACTCCCTTCCAAGTGGAGATAAATTTAGATTTCGCCTGCGCATATTTTAAATATCCTTTGAAGAATATTAGAAATATTTTCTTTTGATAAAAACGAGTTGTTATCCATAAATCTTCTAA